>ERZ724561.258-NODE-258-length-10409-cov-2.746450_pt1 | contig 10409 bp, 7 predicted proteins | sample MGYA00375855_ERZ724561 | MGnify/ENA primary metagenome ERZ724561 (study PRJEB28725, sample SAMN03264854) | marine sediment metagenome | biome: marine pelagic biome; feature: marine oligotrophic desert; material: ocean water | place: Pacific Ocean:North Pacific... | reverse complement strand
GGATTAAGCAATCGTTCATTCATGTTAGTTCGGAAATCTGATAATTTTTCTACCGCTTCAAGAAGTTTGGTTTCCCACTCGTCACCGAGGTCTTGTGTTGTCGTCCTTAATTGTTTGTTACCAATAGTCCATTGATCTCCAAGAAGTTTTGTTAAGGCGGGTTTCATCCCGCTGACTTCGTATGGGAATTGGAGTGTTATTTTTTCTCCTGTTTTGGTTATTGAATCGGCTCCCATATCTTGAGATTTAAGTTTTAGCTTTGTGACGTATATAAGATTTGAAGCTTGCCATGGTATTGGTCCAAATCTATCTCTAAGCTCTGTGTTCATCAATTCTAATTCTTGGACGTTATCTGTTTTAACTAGCCTTTGATATAAGTCTAGTCTCACCGTTAAATCGGATACATAATCCTGGGAGATACCGGCGGGAATTCTAAGGTCTATATGCGCTTTATTAGAAATGGTATTGTCGACCGTTTTTCCTGCTTTTTCCGCCTCTTGCTTTGCTCGTAAATCTTCCACTGCAGTAGCGAGCAGCCGGGTGTATAGATCGAATCCAACTGCATGGATGTGACCGCTTTGTTCGGCACCAAGTATGTTTCCGGCCCCTCTTATTTCCAAGTCTTTCATTGCTATCTTGAATCCTGAACCAAGTTCAGTAGCAGAAAGCATGGCTTTCAATCTGCGTTCAGCTGGTTCCGACATGCTTTTCGCTCTTGGTATGAGAAGGTATGAGTAACCTCTTTTTGAACTTCGCCCAATGCGGCCTCGAAGCTGGTACAGTTGCGCAAGTCCAAAATTATCAGATCTATTCACAATCAATGTATTTGCGTTTGGAATATCTAAGCCGGACTCTATTATGGTTGTACAAACTAGGACGTCTGTATCTCCGTTGGTGAAAGCTATCATTGATTTTTCTAGTTCACCCTCTGACATTTGTCCGTGGGCGATTCCTACTCGCACGTCTGGTACTAGCGTTCGGATGTATTCCGACATGTATTCTATGTTGTGTACGCGATTATGAAGGAAATAAACTTGCCCTTCTCGGTCCATCTCTCTCAATATTGCTTCTCTTATTAAGTCATCACTAAACTCTGATACGTATGTTTTAATTGGCAATCTTTCTTCAGGTGCTGTTTCAATAGTGCTCATGTCTCTTACGCCAGCCAGGGACATGTGAAGAGTTCTTGGTATAGGTGTGGCTGTCAGAGTAAGAACGTCAACCTGACTCCTCATTTGCTTAAGCCTTTCTTTATGGGCTACTCCAAATCTTTGTTCCTCATCAATAATTATCAAGCCCAGTTCTTTAAAACTAACGTCCTTTTGTACGAGTCTGTGTGTGCCTATACAAATGTCTATCTCACCATCTCGCAACTCCTCCACTATTTTTTTCTGTTCCGCTGAGGATCTAAATCGACTAAGGACTTCTACATTTACAGGGAAAGCATTTGTCCTTTTTGAAAATGTCTCGAAATGTTGTTGGGCTAATACTGTTGTTGGAACCAGAACTGCCACTTGTTTTCCTTCCATCACTGCTTTGAAGGCTGCTCTCAGGGCAATTTCAGTTTTCCCATAACCTACGTCTCCACAAACGAGACGGTCCATGGGGTGTTTTGATTCCATATCTTCTTTTATTTCGGAGAGAGTAGATATTTGATCGTCAGTTTCTTCGTATGGGAAAGATTCCTCCAGTTCATGTTGCCATTTGGTATCAGGTCCCATGGCATATCCTTCGGCCAGCTCACGTTCTGCATACAGTGCTAGGAGTTCTGCAGCCATCTCACGAGTGGATCTTTCGACCCTCTCCTTCACCCGGTTCCATTCTTGGGTTCCTAATCTTGTGAGAGATGGAGAACGTTCCATGGGGGCGACGTACGGTGCCACTCTGTCTAAATGTTCCAGAGGTACATAAAGTCTGTCACCTTGGGAATACTCCAGTATTAAGTATTCTGGATTATCCGAGTCCGCTATTTTCTTTTCGTCTGATCCCCTTTTACCTGTACCCATAAAGCGAGCTATCCCATGTTCAACATGCACGACATAATCACCTTTGGAAATTTCTTCAAAAAATGCTTCTCTTTGTGACTTGTGTCGGCGGGTTGACCTTCTGCGTTTCGTTACACCAAAAATTTCCGTGTCACCAATAACCATTAGTCTGTTTTTAGTTTGGTTGAGAACAAAGCCTTCCCCGATGTTCTCGATTCCAGGTTTCAACATGGTTATGGTTCCAGGTCCAGGTAATTTTTCGAGGTCAGAAGGGAAAGAGACAGCCAAATTTTGCTCAGAAAGAAGTTCTTCTAGTCTTGCTGTATGAGAGGTGGATCCGACTACTCGTCCGCCAGATGACGAAAATTCCCCTATATCTTCTGCCATTTGGGTAACATCACCCATGTATCGTGGGGGAGAGCTCAATGGTAAAACGTGTATATCTTGAATTACGAGATCGTCTGAGCCCCATGGCATCAATACAAGTTTGTTTTTATGCTGCTCGAGACTATTTTCTACTTCTCTCCACAGGGTGTGATTGGAAGGAAAATTGAATGGAAGTTCTCCTCTTTCCTCTTTAACCGTCCGAAGTTGGGATATTCGTTCTTCGATGTCAAATGCGTTAGAAGCCACATCAATTGGTCGATGGGTTACAACGAGTCCATCTTTCGGAAAATAGTCTAATAGGCTGCCTTGGTTGAAGAAGCCTGTATAAAGACCCAGATCTTCAATTCCATTTCCTTCCAGCAGCAAGTCTATTTCACCATTGATACGGATAGTTTCCTCAGCTGTGCAATTAGAGAGATCAATTTTACCCAACATACTGTCCATGGAGGTACTATCTAAAAACATAGGTAGAGTTTCTAATGCAGGAATAAGTTCGATAGCTCGAACTTCCTCAATAGCACGTTGGGTTTGAGGATCGAACGATCGAATGCTGTCGATCTGGTTTCCCCACAACTCAATCCGATAGGGAAGTGAAGAAGTTACGGGGAAAACATCTATAATTCCCCCTCTTCTGCTTGCCTGCCCAGGGGAACTTACTGTGGCTTCAAACAGATATCCCATTTGCTCCCATTTACTTGAGATGTCGCTGAGGGTGATTTCATCTCCCACTGAAAGTCTGTGTTGTGTGGTTTCCATGACATGCCGGGCTATGGTCCCTTGGCAGATTGCATTGGCGGATGTAACCACGATGGGGGGAGCTGCATTGGGATCGATCAACTTTGCTAAGGTGGTTATCCTTTGGTGGGAGGTTTCGTTGTCAGTTGATGTTCTCTCAAACGGGAGACTTTCACTTTCCCCAAATCTTGTCGGTCTTATATCTCCTTCGGTCCATGCGAAAATACGCTCAGTGAGTCTTATGGATTGTTCGGCTGTAGGACAGATGATCAGCATTGGAGCGTTTAAGTCCTGCCAAAGCGTGGAAAGAAGGAATGGCACTCCTTCGTCAATGATTTGGGCTCGCACTAGATGCTTTTTATCCTTTAATGAGTCAGCAACTTGCTGATAGGCAGGAACCTGTTCTAGAAGTGCTGTTAAGCTATTAATTCCCAAAATTTGTCACCGTCGCTTATTTGTATTCAGACCATTTTTCACCACAAAAAGCCGGTCCCTAATATAGGGGCCAGCCTGAGTGTTCAGTTTAGCATCTAATCAGATCTAAATCAGAAAAACCCGATCCAAACATAATCACTAATTAATAGTTTTCGTGAAGGCCTCTTCTAGTTCATCAAAAGTAGCGAAACCTTCGAATCTCGATGAAATAAGCCCATCTGAGTCAATTATGAAGGTCCATGGCTCACTTGGCAGATTCCACTTCAAAACCTCATTTGAAACAACTCCCCGAGATATATCGCCTTGTATTTCATGGGGGTTGTCGTAAATTTCGACATGTATGAAATTTGCTTTTCCCCCGTAATTGAGTTCGAATGATGACAAAATTTCTAACTGTGGGCCACAGGTGGAAGTACTGCAGAATGCTGGAGTTGCAAAAACTACTATTGTCGGTCTGCCAGAAGTGACGGCTTCGTTGAAGGATGTTTTATAGAGGTGAATATTTGGGTTGGGATCGGATGTTATCGAAGGAAGTTCAGAAATGATTTCTGTAGTTTTCGTTACTGACATCGGGGGCTTATTACCAGGCATGGGTACTAAAGATTTCATCCTGACGCTTATCCCGGCAGAGGCATCAAATTCTTTATTTTTTGTTGTGCTTGATGCCAATATTCCCCATCTACCTGCGTGATTGAACTGTACTGTTGTTGTGTATATTCCCTGGCCAGTCGGCCATGACCTATAAGTAGGGATTAAAGTTTCAATCGGATCGTCTGGACTGGGTCCATCCAGATAGTATGTTTTTATCTCAATAGGGATGTCTCTTACAGGTCCTTCCCCTGATTCAATTATTCCAAAGGCCAGTCTGTTGGTACCTACTGAAAGATCTGTTACAGCAAATGCTAGTCTAAATTGACTTGATTCTGTTCCGGAACTATCTAATGTCTGAGACTTAGTTTGGGTGCAAGCGAGCATCGCGAAACAGAGAACCAAGAACATTGATATCTTAAAATTAATTTTGTAAGTCAAGTATTCAACTTCTCAAGGATTTCTATGGTGGCAGTTTGTAAATTGGCTTTAGCGCATAGGTATGTTCAGTTGGGAGGTTTCATGTAACCAATTGTTCTATCCGCTATTTATATTTGAGTAGGATGTTAGTTTTGGTTTTTTTGCCAATCCGAATAGAATTAATGCAAGTATATAAGCTGTCAGTGCGAATATGAAAAGTGATCTATATGTGCCAGTCATTTTGTATAAATAAGCCCCAGCAGTTGGTCCTATTCCTAAACCGCCAATTTGGAAAGGTCCCATAATTCCGGAAATGGATCCAAATGAACTTCTCCCATAATAGTTGGCGATCATCATACCGCCTAGGACATTTAAACCTCCTGAAGCAGCTCCCCAAAAGATGACGCAGAAAAATCCGGCCATGCCCCCATCTATTAGCAGGAATAGGGTGGTTATAGCTATGCATATTGGCATTGCGGAAAGGACAAGTTTTCGAGGTGAATATCTATCTGACAGAAATCCCCACAATGGATTTGAAAATGCATTCATTAGGGAGCTTATACTCCAGGCCAATGCTGCTGTGGATACAGATAATCCTGATTCTTTAAGATACGGAACAAATTGGAAGCCTATTGTTCCTGAAGTCAATATGACTAAGAATTCCGCTGATATAACAAACCACAATGTTGAGGATCTAATTGCCTCACTTGTGGTCCAATTCATCTCATGCTGATGATCCCCCACAGAATCTGCATCAGAATTATTTGATATTTGTTTGGAGTCAGTTTCCGGTTCTATATCACCATCAGGTCTCAATCCAATATCTTCTGGTTTTCGTCTCATAAAAATGAGGAGAGGTACGGTCAGCAATATCGAATAGGCTCCCAATAGTCTGTAGGCTGTTCTCCAACTGGACCAAAGAGCGATAAGAGCAATTAGCTGTACATTGATGGCCCCAAAGCATGGCCGTGCCATTGAAACTATGCCCAAGGCTAGGTTTCTTTTTCGATGAAAAAAATTTACAGCCACGGTCCGGGGAACTACGCCTATAAGTGCAGGGTTTCCCAGTCCCCTCGCAATTATATAGGCGGCATAGAAGTGCCAAACTGCGCTCATTCCTCCAATCCAGAGGAAGCAGACTCCTGTAATAAGTGATGCGCTAGGCATTATCCATCTTGGGCCCTGACTATCGACTAGCTTTCCAAATATTGGAGTGAGGAAGCCAGCTGTCCAGGTCCCAATAGTCACTCCGATGGCTATTGTACTTCTATCCCAGCCAGTATCTTCAAAAATTAAGGTTTGGATTCCGGCTATCGTTACCTGCGCAGAACCGGTGGCTCCATATGTTCCGAGTGCTCCTATTATCAATGTGACCCAACCGTAAAAAATAGGGGTTTTGGGGGTCCAATTTACAGCTCTTCGAATAAATTGCATTTAGCGATTCTAACACTGTGACTTATCTGGGTTGCTTAACAGTCTTTGATGTGTGGCTCCTATATACTTCTGTTTGTTGGAAGATTATTTGGGTTTAATAAATAAGCACGATTGACCAAGGGGTAGTTTTGAGAATCACAGACATTAAAATCGATGTTGTAAAAAGGGAGCTGCCAGACACTGGTTTGAACTCTGATATGGGAAGATTCTTTGGAGAAGTTGAGCAAGGTGTTTTACGTATATTCACAGATGAAGGGATTGAGGGAAATTGCTTTATAGGAGAGTTCAGGAATGGTGGTAAAAGTCTCTTCCAACCTATTCTCAAAGTTCTGAAGACTGAACTTATCGGAGCTGACCCCTGTGAAAGAGAATTACTCTGGAACCGTCTAAGGCTTTTAATTTCAAGACGTGGAATGAACATGTCGGCTTGGGCTCCAGTAGACGTAGCTCTGTGGGATATTCAGGGTAAGGCTGCAAAAATGCCTGTATTTAAGTTGTTGGGGACTCAAAGATATGAGATAGAGCCTTATGCAACATATCCACCTCGCCATACTTCATATGGCGGCTATGTGGAGGAGGCTAAGGAAATAGTCGCAGACGGGTTTAAAGCCTACAAAATACACCCTGGGGCCATGAGCACTGTAGATACAATTCAAATGGTAAATAAAGTTCGTGAGGAGGTCGGGGATGAAGTTGAATTGATGCTTGATCCCAATTGTGGTTATGATTTCAGGAAAGCATTTGATGTAGGTAAAGAATTGGATGCGAATAGATTTTATTGGTACGAGGATCCGGTTCCTTTTTATGATCTAGATGCAATAACTGAACTATCTTCTCGATTGGATGTTCCCCTTTGCATGAGTGATCAGGCAGATAACCAGTTTTTTAATGGCGCTACTATTCTGAGACACCAATCTAATCGGCTTTTACGTGGCACGGCGGCGAAGTTGGGCATAACAGGGTTAAAAAAACTTTGTTCAATGGCGGAAGGATTTGGGTATAACTGTGAGATCGGGACGGCCGGAAATTCATTATTGAACATAGCCAATCTTCACGTTATATTCTCGGTTACTAACTGTGCCTATTTTGAGTGGTGGCAGCCGACTGAGGCCCATCGGTTTGGTCTAGTTGAAGATATATCGCGCAATGAAAAAGGCATGATTGAGGCTCCTAATAAGCCTGGATTAGGTTATGAGTTAGATTGGGATTTTCTGAATTCTTGCAGGGTGGATACATTGGAGTAATATACTCTTCGCGATTACTTGAATGAAGGAATGGAGTTGGTTAATTGCACGTAGGAACACAATTTAAAGCAAGAAATGATGATGACTATAGGGTTTTTGCTCAGCTTGGTGTAAACCATATATGTGGCTTTCCACCCGGGCATCCCAAAAACTGGACCGTTGAAAATTTGGAGAGTTACAGAGAAAAAGTGGAGTCATTTGGATTGCATCTTGACTTTATTCCTCTACCTCTTAATTCTCATGAGATATCTGAAGCAGAAAATCCAAATATTATGCTTGGACGGAGCCCTGAAAGGGACAGAGAAATTGAGGTTATTCAAACAATTATTAGAAATTGTTCAGAAGCTGGAATTCCAGCTGTGAAATATAATCTTACTCTTCTCGGAGTAGTAAGTACGGATCGTGAAATGTGGCGTGGAGGGTCTAATAGTAGAGCCTTTCGCTATGCAAATGCCGTACAAGAACCTCCTTTAACTATTTCTGGACCAACGAATGCCGAGATGATGTGGGAAAGAATAGAGTATTTTATCCAACAGGTGGTTCCCGTCGCTGACGAAAATAAGATACGTATGGCTCTTCATCCTCATGACCCAGGTATGCCGTCCCCTGAAGGCTTTAGGGGCGTTGATAGAGTTTTGGGGAGTGTTGAAGGGCTAAAGAAATTTGTAGATTTGCATCCAAGTCGTTTTCATGGTCTAAATTTTTGTCAGGGTACGGTAGCGGAGATGTTGGAAAATCCTGGGGAGGAGATATTTGACGTGATTCGATATTTTGGCGAGCGGGACAAGATTTTCAATGTTCATTTTAGAAACATACGTGGTGGTTTCTTGGACTTTGTTGAAACTTACATTGATGACGGTGATGTCGACATGCAGAAGTGTGTTGAGGTGTACAACGAGATTGGTTACCCATATATGTTAATGCCTGACCATGTTCCTTACATGTCAGGAGAAAATTCGGAAATGGTTGGATTCTCATATACATATGGATATATAAAAGGCTTGATAGACTCTATATCCACAGCCACCTGAGCATAAACCAGTCAGTTCAAAAGAGACTCGTTGATGGTTACACCGAATCCAGGTCTATCATTCGGCTCTATGTATCCTTGTTCACTTTGGGGTTCTCCTTCCCACAATTGATCCTTGGGGCCCCCTTTCATTCCTGGAAGTACTTCTGCGAGGTCTTGGCACTCGGACGAAACTATAAGATGCAATCCCCATACTTCGCCTCCCCGGTGCGGGATCACCGGGATGCCAAACTTATCTGCGATTTCTATTATTCGTAATGCTGCGGTGATTCCTCCACACCATGTGATATCAGGTTGCCAGATATCCAGTGCTGCCGAGCGAGCTATTTCCATGAATCCATGATGAGTGAATTCGTGTTCCCCACCAGCCAACAGGGTTGGTTTCACTTTTGAACGTATATTTGCCTGTCCAAGGAGATCGTCTGGGGTTAGTACATCCTCGAACCAGTAAATATTGTAAGGGGATAATATCTTAGTCATTTCTAGAGTGACGTCCCTATTCCAAGACATATAAGTATCTATCATCACTAGGGCTTTTTCTCCCAGAATGGATCTAGCCATTTCAGCGCTATTGACCGCTTTCTGGTAGTCTGACTCATCCATCCAGCGATGGGGGAATTTGTGCGCTGTGAATCCTGAATCTCCATACCATTCGATATCAGTTCCCGTTGCGTATGTTCTGACCTGCTGTTTTGAACGAATGCCGACCAGTCTATAGACAGGGACATGTTCTGATTTGGCAACCAAATCCCATAAAGCCAGATCTACGCCACTCAGTGCCATGATAGCTATTCCTTTTCTTCCATAAGGAAGGCATTGCTGGTACAGGTCATCCCATAAGACCGATATATCCTGAGTGTCATTAATCTCTTTTCCGCACAAGATTTCTGAAAAGTGTTTGTTGACAACTTCTACTGCAGCAAGTCCACCACCGCCATAGCCATATCCCACGAGGCCTTTATCTGTTTCAATTTTTACAACTATTTGCCAGAAATGAGTTCGCCAAGATGAAACTATGTTTTTATAAGATGGATATACAGCGGTCACAGAAGTGATTTTCATTTTTTTACCTTCGTGAGACAGGGATTTTTAATACGGACTTCAATATCTAGATATATATGACCAAATGGTACCTGTTGCTATTAGCTTTCCATAACTATTGGATAGTGGTTGTGGTAACTTGATTGAGGTTTACTTCAGAGTACATGAGATGGGGAATGATATGGCATTGGAAACAATAATAGCCGAACAAACAGGCCGAGTGGGCATAATCACGTTAAATCGGCCAGATCAAATGAATGCTTTCAACGCTTCCATGAATCTGGAACTCCGGGAACAGATAGAAAAATTTAATCGGGATGAATCTGTGGGTGCGATTCTTATAACAGGCGCTGGCCGTGCATTTAGTGCGGGAGCCGATATTGGCGGCTTTGAGGCTACAGTGAGGGGAGAGAAAGGAAGTCCTTTAGATCCAGTATCGCGATTTCCTAAATGGCCTGTGTTTATCAAGGAATCCAAGCCTGTTGTATGTGCCTTAAACGGATACGCGATAGGTATGGGCATCACCTTGCCTTTGGGCTGCGATATCATTGTGATGGCCCAGAGTGCAAAAATTTCCTTCAGATTCGCTTATATAGGACTCACTCCCGAATATGGTAGTTCTCACCTGTTAAGCCAGATGGTTGGAATAGGAAAAGCTATGGAGTTCATGCTAACGGGTAGATTTATTGAATCTGAGGAAGCATTAGAAACAAACCTTGTAAACCATGTTTATCAGGATGATGAACTAACGGTTCTGAAAAATTAAAAATGTTTTCTGCTGGCAAATCTGTAGTCATGTGCGCGGATTTAGCATCCTGCTCTCTACCAAACCATATTGGCCACTCGTCAGAATGATGCAATACTACCGCTTGAGGAGTATAAAACGACCACCCATCAAAACCAGTCAACCAACACATATTTGCAGGGTCCTGACATATTAGCATATCAATTCCAGCAGATTCCATTCTGTTCTTAACATCAGCTATTCTTCTTTTATATTCCGACACTTCAAAAGCTTTTTGAAATCCCATTTTCCCTCTCCTTTTTTTAACCTTTAAGTATTTCTAACCCGCTAACTTAGCAGCAATATCTTTCATAAATTTCATACCT
>ERZ724561.252-NODE-252-length-10560-cov-2.038340_pt1 | contig 10560 bp, 10 predicted proteins | sample MGYA00375855_ERZ724561 | MGnify/ENA primary metagenome ERZ724561 (study PRJEB28725, sample SAMN03264854) | marine sediment metagenome | biome: marine pelagic biome; feature: marine oligotrophic desert; material: ocean water | place: Pacific Ocean:North Pacific... | reverse complement strand
AATCTGGGTTGAATCAGGCAGAAAAAAGTGAGCTGAAATCCTACTTGGAGGATTGCCTTAACGAGATGTTTTCAGTTTTGAGGGTTAATCCAGCCTGAATCTCTTTCTAGGTGTGCTGCATACCTGCTACATATTTTAATGGAGTTGTTTTATTGAGTGAGGAAATGAATAAGGATTCTATAGATGAGACGCCCGGTGAAGATCAGGCAGGTGATCCGAATTGTGAATCTAATGAGAATGGTGATTCTAGTGACACCCTACTTTCTCAAGAAGCATTTGAGGAAGCCATTAGAGAGAAGGAACAATTCAGGTCGATAGCTCAGAGGGCTCAGGCTGATCTTGTTAACTACAGGCAGCGTGCTTCCCAGGAACTGGAGGAATCGCGACGAACTGTTAAATTCGGGATTCTAAGTAGATTTTTGGGTGTTGCTGATGACTTGAGTAGGGCTATTGATAATCTTCCCGAGGATGCTGATGAAACTTGGATAGAGGGTATTTCCCTTGTAGCCAGAAATTTATCAAATTCCCTCGAAATGGAAGGAGTTCAAAAGATAATAGCCATAGGAGAACAGTTTGATCCATATCAGCATGAAGCGATCATGTATGAAGAACGATGCGAAGAAGAAGGGACAATAGTTAATGTTATACAAGATGGTTACAAGCTCAATGACAGGATACTTAGACCTGCCCGAGTCGTTGTAGCGCAAGCAAAGAATATCGAAGAAGAAAAAATAGATTCAGAAAAACAGGTAGATGAACAGGAGGAAAACTAATGCCGAAGATACTCGGTATTGATTTAGGTACCACTAATTCGTGTATGGCAGTTATTGAGGGCGGTGAACCAAGGGTTATTGAGAACGCAGAGGGGACTCGAACGACCCCGTCTGTCGTTGGTATAAATCCTCGGTCTGATGAAAGGTACGTTGGGACAACTGCAAAGAGACAAGCCGTGACTAATCCGGATAATACGGTCTTTTCTGCAAAGCGCTTTATGGGCATGAAATTTGACGATGAGTCGGTTGAGCGTAATAAGTCACTTGTCCCGTATAAAGTTGTCTCTCATTCAAATGGGGACGCTCACGTTGAAATGGGAGGTAAAACTTACGCACCTCCTGAGATATCTGCGATGGTGTTGCAGAAATTAAAACAAGATGCTGAAGCTAAATTGGGAGAGGATATAACACAGGCTGTAATAACTGTCCCAGCCTATTTTAACGATAGCCAACGAAACGCTACTCGTGACGCAGGGAAGATAGCAGGTCTTGAGGTTTTGAGGATAATTAATGAACCCACAGCTGCAGCCCTGGCTTATGGATTGGAAAATGATAAGGACCAAACGATTGCTGTTTTTGACCTGGGCGGAGGAACTTTTGACATAACCGTTTTACAAATGGGAGACGGTGTTTTTGAAGTAAAAGCCACTAACGGTGATACTCATTTGGGTGGTGATGACTTCGACCAGGTAATCATTGACTGGGTTTGCGAGAAATTCAAACAGGACCAGGGTATTGATTTAAAGACTGATCGTATGGCGCTTCAGAGGCTGCGGGAGTCTGCCGAGAGGGCTAAAATAGAGCTATCCACCCTAATGCAGACTGAAATCAATTTGCCGTTTATTACGGCAGATGCTTCAGGCCCCAAACATTTGGTGGAGACTCTTCAGCGCTCCACCCTAGAGCAATTGGTTGAAGATCTTATAAAGAGTTCCATAGCGCCTTGCAAGCAGGCTATTGAAGATGCCGGGGTGCCTAAAGGAGATATAGACGAAATTATTCTGGTTGGTGGAATGACAAGAATGCCAGCAGTTCAGCAGGCTGTGGAAGAATATTTTGGTAAGGAATCCCATCAGGGAGTCAATCCAGATGAAGTTGTGGGGGTCGGGGCTGCCATACAGGCAGGAGTACTTCAAGGAGATGTTCAAGATATATTGCTCCTTGATGTGACTCCGTTGACGCTTGGAATTGAAACGCTTGGTAGTGTCACAACTCCTCTTATTCCTCGTAATACCACCATTCCAACTTCCAAGAGTGAAACTTTTACAACTGCGTCAGATAATCAACCTTCTGTGGAAGTTCATGTTCTTCAGGGTGAGAGACCCATGGCTGGCGAGAACAAAACCATTGGGAGATTTAATTTGGATGGCATTCTTCCTGCAGCAAGGGGAGTACCACAAGTGGAAGTTACATTTGATATAGACGCGAACGGCATATTAAACGTATCCGCACAGGACAAAGGTACTGGAAAAGAGCAGAGCATCACTATCACAGCCAGTTCGGGTCTTTCTCAAGATGAGATAGATAGGATGGTTGATGAAGCTGAACAGCACGCTGAAGAAGACGAGAATAAACGTCATGGAGTTGAGGTACGTAACGGTGCTGAAAGTGCAGTTTATGCAGCAGAGACATTAGTTAAGGAAAACGAAGACAAAATTTCTGATGATTTGAGATTAGAGATAGATACAGCAGTACAGTCTGTAAAATCTGCGCTTGAAGGGGAAGATATTTCCTTAATTGAGTCTTCGTTGCAACAACTTCAAGAAACCGTTCAAAAGGTTGGCCAGGAAGTCTATAGTAATGCAGGTGATCCTGTTGAAGAGAGTGGTCCTGAAGGAGCTGAAGGGACTGATCAGGATCCTGACAATACAGTGGAGGGTGAATTTAGGGAAGTATAACTGCCGATAGGTTCAAAAGAAAAAAGGGCGTCCAACTGGACGCCCTTTTTGTTGCTATAACTAATGATGTTCTTTAAAGAACGTGGTAGGCGAGTAAATGTTCTCTCATTACGTCTTCAGCGAAATCGTTGCTCACGTCCCTCCATACAGAGTGGATATGATTTGCACCATTTTGGCGGTTATCGAATTCAACAACAAAATTGCCACCGTGAAGCCTGTAATAGTGTTCCTCGCCGGCTGATTTCCCCCCACCCCAGGCAAAATGGATATTTTCAATGCCATATTGATTCAATTCTGACATCTTTTTGTCTGCCAACTCTGAAGGTACCTGGTTTATATATTCTGAAATTAAATTTTTCACAATCCCTTTCTGCGTACCGTCCATCTTGGAAATTGGCAATCCTTCTTCTCTTGGTAGACTGACTTTTGAACTATTGTAGGTCAGTATGTCCCATGGGGCATCGTCATATATGATCGCTCTTTTTTGCTGACCACTATCTAGGCTTTTTAGTAGGTCAAATGCTATATCTTCTCTATCACTCAAGATCCTGAGTCCGGACTGTGGGCCGGAGGGAACTTCAGCAGGATTAGCTCCAAAAAAGAATGGAGTCATAGATATAACTTCATCTTTCCAGACGCTAAAATGCAGGGAAACATGATGCCCTTCTGTTCTCCATGACCATGGTCCGTCACCACCTGGATCTCCGAAGATCGTGAAGTAATAAAGTTCAGGATCTCGCTTAAAAGATATCACTCCCCGTTCCTTTTCTAGCGGTCCAAGGACTGTTTCCAAATCAATAATTTTTCGAGCTTGTTGATATGAGGTTTCGGTCAGGCCCGTGGACATTAAGTCAAAGGCCAATTCTCGTTGTGATCCATCCATGTCACGTAGTGCGAGTCCATGCCTGTTCATAGGCGGGTAATACCAAAAAATTCTTTCGCCATCGAGATATTCAAAGCATGCCTTGTCTTTCTGATCGGAAGACAAACCATTGAGAAATTTCTTTCCTGCCTCATTCATTCTGTCAACCAAAGACGTTTCTGAATGACTATGTGATGTTGCCATTATCAATCCTCCCATATTGTCTCTGCGAAATAGCCCAGTTTTTGACTACGTGCCCTAGGTTAGCATTCGGCGGGTTTTCTGTCAGTATTGTTGACAAAGTTCCTCTATATTTTTACTAGTTTTTGGAAACTGCGGACAACTTCTGGTGGAGTGGAATAGTGGCTGATATTCGTTCTTGCTACTTCAGCCACATAAATACTCAGATTTGAATCGAGACACAAACCATGTGGCGCGACAAACTGGCCGACTCCTAGTCCGTAGCCCATATGCCCTATTCTTTCAACAACATTTCCGCTGGTATCTAGAACACTGACCCTTGGACCTATATTAGGCACAGCTTGACTGATTGGTGTTCCCCATCCCAGTTCGGCGACATATACCATCTGGCTGTCATCATCTATGTATATAGCACACGGACGATGAATATTTGCCCATACAGCCTCAAAATTTCCATGTTTGTCAAATACCTGAACTCGGTGATTTTCTCTGTCACAAACGTAAAGATATCCGTTTTTGTCTGTGGCTATATTGTGAACTATGTTGAATTCCCCTTCTCCGACTCCTGGCCCACCCCAGGAAGTAATCAACTTACCATCAGGAGAGTATTTGTGAATTCGGCCGTTCCCATAACCGTCTGTTACAAATATATCTCCGTTGTCTGGATCCGTTGCTGTATGTGTACATCTGTTAAAAGGGCTACCGCTGAATGGAACGGCAGGGTTGCCTGCGTCACCTATGGTCATGAGGACTTTTCCATCCAACGTACACTGCCGGACAGTATGGTCTCCGTCATCAGTGCAATATAAGGTGTCGTCCGGACCTACGCTAACTCCATGAGCGCGAGAGAAAATTCCCTCTCCCCATGACTTAAGAAAATTACCATCGCTGTCGAACACCATCATTGGATGGTCTCCTCGATTGAAAACATAAACGTTGTCATTAGAGTCCGTCGCAACTCCTGCTGTTTCACGCCAAGAAAGCCCTTCAGGTATTTTTTCCCAGTTTTCAACGAACTCATATACGAAGTTACCACCACCAGATTTTGTTTGATTAGCCATTTTGATCTCCCTTCGGATCATTTAATTGTCAAATGTATTTCATTACTTAAGAACATACCAAGTTGGCAGATTATACATTTTCATCTAAGTTTATATCGCGCTTACGTGACAAGTTTTTAAAAGGTAACAGTGTAGAATCAATTTGAGAAATGATATATATCAATTGATTAGCTAGTTGATTGGTTTGAACAGGAGGCAGATATTGTTATGACTGAGGCAACCGTTGTGGGACTTAGGCTATGTGTTGGAAGCCGCGATCCGATGAAGATTGTGGACGATGCAACAGTAATCACTGGTGAGGGCATAGAGGGGGATAGACATAGAAGAGCTGATGGGCGGAGGACTCAGCGTCAGATACTTTTGATGGACCGGGAAACTATCAGTAAGTTTGATCTGCGAGATGGAGATGTTCGGGAGAATATAACTGTGGAAGGCTTGGACTTCAGCGCACTAAAAGATGGGGATAAAGTTGCGATAGGGTCTGAGGTAATACTCAGAATAACCGGAGATTGCGAACCTTGCTCGCGAATGGATGAACTGCGAGACGGATTGAAGGATGAACTTGATGGACAGCGAGGTATGCTCGCGTTTGCCGAGAAGGGTGGGATTATCTCAAATGGAGATAGTATCGCTACTGTGACACCTTAGAATTTATGATTGCTTAGACCCAATTCATCCACCATTCTATGTAGTTCGATGAACGCCGCCTCATCAGGTATATCATAAGGTTTACGCACCTTGCTATTTTTGAAGATGCCTCGCATTTTGAGGATTTCTTTGGTAAACGAAAAACATACCTGAGGTTGTGCAAGGGTTCGTAAAATAGGTTCAAATTGGTTTATGTTGGATCTAGCATCTTCGGTGTGGCCGGTAAAAAATAAGTCTAAAGTTTTTCTATATGCCTCTGGGATGGATACCCAAGGCATCGTTCCAACAGCACCCCTAAGTAGTTCCTCAACCAAGAAACTACCGCCCGCTCCTCCAAAAACGATCAAGTTTCCTTCCCCTTTAATTACAGCTTCAGAAACTCTTGGAGGGGTGGGTAGTGTTTCTACCTTGGCGTAGCATATATTTTCATTGTCTTTTGCTAATTGAGCGGCCAAAGCCGGTGCCACGGGGGCAACGTCGACATCTTGAATGAAAATTGGTAATTCAACGGACTTAGATATGCTCTCGTAATGGGATCTTATTTCATATTCAGAGACGCCTATGGGTGGGATTATCATGATCGCATCCGCCCCTATATCTGCAGCATCTTGGCTCATTTTTATTGCTAGTTCAGTGCTTAAGGCACTGGTGTTGATGACTACCTTTGCTCGACCATCTGCTTGACTCACTACGGTTTTTGCGGCCAAGCTTCTCTCGCATTCTGACAGTTTTGGCATTTCGCTCGCCATCGCTAGCCCTAACCCGTCGGCTCCGGTCGATATACAAAACTCTACTTCATTGCGGAGATCTTCCTCGTCGACATTACCATTTTCTTCAAATGGCATAGCTAGAATCGGGAAAAGTCCTCGAAATGATCTGTCAGTCATATTTTTACCCTCGTCAAATCGTAATAATCAGCATCAGTAGGTTGCTCTCCCACCACTGATGTCAAATACCGCACCGGTACTGAATGAACATTCTGAGGATGATAACCAGGCTACCAGAGCCGCTATTTCACTTATTTCTCCGGTTCTTCCTACAGGTATCCTGTCAACCATATATTGAACTTGCTCAGGCGTGAATTCGTCTAAAATTCTGGTTTGAACCACCGCAGGAGTGACACAATTTACTAACACTCCGGTTCCGGCTAGCTCTTTTCCTACAGATTTGGTAAGGCCAATGACAGCAGCTTTAGTAGCGGAGTAAGGGACCATTCGTGGATTTCCTTCTTTTCCTGCAATTGAAGCAATGTTAACCACTCGACCATAATCTCTTTCGATCATATGGGGAATGACTTCATGACAAAAAGAGAATACTCCTCTGAAATTCGTTCTATAGACCCTGTCTAGCTCTTCTACGTCCAACTCCCATATGTTGCCGTTAATCCCACCTATTCCTGCGTTATTTACCAAAATGTCAATTTTCCCCCATTTATCTATAGCCTTTCTGACAGCATCTTGTGCTGTTTGGGGTTCCGATACATCACCTATAGATACTTCTACTTCTGTTCCTCTCGCCGCCATCTCACTGCTAGACTGCTCGGCCATCTCAGGGTCAAAATCTACCATCACAATATTGGCGCCTTCCTCTGAAAGTCTTTTTGCTATGCCGTACCCGATTCCTGTTGCTGAACCTGTTACTATCGCTACTTGTCCCTTGAGGCTGTCCATTTTTATATCTGCTCCTAATGTTTATCTCTAATGAAACGGGCAAATTAACAACGCAGTATCTTGATGCCACTCTAGGTTTCGCTCTTCTGTCCTGTACTTTTCTGCCGTGTCAGCGACTGCATACACGCTATAGAATGCCAGCGTGACAACAATGGCAATTAGTGCCAAAGGGAAAACTAGGGGCAATTCACGCATCTGTAACTCACTTCCTGGTAACTGTGGCATGTCAACTGTAGTAAAAGTATCAATTTCTATAATCCGTACATTTGCTAATGTGCCCGATTGTATTTGTCTTCAATTCTAACTATATCGTCTTCTCCAAAATATGATCCTGACTGCACCTCGATAATTTCCAAGTCCGATTTGGTTGTATTTTCGAGCCTGTGTTTTTCTCCTTGAGATATGAAAGTCGACTCATTTTCCTCTAGTGTTAATGTGATTTCTCCTTTTGTCACAGAGGCTGTCCCTTTTACCACAATCCAATGTTCCGCCCTATGCTGGTGTACTTGTAAAGAAAGTGACTCTCCAGCCTTAACAGTTAGCCGTTTCACTTGAAATCCTGGGCCTTTATCTAAAATTTCATATGTACCCCAAGGTCGGTGGATCTTGACATGGTAGTTGGTATTAGAATTACGATCGGAATTTATATCTTCCACTAGATCTTTTACTAGTTGCTCATGTTCCATAGTGGTTACCAATATTGAATCTGCAGTTTCTACCACGATAGCTTGATCCAATCCCAAAACACCAAGAGTTCTGTGAGTAGATAAGATGAGTGAATCAGTTACTGATTTTAAGAATACTTCTCCAGTAGTCACGTTGCCCTGGTCGTCAGGAATTCCATTTTTCCAAAAAGAATGCCAAGAACCTAGATCTGACCATCCAGCATCTATTTCTGATACCCAGCATAGTGGCCCTTCAGGGTTTCCAACAACCTTTTCCATGACCGCATAGTCTATTGCGTCACTGGGACAAGTCTTGAAGATCTCGGACTCCGGTCTTAAGAACAAACCGTCTTTTGTACTCGAATCCATCGCTGACTTGCATACTTCATAAATTTCAGGTGCGTGTTTTCGGACTTGCTCTATCCAGATGGATGCCTTCAACATGAATATACCGCTGTTCCAAAGATATTGCCCAGAATCCAGGAATTCCAAGGCTGTTTTCTCGTCAGGTTTTTCTATGAAGTCTAAAAGTTCTCCCAACCCATTTTTAATTTCACCTTTACGCAAATATCCGAATCCAGAACTTGGAGTGGAAGGAATGATTCCAAATGTGACTATTCCCCCTGATGCTGCAGCCGGTACAGCGGTTTTGAGAGATTTTTGAAAGGAGTCCACATCTTGAATAATGTGGTCCGAATGTAATGAAAGTAGTATTGATCGATCATTCTCTCTAACTGCTTGGATTGCGGCTATTGTCAGTGCTGGGGCGGTATTTTTACCTATGGGCTCCAGTATTATCCAGTCGGGTGACTGATCAACTTCTTCCAGTTGATCTTTAACCAGAAATCTGTTTGTTTCGGCACAAACTACAATTGATGACTGTTCAGTAATCCCTTTTAGCCTGTTTGAAGTCTCTTGAATTAGAGATCTTCCGCCATCGATTGCCAGAAATGGTTTTGAGTAACTTTCCTTGGACAGCGGCCAAAGTCTCGTGCCGGTTCCCCCGGCGAGAATTACTGGTTGTATAGTCATATCGTTTACCCAATCTGTGAGTACCAGCTGCTGAGTAGTCAGGGACTCTCGACAACAACTTTCAGAGTATTAAAGCAGTGTATGTCGATTATAAATAGGCACTGTTTAGAGGGTCAATATCCTTTTTACCATATAGTGACCTTGGGATTATTTGTTAAGGTCTATTTTGATAATTAAAATTGGTGTAAAAAAGTAGGAGCAAATTAAATAATGGGTAAGATAGATGGAAAGAATGTTGTTGTTACTGGGGCGAGCAGAGGAATAGGGGCAGAGATTGCCCGATTGTTTGCGGCCGAAGGTGGAAATGTAATTTGCGCTGCTCGAACTCTGAGAGAAGGTGAGCATCCTCTTGAAGGCTCTTTAGAAAAAACCGTATCTGACATTAGAGAGAATGGAGGGGAGGCAACTGCTTCGACAGTAAATATATCTTTGGAAGAAGATTGTGTGAGACTTTTCGATGAGACTCATGAGATTTACGGTGATGTCGACATCCTGGTTAATAATGCCGCACTTACTTATTTCGTTCCCATAAAGGACTATGTCATAAGACGTTGGAAACGTTCTTGGGAAGTTAATTTCCATGCTCCCTTTATTCTTAGCCAGCTTGCTCTTATTGACATGCTGAAGAATAAATCTGGAAATATTGTAAACATTTCATCAGGTGCAGGAATAATGGGATTTCCATTGCGTTCTCCTTATGCCGCCAGCAAATGGGCTATCATAGGGTTGACAAAAACTTTAGCTATGGAACTAGGCAAATATAAAATCCGAGTAAATGCCATTTGTCCTGGCACTATTAAAGGAGACCGAATGGTAAGAGTTATAAGAGATAAGGCAAAATTTCTCAAAGTTTCAAAAAAATTAGTTGAGAAAGATTTTATATCAATGGCATCAATGAATTGTTGGATTAATGAGGAAGATATAGGAAAAATGTGCTCATTTTTGATTTCAAGCGACGGTGAAAGAATTTCGGGACAAACTATTCCTGTGGATGGAAATGCTACGAGAATGGATTAATCAAATAATCTTATCTTTAATTTATGAGCTATGGTCTTTACATAGGAAAAAACTTAACTTCTGACGGCCATGCTTGGTTAGCTGGATATGGTGATGAACCTTCAAGCCATTGGTTAGAAATTATTCCAAAAAAAAATAAAACAGGTCAAAAAATAACAGTCGGTGTAACAGAAAATGCTGAAATGCCAGGCAAATTAATTAAAATCCCTCAAGCTTCCAAAACTTATAAACATATTCGCGTGAGTTACTCTTATTATCTTGGTGTTCCTGCTCCAATTACTAATGGTGGATTAAATGAATATGGCGTAGCAGTTCGAGATATTTGGTCTACATCGCGCAAAGAATTAATTAATATGACACCAAAAAATCAGATGGGACCTAACTATAGTGACTTAGCAAGAATAGTTTTGGAGAGAGCTAAATCTGCACGTCAAGCAGTTGCGATAGTTGATAATTTAATAAAAAAATATGGTGAAAGTACCTATGGGGGAAATTCTCACATATTTGCTGACTCAAATGAGGCTTGGATAATGATACAATTTGCTGGTGGAAAAGGTTTATGGGCTGCAGAAAAACTTGGACCAAACAGTATACGCGCATCACGTCCTGGTTATATTGAAGAAATTCCCATAGTAGAAAAAAATAATCCCAATTTTCTTTATTCAAAAAATCAAGATTCCTGAGTGCGATGGTTAAAAAAATGAAGCTTTCTTGCGCGCTCCACCGAGAGGAC
>ERZ724561.246-NODE-246-length-10803-cov-2.229674_pt1 | contig 10803 bp, 10 predicted proteins | sample MGYA00375855_ERZ724561 | MGnify/ENA primary metagenome ERZ724561 (study PRJEB28725, sample SAMN03264854) | marine sediment metagenome | biome: marine pelagic biome; feature: marine oligotrophic desert; material: ocean water | place: Pacific Ocean:North Pacific... | reverse complement strand
GTATATACCAGAAGAAAAAGTTGACTTTCCAACTGATTGGAATTCACTTGAACGTTACTGGAATCCAGTGCCAGGAAAAAAGATACTCGATGGCATTAGAAACGATTATTCAAATATCAAGATTAAATTAATATCTAAAGAAGTCGCTATAATCTTAATGGATTTAAATTACGATTTAAAAGTCATAAATAGTCAACCGCTAAGTGGATTTGATCGAATCATGTGTGTTGTTGTTAAAAAAGATGGGGATTGGAAATATAGTGCCTACATCGAAGCCCCAATGAATCCAATGTCGCAAGTTTACTTGATGTGGAAGAATGCTGAGAACAAAAATGATCCTGAATACTTTGATACATATCTTCAATTGTTAAACTTATATGAAAAAGCTGTGCCAGATGACTTCTCAGATTACCTGAAGACTCTTAACGAAAATGAATAAAATAATTAAATTGCTTTTCACCTTCCTAATTGTGATCTCAACTCAAGTTGGCAGTCAGAACTCAGAGGTATACCCGAGTGTCTTGGTTGAAAAACCAGTCGATAATCACCTTCTAAAACTAGTGACAGTAATAAGTGAAAGGGCTCATATTAATCAAGAACAAGTTAACAATGAATCATCAATAGAAATTCTACAGACGTTTATTGAAACTCTAGATTCTTTAAAAGTCTATTTTCTAAAATCTGATATTAATTACTTTCAAAGGTATAAATATAAAATTGATGAATCTCTAATTGATGGTGATTTAGCTACAGTCTTTGATATTTTTGGTGTTTATCGGCTAAGAGTTCAACAAAGACTCTCTTACTCAATTAACCTGCTGGATAAGATTAATTCATTTGAAGCTGACGAATCCTATGAATTTAGAACAAAAAATAAAATTTGGCCCAAAACCACCAATGAATTGGATGAGATCTGGAGAAAGAGAACTAAGAATGATCTTCTTTCACTTGTTCTTGCTGGTCAACCTATAGATAAAGTCAGAGACACTTTGAAGAAAAGGTACTCAAGATATCTAAAACGAATTAATGAGTATGAGGAAGAGGATGTGATAAATATCTTTTTGAACTCTTATATGGCTCATCTCGATCCCCATTCAAACTACCTAACGCCTTCACAAGCGGAAGAATATGAAATCCAGACCAGTCTTTCATATGAAGGTATCGGAGCTAGATTGCAAAATAATGAAGATTTTATTGAAATAGTAAATCTAATTCCAGGTGGTCCAGCAGATCAAAATGGAATATTGAAACCGTTAGATCGAATCATCGGTATTTATGAAGAAAACTCCAATCTTCCTATAGATATAATAGGTTGGGATCTTAATGATGTGGTTAAACTAATTAGAGGTCCAAAAGGCAGTCAAATTAAACTTAGGATCTTACCGACATCATCAGATGTTGATTCTAATCCTTATGATCTAACTTTAACTAGAGATAGCGTGACTCTAGAAGAGCAAGCAGCTTCGAGTTATATAAAAACTATAGAATCTGGTGATAATAAGTTTGAAATTGGGTTCATAACAGTGCCGAGCTTCTACCAAGACTTTGCAGCGAGACGTCGTGGGGATGAATACTTCAAGAGCACTACTAATGATGTTGATAATTTAGTCTCTGAACTCAAAGAAATAGGTATTGACGCACTAATAATTGATTTAAGAGGTAACTCTGGAGGCTTATTAGATGAAGCAGTTTCTTTAACAGGCTTATTCATTGATGAAGGTCCAATTGTCCAACTTAAAGATATGGATAACAATTTGGAGGTAATCAATGACCCATCGAATGGATCCATCTATGATGGACCGCTAGCAGTCATGATTGATAGATACAGTGCTTCCGCATCAGAGATCTTTGCGGGAGCAATTCAAGATTACCAAAGGGGACTTGTGATAGGTCAAAAAAGCTTTGGCAAAGGGTCGGTCCAGAATCTATACCCACTCGACAGATATTCTAGATATAAATCTAAGAAAGGGTTCGGTCAGTTAACTTTAACGATAGCAAAATACTATCGCATCACTGGTGAAGGCACTCAAAATAAAGGGGTTGAACCAGACATAAATCTTCCTTCATTTATTGATACTAATATTATCGGTGAAGAAACAAAAAACAATCCCCTTCCTTGGGATAAAATTTCAAGACTAGATTTTCAAAAACACATAAACTTTCAGCCTTATATAACAGATATAGAAAAGAATTATCAAACTAGGAAATCTGAGAATCGTGCACTCGATATTCTGATTGAAGATATTGCTGAGTTTAGAAACACATCTCAAATCGACTCGGTATCACTAAACATGGAAATAAGAAAATCAGAACGTGATCAACGCTCTACAGTTAACAGTAAAAGAAGGAAGAGTAAGTTGGAGGAGCTTGGTTTTGAAGAAGATAAATCATTTGAAGATTTTAGTTCCGAAACGATATTAAATGAGGCCTATCTGATGGTCATTGACTTAATAGAATCATATGACGATAAATACATAGTCAAACAATCCCAAGACAACCTGGTAAGTTCTAAAAGCTAAAATTAATTTGATGGCCAGTTTTGGTGATGGATATCAATATGGAATGGGTGTTTATGTGTGATCTTATCGTGGCTATGCTCATGTGAGTGATTCGTATCATCTATATTATCCCTATGTTTGTGCTGGTGATGATCATCATGTTTATGAGTGTGCTGATGAGTCAGACTTTTGTGAGTATGAGTAAGGATATTTTCTTCTTCTTCGTTCGGCCAGAACAAAACACTATAAATCAAGCAAATAGAAACTATGCAAGCAAAAAAGACAGCAGTGTAAGAGAAACCGAAAATATAAACAAGTTGACCAGCAGCAAGGTAACCTATCAACCAACATAGATGAGATAAAGAAAATTGAGCAGAAAAGTATGCAGTCCTATCATTAGGGTTAGCTGACATATTGACTATTTTGCCTGCAGGTATTTGTGACAATGACAACCCTGTTCCTATTAAAAACCAGTTGATTAATGCAAAACTGAATGTGGGTTCATAAGACATAAGAAAAAGTGATATTGCTAAAGTTACAATTCCTATTTGTATAACAGCCTTATCATCTAACTTTTTTGCTATTACTGGATACGTGAAGGCCATAAGCATTGACCCTAAACCTGAACAAGCAAAAAATAATGCCAATGTGGTATCCGGTAACATCAGATAGTCTTTAACATAGATTACGGTGTTTACTATCACCATAGAACTGCCAACCGCTATACCAATGTATAAAACTAAAAGTGATCTTAGTCTAGGTGTCTTAAAATAAGATATAACCCCATATGTAATTTCATCAATGAAATTACCGCTCCTCTCAACAGGTTTCGGTTTAGGTAATAGAGTAATAATGATGATGAGTGCTGAAATAACAAATGCAACGGAGTTGAAAACAAATAAACCAGTATAAGTAAAGAATAAAAGACCAATTCCAGCTAATGTTGGGCTTAAGATATTTTCAAGATCATAAGCTACTCTAGAATAAGCTAAGGCTTTTCCGTACTGCTCATCATTATTCAATATATCGGGAATAACAGCTTGAAAGACTGGCTTAAATCCAGCTGAAAACAGATTAAGAAGAAAAATTAATACATAGATATGCCATATTTCCGATACGAAAGGCATCAAAAGAACTATTACAGCTCGCAGAACATCCATTGAGATCAAGAAAGACTTTCTGGAAATCCGATGAACAACGCCGCCAATTATTGGCGCAAAGAACACATAAGCAACCATTTTGAAAGCTAATGCTATGCCTAAAACAGTACCCGCTCTGCCTCCGGCCATATCATAAGCTAAAAGTGAAAGAGCCACTGTTGATAATCCGGTACCAACAAGAGCTATTATTTGAGCAGCAAATAATTTTGAGAAACTTGGATTTGAAAGAGGGTTATTTGTCATTATTAATGTAAGTGTAACCGTTTTGTTTAAGCATCTTTAGCCAGCGGTTTAAAAATTCAGATTTAATCAGTTTTTTTTCACTACTGACAGGGTTAAGGAGTTTTGGCGAAATTTGTGTGTCTTTCTTATCTTTTTTTATGATATGAGATGATGCATCATAAACTTCAAGGAGTTGAGCGTCTAAGTAGATCTTCATCCTATATATAAAAGGGGTTTGATAAACATTTTCATTACCATCGACAATGCCTTCTTCAATCCTCATAGAACAATGAAGTGTATATCTTGATAGTGTTTCTATGCAAACATAAACCAATGGCATATTTTCTGAGCTCTTGAGAGTAAAATTAATAGATCTATAACTATCAATTGTTTTAGATTTTATTTCAGTTGGCTTGAGTATTAACTCATTAAAAATATCAAAACTTTCATGGTAAATGTGTTGTAATTTTTCAGCTACTACAAGCGGATTAATTGGTTTTTCATGATTGATATTTTTACTGTATTTTATGATCACATCATTATCATAATTGCATATGTTTTATGAATCCATAATATAATCAATACACATATATTTAAAGGAGTAATACAACCATGACAATAGCCTTCAGCTGCATAATATTTTGTATGTTTATCCCTGCTTATTTGGCAGGTGTCTCAAAATCTTCAAAAGTAAAATACAACAACGAATCACCCAGAGATCACATCTCAGAATTGAGTGGAAAAGCCAGGAATGCACACTCTGCTGAACAGAATTGTTATGAATCATTCCCAGCATTTTTTGCTGCTGTTATCGCCGCACACTGGATGGGTAATGATCAGTTAACAATTGATATCCTTGCGATCATTTTCGTTCTCTCAAGGGTTCTGCACGCCACCTTTTATTTAACTAATAAGGGCACCTTGAGGAGTGTCGCTTGGGTAGCTGGTTTCGCATCAACAATAGCATTGTTTTTTGCAGGATAACTAACCGTCTGTTCTAAGAAAATGAGATCGATAGTGTTTCAATTCATAAATTGAATCGTATATGTCGTCTCTAGCTAGGTGATTACTATTTTTAGAGAAAGATCTTGCCACATCAGGCGCCCAAAGTTGTGATGCTATTTTTATAGATGTAACATCAAGATTGCGGTATTGGAAATGATCTTCAAGATCAGGCATTAATCTGGCTAAAAAGCGCCTGTCTTGGCAAATACTATTGCCGCACATAGGAGCTTCTTTTTTATTGGTTATTTTTTGAAGAAATTCTAAGGTATCTCTCTCAGCCTTTTCTATCGTAATCCTTGAATCTCTTACTCGATCGAGAAGCCCTGATTTAGAATGTTGCCTCTTGTTCCAGTCGTCCATTCCACTCAGAATCTGATCATCTTGATGAATTGCGTAGTTAGGTCCTTCTGAGACAACATCAAGATTGGATTCAGTAACAACGGTTGCTATTTCTAGGATAGTATCATTGTCCGTATCTAGGCCAGTCATTTCTAGATCAATCCAAATTAAACGTTTTGCTGGTCTAGTCATATTAAGTGATTCTAACAGAGTTATAATTGTATAATCAGAAAAGTTTGATAAAACAATATGACAAAAAAGCACTGGTAACAGAACTACATGGCAATAGAGGTATGCTATGGAATAGTAATTCTGGTTTTCAATCTTTTCTAAAACGAAAACAAGATAATGTTGTCATTGGGGATTTTGTTAGATACGAAGCCTTAGATGAAACATCGGTTCTAATAAATAAAATTGAACCCCCTATGAACCAAGTCGAAAGACTTAATAAAAAAGGCTCCAAGAGCAACCTCGTTAATAATGTTACGCAGATTCTTTTAGTAATTGCACCAGAGCCAAAACCGAACTACTTACTAATTGATAAATTTATTCTTATATCGGAATTAATAGAATGCAAACTGGTTGTTGTTGTTAATAAATCAGATATAAAAAAAGACCATATTGATAAAGAATTAATTGAATATTCAAAACTGGGATATCAACTAATTGATATATCGGCTAAATATGAAACCAATATCTTAGAATTTAAAAACTTCCTTAATAATCATAGTTCTTTACTTGTAGGACAATCAGGGGTTGGGAAATCAACGATTACCAATCTCTTATTGAATTCGGATAATATAAAGACTCGAGCATTATCCAAAAAATCAAAGCAAGGCAAACACACTACAACAACAACTAAAATACATTTATTAGACGATGATAGCTTTCTCATCGACACACCGGGTATAGAAAACCTACACCCGAACATCACTGATATAGCTGATATTAAAAAAGGGTTTATTGAAATCAACTCACATGATCTTAATTGCAGATATCGAGATTGTTCACATTTAAATGAACCCTCATGTGTTATTAAAGATATGGTAGAGACAGAAACAATCTCTAGGCAACGTTACGATAACTATAAAAAGTTGGTATCAACTTACTTATAAGAATCAATTCCCAATTAAATTCCTATTATTTATTGCTTGAATCAATGTATTGGAGTCAACATACTCAAGCTCTCCTCCCATAGGAACCCCATAAGCAATTCGAGACGCCTTAATATCAAGATCCTCAGCAATTGAGCCAATATAAGTAGCTGTTGCTTCTCCTTCGATTGTTGGGCTATTAGCTAAAATAATTTCCTTGATACCATTGCTCTTTAATAATTCTGCCATATGGTCTATTTTTAGTTCATCTGGGCCGATACCATCAAGAGGTGAAAGTCTACCCATCAATACAAAATAAACGCCGTTGTATTGCATAGTGTTCTCTATTGCAATTAGGTCAGCGGGTGATTCAACTATACAAAGAATATGTTTATCTCTATCGCTGTTTATACAAATACTGCAGAGATCATCTTCTGTGTACATTCTGCACTCTTGGCATTCATTAATAGATTCAAAGGACTTTTGTATTGAGTCAGCTAAAAATAGAGCCTTATTTTCATTCTCTTTTAATAAATGAAACACTATTCGTTGGGCGCTTTTTATGCCTATGCCGGGAAGCTGTTTGAACGCATCAATTAAGTCTTGAAGTGCAGGACTAAAAGATTTCATTAAGACTCCTCAACTTTGGCATCAAACATGTCTTTAATTAATTGAAGATTTGGATCAGAATCATTCCTTGATTGATTCATAATTTTTTGTTCTTCTTGCTCTTCAGACTTCTTCTTAGCCAATGTTGATCCGTTGGTTTTAAGAATCTTTATCTGTACTTTTTCAATATTAGTAAATGTTCCGATTAAATATTTACTTAATGCTTTTGTGGCTCTGTCTATCAGATGATGTTCATTTTCAGGATCAATATTGAGGAGTAAGCTTCCTTGTTTTAGTCGCTCAACAGTGCAATGTGATGCCAATTGTTTAACAGTGCCCTTAAGGTCCATCCTTGAAACCTCTGATGTCCATCGTTCAGTATTAAGGTTCTTATTCTCAGTTTTGTTTTTTGCTTCGTCCTTCTCTATGGTTGATTTTTCTTTTACCGGCTGAGTCTTGATTTTTTCTTTTTTGACCTCAGTCTTTGATGATTGAATTGATGGGGAATCATCAAGCTGGAAAGCAAACATCCTTAGAACAGCCATGATAAAACCTTCTTTCGGACTTGGAGCTAATTCAATATCTTTTTTTGCAGTTATTGATATTTGATAAATCAGTTGAATTAACTGAGGGGAATAACTGTTGGCAATACTTTCTAGAAATTCGACCTGATCATTGCTGCTAACATTATCTCTTGATCCTATAACCTGCAAAAAAGCCACAGATTGTGTCAATGATGCCATGGTGTCTAATAAGCCCTTGTAATCTGGATAAAGGTCATCAACAGCATTTAATGACTCTAATAGAGCATCTTTGTCTTGAGACAAGACTGCTGAGAGAATATTTAGAGCATACTTATTATCAATGGTACCAAGCATTTGAGAGACTTGGTCAGTCGATAAACTATAGTCTTCATAGGCTAAAGCCTGATCTAGAAGGCTTAGCCCGTCCCTCATGCTACCATCCGCCATCTCGCTGATTAACTCTAAAGCCCTTTCTTCATATTGAATCTTTTCTTGATCACAAATTTCTTGCAATCTCGAAGTAATATTTTCCTCAGAGATCTTTTTTAAATTAAATTTTAAACATCTGGATAAAACTGTTATTGGTATTTTCTCGCTCTCTGTGGTCGCCAGGAGAAACTTCATATGTGGTGGAGGTTCCTCTAATGTTTTTAGAAGTGCGTTAAAAGCTTCTTTAGTTAATTGATGGACTTCATCAATTAAATAGACCTTAAATCTCCCTGAAGTAGGCGTGTATTGAGAATTCTCAAGTAATTCCCTTGTATCATCTATGCCTCTTTGTGATGCTGCATCAACTTCAATTAAGTCCATAAAACTGCCTTCATCTATCGATTGACACGAACCACATTTACCACAAGGTTCAGCAACAACGCCTTTTTCGCAATTTAATGATTTAGCAAGAAGTCTAGCAATAGTTGTTTTACCAACACCTCTAGTGCCAGCAAATAAAAAAGCATGATGGACTTTATTCTGCTTTAGAGAATTCTGCAAAGCTTTAACAACATGGTTCTGACCCGAGACTTCTGAAAAAAACTTTGGTCTCCATTTTCTTGCTAAAACTAAATAACTCATAAAAATTTGTAAAAGATTATTAACGACAGTTGGTTTAAGATATATTACAACCTTCTACTCTAGATGTAACTATAGAAATGGAACAGAAGCATGTAAATATATTGATTGTGGGCGCTGGTCTATCTGGTATCGGTGCAGCTTACCATATCGAAAAGGAATCTCCTCAAAAGACTTATCGTATCCTAGAATCAAGAGATCAATTAGGTGGGACATGGGATCTTTTTAGATACCCTGGTATCAGGTCAGACTCCGATATGACGACAATGGGTTTCCGATTCAAACCTTGGAAGGGAGAGAAACTTGTTGCTGAAGGAGGAGCTATTCTTGAGTATCTCAATGAGATAGCAGATGAAAATAGTATTAAAGAAAAGATTCAATATCATTCGCACGTTCATTCAGTTTCATGGTCATCAGACGAATCCAGATGGACGGTTACCTACAAAAATAAACGCAATGATACCAATGAAATAATTACCTGCGATTTCTTGTACTTTTGTGCAGGTTATTATGATTACGATAAAGCCTATGTACCAAATTTCAAAGGAATGGAAAACTTCAAAGGTCAAATTATTCACCCACAGAAATGGCCAGATGATTTAGATTATGAAGGAAAACGCGTTGTTGTCATTGGGAGTGGAGCTACTGCTGTAACCCTCATACCATCGATGGCTGAAAAAACAGAACATATTACAATGCTACAACGATCACCGACCTATTACGTGGTTAGGCCTAATATAAATCCTTTAGGGAACTTCATAAGGCGAATTACTAATAACACTATTGCCTACTATGTTATGCGTTGGCAGAACATCAATATGCAGTCTTTTTTCTTTAAAAGAGCTAGAAGATATCCTAAACGAGTAAAAGATTTCTTAATTGGTCTAGTCAAAGATCATCTTCCGGAAGATTATGACATCGAAAAACATTTCACACCTCCATATAACCCTTGGGATCAAAGACTTTGCTTGGTTCCTGACGGCGACTTATTTAATTCAATCAAAGAAGGTAACGCATCAGTTGTGACTGACCATATTGATGAGTTCACACAAAAAGGGATTAAGTTAAAATCTGGTGATGAATTAGAGGCAGACATTATTGTTACTGCGACCGGTTTTAATATTCTACTCTTTGGCAATATTGATATTACAGTGGACAATAAATCCATAGACCCTTCAAAGTCTATGACTTACAAAGGAATGATGGTGAGCAACGTCCCTAATCTTATTATGACCTTTGGTTACACTAATGCTTCATGGACACTTAGAGCTGACTTAACTGCTGAATATGCTTGTCGATTATTCAACTACATGGATAAAAACGGTTACAAGTACTGTCAACCTACTCCAAATGGAAAAATTGAAATAGATGGTGAGTGGCTAGATTTCAATTCTGGCTATGTATTAAGGGTGTTGGATAAACTCCCGCTTCAAGGAGCACGAGACCCATGGAGAAATACACAGAACTACAAGAAAGATGTTCTTCAGTTAAGGTACGGTCGAATAACCGATAAAGAATTGAAATTTATTAGCTAAGATTTTTAGCTATTTCACTGTATTCCGGATCTTGGTTTTCAAAAGATTGCCAATCGTCAGAAATCTTTAGTTCGTCTATTAGAGTTCGCTTCAATAACTTACCATTATTAAACCATTGCCACGTCCTTGATCTATGCTTCCTATCGTCAGATAACTGAATCATTTCATAGATATAGAGGTCAGGTTCATTTATGCGTTTCCAGTAAAGAAGCATTGTTCGATCAAATTCATCAAGATCAACTGAAGCAGCCCATCCATCAATAGTTCCTGAGAATATCAATTTATTGTCTTTTATTTCAGCAGGAAAATCTCGTAACTCTTTTTTGCCGTCTTCCCATCGATAGATGTTGGTCTGATGATACTCTTGATCGCCTATAACCCTGCATAGTAGTCTTGATTTATGTTGGTCAATCTTTTCACCGAAGGAATTGTAATACCGATAATACCCTTCCCAGACTCCGTTCTGGCTGTATAGTAATGGCATACTTTTTGATAATGTCATAATTAAGTCTCTTAATAAAAAAAGAGGATGAGTTAAAACCCCTCCCCTCAATTCTCTACATAATATCAATCATTTAATTTTGATTGTAGTTTTTTCCAGCTAAGTAAAATGCTGGTAAGCATAATACAGAGAGCAATTGGAAAGTAAGTAATGTAATTGAATAGGGCTTCTCAATGCTGTTTGCAATTAAAATATCCGTCATAATTCCAGCCGCTGTCGTAGATAGCCCAATACCTGTCTCTTCTAA
>ERZ724561.243-NODE-243-length-10843-cov-2.150056_pt1 | contig 10843 bp, 8 predicted proteins | sample MGYA00375855_ERZ724561 | MGnify/ENA primary metagenome ERZ724561 (study PRJEB28725, sample SAMN03264854) | marine sediment metagenome | biome: marine pelagic biome; feature: marine oligotrophic desert; material: ocean water | place: Pacific Ocean:North Pacific... | reverse complement strand
CGGCTGTCATGATTGATGGAAAGGCACTCATCAGTAACCTAGGTGCTCCAAGTCGAGTGGGAGAGGAAGAAGCTGTGGCTGAATACCTTGGAAAGACTGCTGAGATAATCCGGATGCCGAAGGGCGCTACTCTCGATGGGGGTGATGTTGTATTCTACGATGATCGGTATCTAATTGGTATCTCAACGCGAACCAATCAAGCCGGGGCTGACTTCCTAGCGGGCCATGTCAAGGAGGAAGGTTTCGATGTTGAGATGATTGATATTCCAAGCTCAACTCTTCATCTCACAACTGTCTGCTCATCTCCTCGCGAGGGAACGATTGTTGCAGCCGAGGGTCATCTCAAGGAAAGCCAGATTAGCCATCTCGCTGAAGAAATCCTTTGGGTGCCAAATTCGGACTCCTACGCTGCAAACACGATTGGATATTCAGGTGACCGAGTAATCATCGCAGATGGGTATGCACCAACAAGGCAAGTCTTGCTCGATGCTGGATTCTCAATCACAACTGTAGATATGGACGCAATCAGACAGGCCGATGGTTCACTGACATGTCTATCTGTCTTTAACAGATAAATTGGTGGTAAGTCTCATACGCGTTTCCCTCTGAGGAATATCCATGCACATAGCTGGAAAGATATTCCTTGGTCTGGGCGTTTTGTTGCTTATTGGTGGAGGAATAATGACGATTGGTGGAGGAAGCGCCCTGGAGGACGCAGCAGAGTGGGACCCCGAAGAAAAGAGTGAATTTAGTGGAGTCGCAGGAGATTCGAGTTATTCTTTCACAGGTGATTTTGAGGACAAACTTGTGATGGTCCGTGACGATGTCAGATGTGACGAGTTTTCCTTTAGCATGACAAATGATACTGGAGAAAATTATGCCATAGTATCTTGTGAAGAAGATGGAGAAAAGCCATGGGGATGGGAAGATGATCCTTCTGGATGGTATCATATGGCTACAATCAGCTCATGGGATTATTCGAGAGGAGACTATACCATTAATGCGAATGCAGATTACGAAATCGTAGATAGTTGGGAGGTACTCGGGGAAGTGATCGGAGATGCCGCTGGCGGACTTATGGGGCTTCTGGGAGGAATTGGAATTTTTGGTTGTGGAATTTGTTCATTGATTCTGGGGGGAGTTCTCGCTTTGGCTCTGAAGGAACCACAACCCCCGACCCAGATGGCGTAGGCGTCATCTGACCGAGGCATTGAACACGAAGTCTACGCTCGCATGGGTGTGCGCTCGCGAAGCGGTATCGCCCTGCTGCTGGTCACGGTGATGATTTCAGCCCCGCTTGGGGGTTGCCTATTCACAGATGAAGAGGCCAGTGCTGATGCTTCCTCCCTTAACGTCACACCAGAAGTCTTGGAGGCGGGTGTTTTCCAGTCAGTGGAGTTGAAGGCAAAGGCAGGGATGTCTGTCTATATCCCATATCTAGTAAGAGATCCAATGACTGGTTTTATCCAGAATTCTACTGTTGTCGATCTTTCATCTGGTTCGACCTCTACAATCGAGATGTTAGCGCCTCCTCGAACTGACAGCGTTATGCTTCTAGTGGGCGAAAAGGGGCGGGACCATTGGCCAATAAGGGAAGTTGACGAATCTTGGACGACTTGGTTGATGCGTGGCGGAGATGCGGCTAAGGATGGTAATGGGGCAGAGCGTGTTCCTCATTCAGAAAACGCCTCCCTGGATACTATTAACCACAGTATCGACAATGGTGGAAGAGTTTCAGTGAAGACTGTCAACACAATCAGAGGACAGACGGTTTCAATCGAGCAGGGCGGGGCTCACTCTAGCGGTTTGCTGCATGGTAGACTAGTGTACGAACGTCTCTACGAGATTTCAGATCCCAGTTTAGCAGTTGATGTGGATGGTCGCGCAGGCTACTGGGATAGGTGGGCTGGACAAGGTAATCCAGCATACGAAGATGCGGCGCAATACCTAATCTCTGAGTTAACAGCAATGGGTCTCGATGTGGTTCAACATCGTTACGAGTTTACCGACATCTTCCAAGTCCAGAATCCTGAGGCGTACAACGTCTGCGCATACAAGTGGGGCTCAGAGACGCCAAACGAGTGGCTTGTTTTCGGTGCTCACTTCGATGTCGCACCTCCTGCCAACGCGGTACTACTCGATCCTCATGTAATAGGGTCACGAACGTATGGGACCCGAGTTGGAGCTTATGATAATACAGCAGGCACCTCGATGGTGCTTGAGACGGCTAAGGTACTGGCTGAGTTTGAGTCCAGACGCACTATGGTATTCTGTCTCTGGTCAGGTGAAGAAGGAGGCAAGCGAGGATCAGACTACTGGACTGAATACTACGTCAAGGAGGATAACCCACATGTCACTGTCACGAATTACATCAATCTCGACATGGCTGGTGTGAACTGGCCTGGAGGAGGGGGGGCTCCGCATGGAGACCCCGACCCGCAGATCGATGAGGATGGTTATCCCAAGGACTCGGAAGTCTGGCCAATGCGTGTCTACATCGGACCGGGGCCAACTCACGATCAGTTTGACCAGCCCGGGATGGTCGGTCTGTCCAACTGGATTGGTTCGGACGCGCTTGGTCTGGAAGAGCAGATGGGCACATTGGTTGGAACCAACTACAGTGCAGACACTTGGAAGACGGACGTCTGGCTCGATATGGACCGGCCTGAGATAATCGTCTACGAAGATACCACTGCGCGCAGTGACCACGCAAGCTTCCAGGACAACTTAGGTACTGTGACGGTCGGCTTTGGGGGGCTAGTGGATGGGTACTGGTGCTATCACCAAGTATGCGACACTCTCGAAGAAATGGAGGCCTGGATGGATACAACAGGCAAGGAATACGGTGAGGAAAACACCGGTGTTGCTAACTTAGCAAACAGTCTCGACATGATTACTTGGTGGGCTCTGATGACCTTTTTCCACTGTGATGAGAAGCCTGTACTGAACGCACTACAATGAGTCTGCATCTATTGGCAGTAATATCTCGTTTCTGCGCATGAAAGGAAGAGTCGATGTGGGATTATCGTAGACGGCCAGTATCGGCTCTCCTGCAACTGTCAATCCTTCTTTCTCAACTAGTCTCAGTAGTTTGGCAATCAGCCTGTCGCGCTTCGAGTGACCAGAGAAGCCTGAGAATTTCATGGCGGCGAATATACCACCCTCTACTGGTAGCAGCTCGATTTCTGAGTCATTTGGCATTGGTAAGTCACTCATCTCATGCTCGGAAGGCATGATGAATGCCATCATTGATCCTCCTTCTGATTTCCACATGTGTACAGGGGCAGTCATTGCGATGCTCTGATTTCTCTCGTTTCCTCCAAAGATGTATCCTGCTATTCGCCTGAACCCTCCAGATGAGTTTGCCCATCCATCTCCAGGTGTGTGGACTCTTGCCTGGATTGCATCGGAGTAGTTTCTGATCTCAAAGCGCTTGAATTGCTTGATTATCTCAAACCTGGGTTCCTCGTAATTCTCAGCCATGCTCAACCTCAGAGTATCAAGGACAATTGAGTGAATGTGAACCATACTGTACTGAAACAAATAATCAACCAAATCCAGAAGATTGGGATGGACCAAGTCCTGATCTTCTTACCATCCAAGGGCCCGAATGGTAGCATATTGAACGCACCAAGGACGCTGTTAGCAATCAACCAGAATCTGATTAGTACATCGATGATAGGGTCTGAGCCGCCGAATGCTACAGCGCAAACCAGCCCTATACACCACAGAACGACATTGCTCACAGGGCCCGCCAAAGCAATTTTCCCGAATTGTTCCCTAGTGGTATTGCCTGCGACCATGACCGCACCGGGCGCCATGAGAACCACACCGAGTAGAGCGGCTAGAATGACGCCGAAGCGAAGACCGCTGGAAGAAGCTCGGAACTCAGCCCAGCAGCCGTACTTTCGGGCCTGTATCTTGTGAGCGATCTCGTGCACAAGGAAGCCCGGGGTGAAGGTCAGGAGTCCTACGATGGAAAACATCACGAAACCTGATGTGTTGCTCATTGCCCCAATTATTCCCCCAGAGAACATGAATCCCAGTGCGATTGCAAAAGCAATGGTTGCCTGAGTTAGGTGCTGAATCTCTGTTCTGGAGAAGTGCCAGATGGAGCCAGTGTGAATTGGAATTGGGCTCGCCTGTTCTTCGAATCCGAAGATACGCACGAATGGGGCGCCTGAGCCAGATGTGGCGTGGACCACTCTGATGTGCGGTTGCCTCCAGTTTCCGTCGTCTCGAGCTCTGGTGTGGCTTCCAGGAGATGAGCGCTTGTCGAAGGGATCGTCGTCCAGCCAATGTGCTCTGGGGTCCCTCTCCCCTGTCATTCCTTGCCCTCCTCTAGGAAGTCCTCTACTTGCGCCAGTAATTCGTCCCATGAGGCTACATTGGTCGGCGTACCGCCTGATAGTTTGGCTAGCATCTCCTCCCTCTGCTCGGCATCCAACTCGACGTTTTGCCAAGGATTCTGATTCGCTACATCACGGATTAGGGACTTCTCGCTCTTGGACTTCTGCTTCTCGAAGACTTCGAACATCTCCTCTGCAGTGCTTGCCGGAACAGTTCCTTGGTGCTTGTCAATAAGAGTAGCATAATGAATCATCAACTTACCATGGCCTGAGTCGTCAATGTGTGATACTGGGTCGGACAGCATAGTTACTAGTTCTCTAGAGAGTCTATCTGCCTTCGAAACAGCTTGCTTTGACAGTCGTTCCCTTGTTCTTGAATGGGATTTGATGCATTTTCGGCATCTGTCTGATCCCGAAACATCGGGCTCGTCACAGCACAGACAACAGACGGAGAAACCCATCATGTTCATCGCGGACCGAGGTAGACTCACAGGTTGCGCTCCGCTTCATGCGCCATCAATACTACTGCTTACTGGAACTACTGAGGAAGGATGGTGCCCACCAGTTGAATCGCCCCATCAGCCGCATCGCAGAAGGTACAACGATTGCTCGAACAATTGTTGCATCGATGAACACTGCCGCAGCCAAAGCTAATCCCATCGATTTGATGATTAGAACATCGGCGAAGATGAAGCCTGAGAATACTGCAATCATGATTGCAGCTGCTCCTGTAATCAGGCTACCAGAAGCCTGTAGTCCCTCGGCAACCGCTCTGGTGTTGTCTTCAGTCTCCAACCAAGCCTCATGGATTCTAGAAAGCATCAGAACCTCGTAGTCCATTGACAAGCCGAAGGCAATACCGAAAACAAGAGGGGGCACAATCAGATCAAGTGGCTGGGGTGTGAAGTTCAGTGTCTCAGCCAGCAGACCATCTTGGAAAACGAGGACAACTAGTCCGAATGAGGCAGAGACAGATAAGACATTCATCAAAACTGCCTTGATTGGAACGATGACTGAGTGAACCTGCATCCAAATGAGTATCATAGTGACGATGATGACGAAGGCTACAACGGCAGGGATTCTCTCTGAAAGGTGTTGTTTAATGTCGACCTCGTAGGATGTCCAGCCGCCTACCAGAATCTCATTGGAAGAGGTGGTCGTGTGCTCTCTCATGTCAGCGACAAGTTGCTCAGCATCCTCAGTGCCACTGCTGTACTCAGTGGCCACATTAATCATCGCCACGGATTCAGAAACCGTGGTGTACCAGGTACTCTGGGTCTCCTCGGGCCATTCCTCAATCGAGGTATCGAAAAGACTGGGGTAGCACAGAGGATGTTCAATCGAGATCACACCAGTTGTTGCTCTGATGCCCTCACAAACAGACTCGAGATCTTCGGCTATCGTCTTCCATACCGGCTGCTCATTATCGAAAACTACCACGAGGGGGATTGTTGAAGCGGTGTAGGCTGGGAACTCATCGACTAGAACTTCGTAACCGATTCTAGATTCTAAATCGGGTGGCAGGGCCTCGATTCCACCGGCATTCAACTCGGCCCTGAGGAAGGGGGATCCGAGTAGTAGCAGAACTACCATTGCAGGGACTAGCCAGCTAATGGGTCGCTTCATCACAGTGGTGGAGAACTTCTCCCAGAATTGTGTCTTGGTGTTAGCTCCCGGGAGGGGGACCTTGAGTGAGTCTATCTTTGGTCCAATATACGAGAGCATGGCTGGAAGTACTGTAAGACAGTAAATCAGTGAGGCAGCGACAGCGAGGGAACCACCCATCGCCATCGAAGGTATGTGTGTGGCAGTGAAGTAGAACAGGCTGCACAGGCTGATTGCGACGGTGGCGCCTGAGAACAAGACTGCCTTACCCGCAGTTTCCATCATCTTGGCAATGGCATCCTCAACCTCTGCTCCCCCATCCAACTCCTCTCGGAACCTGCTAATCATGAATAGACTGTAATCTATCGAAACAGCGATTCCGATTAGTGAGATCATGTTAACAGAATACTGAGTGAGGCCGAAGAACCACCAGTCAGACATCCAGAATGATATCGCTGTGGAGAGTGTAATCATCAGCAGGGCAATTGCCATCGGCAGCATTGCAGCGGTGAACGTTCCGAAGACAAAGAGAAGGATTACCAGTGAGAGGGGGATGCCGATTATCTCGGCCCTGATGGAGTCATTCTTGAGGGCAGTGTCGAAGTCTGTGCTGATGACCAAACTTCCTGTCACCAATACATCGAGGACATCGTTGTCCGCTGCTATGATGATGTCATCAAAGGAGGCTGAGATCTCCTCATCGGAGCCTCCTATTCTAATGTAGGCGGCAGTTGTGTGGCCGTCTCTGGATACGTGTGATGCGAGATGCACGGGATCTTCGGCGGCGTCATATGCGGTACTGATACTGAGTATCTCTATATCGAGTTCAGAAAGGCCTTCGAGAGCCGCTGCAACAGCCTGTTGGTATCCCTCATCGCTCCAAACCATGTCGTCATGGGTGAAGATGTAGGTGACAGAGTTAGCAGAAGTAACGGGTAATTCGTCATCTACCAAATCCAGGGCCCTGCCAGCCTCAATTGTAGGTGGAGGCGAGTTACCATCGATGAATGAATTGCCTTGCGAAATTAGTAACAAGGAGAGGAGGAGAGAAGCGAATGCTGCAGTTAACACGGGCTTTCTGGCATTGTGCATCTGTCGGCCAAAGCGAGACAGGGTGGACTCGGCCATGACCCTTCGCGCGAAGTCGAGGATTTAAGCGGGTGTTTTGCCACTCTTCCGCGCTTGACTAATCTTCCCACCAATTTTTGAGTGGTTTTGTCACCACATCTCCAGACTTGATGGCTTGTTCGATTAGTTTTTTCTGGATTTCTGAATCGATTTCTGAATGAGCTCTGGCTCCGGGTGTTCCACGGAATATCAGATATTGACCCCAGAACAATCCCTGTAGTGCAAGCCCTGTCAACAGAACAGCCGGGATGAATAGAGCCCAGTACCAACCCTCTGGTTCCATGCCGATTCCAAACATCCCTCCCCACCACAGATAGACTCCGGGGCCTACGAAAACTAACCAGAACCAGATGAGGCCGAAATGAGTTAGATGGATGCCACCGATGGTTTCTCCGATCCTCTGAGCATTAGGTTTGCCAATAAAAGACCAGATCAAGAAAAGCGTTGCATAGCACCAGGGATAGAGGGCAATGCCAGTCAATGCGATGGCGGCGAACCCCACCCCCCAATTGATTGATCCTCCATGGTGTCCACCTTCACTGAGAAGCGTGTTCTCCCAAATTACTGGAATATTCCAGGCGAAAATTGCCATGGCCATCCAACCTACTCCGAAAGCACCAGTGAAGATTGCAGCGGAGAACATCTTACTGTCAAAGTCGATCTTCTTTCGCGGTGCTTTTGCCGTTGCTCGCTCGTCCTTGTTGTAGTCGGTCACAGAATATCGAAAGAGAGAGAGGATAAGGTGCTATCCTACAGTCTAGAAGCAGCGTATTCGACTGCATTATGGAAAATCGCCATACCCTCTCCTTCTCCGTGCTCTTCATCCTCGCGCGACCAAGTAGCTCCCAGCCAAGTTGAGTGGTTAGCCTCAGGGTGTGGCATCAGACCGAAGACCAAACCAGACGGATCGCATACACCAGCGATGTTTCGCCAACTCTGGTTAGGAGACACCGGATATGGAAGGACATCATCACTAGCACTGGGGTAATCTGAGTCCGGTTCGACATAACGAGCTACTAGTTGGCCTGAGTGAGACCACTCATCGAGAAGGGTTGGGTCGTCGGTGACGAACTTGCCCTCACCATGGCGTACTGGTACACGCATACGGGATATTCCCTTGGTCCAGATACAGGGACTATCCTGGTCGAACTCCAGTGTAGCCCAGCGATTTTCATACTGACCACTGTCGTTTAGGGCAAGAGAAGCTGTCTGAGTCAGGCTGACATCAGAGTCACCCGGTAGCAGGCCCATCTTGACTAGGACCTGGAATCCATTGCAGATGCCGATGACTGGTTTGCCGGCCTTCACGAACTCTCTGACTTGATCTCTGAGGCCAAACCGAAGCCGGTTGCCCATCAAACGCCCACTTCCTAGGTGATCTCCGAAGGAAAAGCCGCCGGGGACGGCCATGATGTCGAAATCCGATAGTGAGGTCTCGCCGCTGACGATGCGGTTGACATGGACTCTTTCCGACGAGGCGCCTGCCATCTCAAAAACAGCCATCGTCTCTAACTCGCAGTTGATTCCGAAACCAGATAGAACTGCAACTCTGGGTTTAGTCATTGGTGGCCACCTCCCAGAGAGCCTTTCCATGATTGTTTCAAGTTAGACACCGATGCGCTCAGAATTGGCTCGTCATCCCTTGAGACGGAGAGATTGTCTCCCTTCTCCACCGACCCAATTTTATGGCAGGAATGTCCCTTCATAGCAGTAGAAAATGAATCTGAATCCTCGGGACGCACACTTACGAGGATGCGGCCCATACTCTCACTGAAAAGGGCTCCAAAAGAGTCCAATTCCGGGTCACTGCTACCAAGTTCTGAGATGTTTACTACTGCGCCCGAGTTGGTTCCGAAGCAGCACTCTGCAAGAGCGACAGCGAGGCCTCCGTCACTGCAGTCGTGGGCGCTCGCCACAAGTCCTTGCGACATGGCTTTCGTCAGGGCCCTATACATGGACAGATTACGTTCGGCATCAATTTCTGGCACCCTTCCACCAATACCACCGGAACACTCGTCTCGGAACATGTAGGCAATCTCGCTCGCACCGAGCTCTTGGTGCGTCTCGCCGAGCAAATAGATGTGGTCTCCGGTTTGTTTGAAGTCGCTAGATACTGCTTTGCGAACATCATTGTGATTGCCAATTAAACTGAATAAAATAGTCGGTGGTACGCTAATCTTCTCTCCGTGCATTGTCACGTCGTTCTTCATTGAATCCTTGCCACTGATACAGGGTAATCTGTAGGCCCGGCAGATGTCGTCTATCGCACGGTTGGCTCGTACCAGTTGAGCGAGTTTGTAACGGCCGTCTGGGGTCTTTTCAGAGACCACTGGATCGGGCCAGCAGAAGTTGTCGAGGCCTGCAACCATGTCTAGGTCTACGCCAACACAAACCGCGTTACGCAGAGCCTCATCAACACATGATGCGGCCATTGAATAGGCGTCAATATCTGAGTATCTGGGAGCAATCCCGTTCGAAATAACAGCGCCCTGTGTTCCTCCGTGAATCGGGGCTATAACCGCGGCGTCTCCCGGTGCATCGTGGTCTACGCCACAGAACGGCTTGATTACGGTTTGAGCGATAACCTCGTGGTCGTATGAGCGAACCCAGAATTCCTTGCTGGCGATGTTAGGTCTAGCCAACAGCCGGCTCAGGATGTCGCCCATGCCCTCAGCATTGGCCTCAGGAGGTTCCATCTCTTGGTGAACTGGGGGTTCCCACTCTGATTCCAGATTCAACTGAGGGCAACCATCGTGTAGGAAAGAAATTGGGAGGTGCGCCACGGGTGCATCTGCGTGATGAACGACAAACGCACCTGAATTGGTGAATGTGCCAATGTTGGTAGCCTCAACCTCGTGCAAGTCTGCGAGTCTTTCAAACTCAGCGCAGTCTGCCGGTCTGACACCTACAGTCATGCGCTCCTGTGACTCAGAAACTAGTATCTCCCAAGGTGAAAGACCTGCCTGCTTTAGGGGGACAACGGAGAGGTCAATATCTGCCCCATCAGTCAGTTCAGCCATCTCTCCGACACTGCTGGAAAGGCCTCCTGCGCCGTTGTCTGTGATGACTTGAATCAGGCCGGCATCCCTCGCTTCAATGATCATGTCAATCATCTTCTTCTGGGTTATTGGGTCACCAATCTGAACTGCAGATGAGGGGCTCTCCTCAGTCAGTTCAAGGCTTGAGAATGTGGCTCCGTGGATGCCATCACTGCCTACTTTTCCTCCAACCATGTAGATTACGTCGCCAGCCTCGGGGGTCTTGTCATGGCTCTCACGGCCATCAGATAGGACTCTGGGCATGATTCCCACAGTACCGCAGTAAACCAGGGGTTTGCCGATATAGCGCTCATCGAATACGATTGCTCCGTTGACAGTTGGTATGCCTGACTCGTTGCCTCCCGCACGCACCCCAGCATGCACACCACGGAAAACCCTCGAAGGATGGAATAGGCCAGCAGGAAGGTTGCCGTCGTAATCGGGCGGACCGAAACAAAACACATCGGTATTGGCAATCGGTCGGGCCCCCAGACCCGTACCGAGGATATCGCGGTTAACTCCAACGATGCCCGTCATCGCTCCACCGAAGGGGTCCAAGGCGCTCGGGGAGTTGTGTGTCTCTGCCTTCATGCAAAGACTCCAGTCATCGTTCCATGCAATTACTCCTGAGTTGTCGTGAAACACGCTCAACAACCAGTCGACTTCTTTCTGGATGTCCAATGTAGGCTTCATGATGTGTGTCTTGAACAGTGAATCAATGAC
>ERZ724561.240-NODE-240-length-10875-cov-3.361556_pt1 | contig 10875 bp, 10 predicted proteins | sample MGYA00375855_ERZ724561 | MGnify/ENA primary metagenome ERZ724561 (study PRJEB28725, sample SAMN03264854) | marine sediment metagenome | biome: marine pelagic biome; feature: marine oligotrophic desert; material: ocean water | place: Pacific Ocean:North Pacific... | reverse complement strand
GTACCCCTGCGGCCCTGAGCCGTTCGACCAAGTCCTGGATGCCTTCCACGCGACTCCCTCTGGACCTCCATTGTGCCGGAGGGGATTTGAACACAACCCCTCTTCGTCCTCCCGGGGCCCGTGGTCTAGGGGTTATGACGTCGCTCTTACAAAGCGAAGATCACCGGTTCAATTCCGGTCGGGCCCACCAACTTGAACCTCAGTTCTCCGAGTGAAACTCTCAAGAGTGCCGGCCATGGCCGGTGAACGTGGTCGAAGAGACTGCGGGACTGGCATCCCGGGTGACCCGCCGGCTTCGTAAGCGTGGCTGGACGGTATCTACAGCCGAGTCGTGCACGGGAGGGTTGCTGGCTTCGCTGATTACCGACATCTCAGGCGCCTCCGAGTGGTTCAAGCAGGGATGGGTGGTTTACTCCAACGACTCCAAGATGCGCGAACTCGGGGTCGAGAAGACTGCCTTCGACGAGGGCGAAGCCGGGGCTGTCTCGCACGAAGTCGCGGTTCAGATGGCCAGGGGAGCGCGCTACCAGTCGGACTCAGACATCGCCATCGCCATAACCGGGATCGCCGGCCCAGGGGGGTCCACGCCAGACAAGGAAGTCGGCCGGGTTCACGTGGCAGTGGTAACCGAGGATTACTTCCTAGTCAGGCGGATGGACTACGGGGAGAACGACCGCCTTGACAACAAACGCTCCTTCGCAGCCTTCGCCCTCAGACTCACGCTCGAGGCCCTCGATAGGGTGGAAGGGGGCCAGACCTCTGAGTCCGAAGCATCCGAGAGGCAGACCGAGTCCTCTGAGGTCTATACCTCCGAGTTCGATCCCTCCGACGAGGAGTGGGAGGGCAGCATGAGTTGGCAAAGTAGCAAGAAGACGGTGGCCGAGGAGATATCAGAGGTGGACCTCGCCTCACTCACAGACTGGGACGACTGAATCGGTGCCTATGGCACCGACTGGGGAATTCCGGCGATATCATCATGAGCGTCCCCGGTCCACCCGCTGAGGATGGCCGATGGCGAATGGGCTGAGATGCAGCGCCAACTGACCGCTGCAGGACTCCTCGTGGTCGGCAGGGCCGCGCAAGAGAGAATCCAACGCCTCTCAGACATCTCGCCCCTCATCGAGGCCGCCCAGAGGTCGAACGTGGTTATGCTGAGCGAGAGGACCGTGGACGAGGTCCTGACCTTGGTTCCGACCGACGATACCATCGAAGACTCTACCACGCCGAGGTCCGAGCAGGCGACCCTGCCGGACCCCGAGAGCCACTCGGCCATCGGTCGGACCCTAGCACCAGTCGGAACCCAGGTGCTCGCACCACCTGTGCGTCGCCACGGGCTAGACCATTACAGTCTCGACGACTTCCCGATGCAGGCCAAGGATGTCGATGCGGAGATTGAGATACACTTCGACATCACGGGGCGCTCGACCACGCAGGGCAAGATGCAAGACATTCGTTCGTGCTTCTCGGACAGGCTGAGCCAGATACGCCAGATGATGATCGCTGGAAGGGCCCTACCGCGCCGCCCGATCAACATCTCGGAGGCGTGGCGCAATAGGCAGCGGCACTCCAGTCGGGACTACGAAGTGACATTTGTAGGACTGGTCAACGTGGATAAGTGGTCAAAAGGAGGTTATCTGTGGTTTGATATCGAAGACGACTCCATGCAGGTCAGGTGTATGCTGAAGGAACCCACTGGGGCCTCTAGCTTCCACGCATCACTGGATGGCCTGATGAACGACGACGTCGTTGGAGTCAGCGGCCACTTCGTGATTGGTAACAGGGACCCGTACTTCTCGGTCAGCAACATCCACATGCCCCCTCTGGGAAGGCACTCCAAATCCGCAGCCAGCGAGTCCGAGGCCGTCTCAGCTGCCTTCCTATCTGACGTCCACGTGGGCAGCAAGACCTTCCTCGCCCCACAATGGGAGAAGATGATCGAGTGGTTTAGGACGGACCCCTTGGCTCGGACAGTGAAGTATTTCGTTCTGAGCGGCGATGGAGTGGATGGGGTCGGAATCTACCCGGGCCAGGAGCGCCATCTGGCAATCAAGGACCTGTTCAACCAGTACGGAGAGCTTGCGAGGCTGCTTGAGGGACTCCCGGACTGGGTCGATGTGATGATCCTGCCTGGCAATCACGACGCGGTCCGTCCTGCAGAGCCGCAACCGGCCCTCGACCCGGAGGTGCAGCAGGACTACTCGGACACCGTGTTCGTCGGGAACCCCTGCGACTTCAGCCTGCATGGCGTTCGCGTGCTGTCGTATCACGGGAAGAGCATCGACGACTTCGTGGCGGGGCTTCGCTCGGTCACCTACTCGTCGCCGGAACTGGCGATGAGGGCGATGATGGAACGCAGGCACCTAGCCCCATCATGGGGCGGTAAGACCCCGCTGTCCCCTGAGCCCGAGGACCGCATGGTCATTTCCACGGTGCCGGACATCTTCGTCACCGGTCACGTGCACGGGCACTACGTTGGCAATCACAAGGGCACCACCATGGTGCACAGCTCCACCTGGCAGGACCAGACCGACTACCAGAGGATGCTGGGGTTCCAGCCCAAGCCATGCATTCTGACGGTGGTAAATCTCCACACCCACGCCACGGCCTCAATCCCCTTTGCCTGAGTCTGGAAACGCCTCACCGTCGAACAGGTGCTCCCAAATGTCGCGCAGGTCGTTGCCCTCTACCATTGGGACTCCCGCATCCCTGAATGCATCCACTGCCCTCTGCCGGGCTGGGTTGAAGCCGATGAACCGCGAGCCGGGAATCATCATCGAGAGGTCGGTGCTGGAATCTCCCACCGAGACGATGCCCTCAGGCTCGATCCCCTCAATCCGAGAGAGCTTCTCGACCAACACACCCTTCTCGTGCGAGTTGACCAGAGCGGGCGAGGGCCCGCGCAGCCAACTCTCCTCATCCCAGTCGAAGCCGTTGGCGACCCAGTCATCCACCTTGAGCATCGATGCTATGGCGCTGACGAAGACGTCGACGCCGGCGGAGACGATGGCCACGAATATCCCTCTGCTCTGCAGTTCGCGCACGACATCGCGCGCCCCAGCCATCAGCGTGATTCCTGAATAGCATCGCATGATGTCATCGCGATGAATTCGTGGTTGCACAGCGGTCCACAGCCGTATGTCCTCTGCCATGAACTCATCATCGCTGATCTCGCGATTTAGGAAGCGCTCTAGGGTGTCGCGGTTCTCTGTCCCGAAGTTGTCGTGTATGTTCTGCCAAGAGGAGCCGTTGTCGGTCAGCACCCCGTCGCAGTCGAAGACCACCGCCGAAATCTCCACCATCGCCCATGCGCGGCGCGCTCGCGGTATAGTCCCTGCGAGGGAGATGGGTTGATGGGAGCGGCTGGGCTCGCACCGCCATGACTGACTCAGGCAGGGCCGTGAAGGTCAGGATGCTGTTCTTCGGCCCCTTGGCCGAGAGGCTGGGCGAGCGCGAGATTGAGGTGGCCCTCGAGCTCGGGACCACGACCGAGCAGTTGATTGACAGGTTCGAGCTCTCGGAATTCCTCGATTCGGGTCTCCGAGTGGCAATCGACGGACAGATAGGAGCATCCCTGAAGGATCCCCTAGCTGATTCTTCCGAGGTGGCATTCCTCCCTCCGGTTTCCGGTGGTTAGGGGACTACCGAGCCGAAGCATTTGAACGAGGACACTCTCACCTATGGTCGATAGCATGGCAGTAGGGACCACTGAGATGGCGATTCTGATTGGAATCGCGGTGCTGTTCTTCGGCGCCAAGAAGATACCCGAGTTGGCCCGCAGCCTCGGATTGGCCAAGGGCGAGTACGAGATGGCAGTCAGTGAGGTCAGGAACCCCTCCGAAGCCGAGAGAGACATGGACAGGGGCGGGGTCAGCGAGGAAGCCTCCAGCGAGAGCGAGTGACTAGTCCATCTTGCGTCTGAGTCCTAGTTCGGAGCCACAATCTACGCAGTTGCCCAATTCACGACTCGGGTTGGGCGATTCGGGAGTAGGTAACACCGCACCGCATCCGGTGCAGCGCAGCTCCCACGCCCACAGCGCCCTGACTCCCTCCATTGTCACCGACAGCCAAGGCACACCACCCTTCTCGCACAGGTTCTGAAGGCGATAGTCATCGGTCACTAGTGTCGCAGCCCTCTCCACGGCCAAGGCCAACAGCTCTAGGTCAACGGGGGAGAGTCCAGCCATGTCTCCCGTGCTGACTGCGATGTCGCTGGCTCGAGCGATCGCATCAGGTCCTGGAGATGCCCATTCCAGGTCCGCTGCATCGAGAAGGATCTCCCGATCTGGTGAAATCCGCGCCAATTCGACCCTCTGGCCAGGGACTACCAGACTGCCACGCATCCTCTCGAGAGGCCAGGCGATTAGAGCAGCGGTGTCCAGCACCTCGCCTGCCGCCATGCCTAGGCGTAGGTCGGCCCCGCTTTCAGGGGTCGCCTCTGAGCCTGGTCGGTGTCCGCGGGAAGCAACGTTCATCCCGAAAAGGACGGACGAAGGTGCGTGTTGAATGGAATCACCGACTCGATAATCGAGTGGGCAGAGGGCTTCGGCCTACTGGGACTCGCCATCGTGTCGGCCTCAGAAGCGGCCCTTCAGCCAGCACCTCCCGACCTATTGGTAATCCCGATGGTCCTCGGTGCGGATAGTTCCCTAGATATCCTGACCATCGTCCTTGTTGCTACCGTCTCGAGTGTAATTGGCGCAGTGGCCGGATATGGAATTGGCGCCTATGCCGGTAGGCCGATACTGGAGCGCTTCGCCAGCGATGCCACGGTAGCTAGGCTGGATACCCTGATAGACAGGTACGGGTCTGCGGGCATATTCCTAGCCGCGGTCTCCCCGATTCCCTACAAGGCCCTCGCTTGGGCTGCGGGAGCCGGCAGGATGGACCTCAGACTGTTCGTAGCAGCAGGTCTGTTCGGCCGAGGGATTAGGTTCGGGATGGAGGGATTGCTCCTTGGGCTATGGGGCGAGGACTTCCTCGGTCTGCTGGAGAATCCTCTGGTTTGGCTTGTCGGCGGGATTGTGGGTCTGGCGCTGTTCGTGCCGATGATAGGTTGGTGGTCGGACCTAGCCGGCGAGGGACACAGTGAGAATCAATCCTGACAAACACGACGACCCAAGACGCTTAACCCATACGTGAATCTCCGACTCACCATGCTAGGGGCGTCAGCGCGGACCAGTCGCGTGTTTCCCATGGCGTTCTTGATGTTCGCAGTTCTAGTCGTTTCCGCACCCGCTGCAGCAGCCGATCAGGAGGCCACGTGGGTGCGCACGACGCCCGGGGTCTGGATGCTGGAGGACTCCAATGGTCTGCTGCACGAGCCTCAGCCGCAGCCGGGACTGTTCCTCAGTCCTGTCGAGGGTCGCACGATTGGCGTCGCACTGGCTGGTGCCTTGGAAGGGACCTGGCTCATCGAAGACGCTTGGTCAACTGGATTAGGCAGTCAGGGTAACGAGGAGTCAGGGCAGGAGACGGAACGAGGAATCACGCCCATCTCGGTCCCTGCGCTGCCATGGGCCCCTGCTTTCATGGCGATAGTCCTACTGTCGCTCGCACTCGTCTCGGCTGGCGATGAGCCGACCAGGGCGAAGATGGTCAGGTCGATGGGACGCTTCTCGCAACTCAGGGTCTCAGAGGGCACAGGAACCTTAGCAGGGACGTACCAGAGGGGGCGACTCGAGGGTTTCCTGACCGCACACCCCGGTTGCCACCTCTCTGGAATCATACGCGCACTCGAGATGGGCAACCATCAGGCAGTGCACCACCTCAGAATCCTAGAGATTGAGGGTAAGGTGTGGTGCAGGCGCGACGGCCGCCTATTGCGCTACTATACATCAGCCGTCGACCGTGCCGCGGAGACGTCAAGCCTGCCTCGCCCGGTAGATGCCAGCCAACTGAGTGACGTGGCTCTGATGGTGCTGCGTTCAATCGCGGAGCAGGAGGAGGGCGAGACTCCCCCAACGCAGAGGGAACTGGCATCCACCATCGGTACCAGCCAGCAGTTGGTGGGACACCACCTCAAGAGGCTAGAGTCCCAGGGTCTGATTACTCGCAGAAGGAGGGGCCTGAGGACCAATCGGGAGCTGACCGAGGAGGGCATGAGGCTGTGGTCGACGCTCGTCGAGCCTCTCTCACTGAGGCCTTGACAAATCCGATGACCCACTTTCCTTTAAGGTGGGAAGTGACGCCCTAAGTTCGATGTACAGGACTACCCGAGACAACAACTCCCGCCGACGAATCCAGACTGGTCTGTTCCTAGTGGCTCTGATGTTGAGCTCTGGGTGCTTGGGTGCCACTGACGAGATTATCGAGCAGCCCGAACCCACCGTGGTTTCCGCCAGCGTGGTCCTCGAGGGCTCCCCGACCACGGCCAACGACCTGATTATCGCCAACGCCGTCATCGAGGAGGGCACAGCCCCCTTCATCGCCAACTGGCGTCTCGATGGGGCTCTCTCTCAGACTTCAAACAGCCTGACCTACGACGCGGGTTTCCTTTCCGTGGGCACTCACACCATCGAGGTCGAACTCACCGACTCCATGGGCGCTACAACGGTAGCGGCTGTGATATTCACTCTGCTAGAGCCAAACAGGGCCCCCACCGTCTCCCTCGATCTCCCATCTGAGGGCATAGCGGGCGCCCCGGTTGCTTGGTCCGTCGAAGCGTCGGACCCAGACGGGGATGAGCTGGTCGTCGAGGTCGACTTCTCGGATGGAACCACCCTCCGAGACCTGTCGGGTCAGCACATCTGGGGCGAGCCGGGGATTTATTCGGTCCACGTCTCGGCAACCGACCCTTCGGGCTTCTTGGCCACCGCGCAGGGATCAATCAGGGTCGAGTACGCTCAGGCCCCGTCTCTAACAGTATCCACCAATCCCTCTCCCCAAGGCCGTATCCACCTCAATCTGGCTGGTGTTCTTAGCATCGAAACTGAAGCAGAGGACCCTCTGGGCCCCGTCTCCGTCTCCATCGAGTGGGGTGACAGCTCGACGTCCGAGCCCGCGCTTGCCGAGGAGTCCCACCAGTACTTGGAGGAGGGCGTGTACGTGGTCCGAGTAACTGCCACCGGGCCGACCGGGATATCCAGCGAGCGTGTGTTCCACGTCGAGGTGGTATCGGTCGCCGACGACCTCGAAGCCGCCCAGCTTCAGGAAGAGCTGGAGGGCGAGGCCGAGGAGCAGCTTGATGACGAGGTCGAGCAGGAGCTCGACCCCGACGGCGACGGCACCGTAGACGAGGTCACCGATGCTCAGGATGATGAGGAGTATGATTGGCAATCCGACTTCGACCCTGATGGGGATGGCCACTACGACGACGACCAGGAGGTGGATGATTGGGTTACCACCGACGAGGATTCGGTGCGTGACGAGGTCGGTGACGAGGAGGAGGCCGACGCCATCCCGAGCGACCCCCTGATGATTCAGAGCAGCGTCGTCAACGAGGACGAGGCTCCCTCGGAAGACGAACTCGCTCCGATTCCATTCGAAAACACAGCGAGGACTGAGATAGTCGACCCAGTGTTCGACGAGGTCTGGGGGGACATCGACGACTCCTCGATGCAAGAGCAGACCTACTCTCGTTCCATCTCGCAGGTGACGGCCACGTGGTGGAACGACAGCTTCTGGGAGGACTGGGACAACGACGGGGTCGCCGAGACCCTATGCCACAGGACTGTAGGCGTGTTCTGGTTCGACTCGGACGGCATCCCGGGGCCCGAGCGAATCATACTGGTTCGCAACACCCAGTGCTCGCACGACCGCGACGGCGACGGTCAGGATGATCTCTTCTTCACGCGCTTCAGGGGACTCGACTTGGTCGATCAGAACTCGGACGGCATCCCCGAGCGGCACGATGTCCTGACCAGAACCGTGTGGACCTGGGACAACGGTACCTACGAGGACGTAAACATACACCTGTTCGTGCATGCCCGGACTGATGCCGATCAAGACGGCAATCTGGAGCGCAGAGTCATCCTGAACCAGGACCGCAGGATGGTCGATCAGGGTATCGGCTTGGTCCTGACTGCCTACTTTTCGCACTCCCGACTCATCCATCGCATCGATGGCAACGATGACGGCACACCCGAGCGCTGGATGGCAATCGACCACACCTCATGGGTCTGGGACCCCACAGAGGACGGCAACGCCGATCGCCATCGCGACAACCTGCGAGCGGTCGTAGTCAGGGACACCAACTCCGATGGTAACGTCGATGTGGTCCGCGCGCTTCAGCAGAACACCGTTCAGTTCGACAACGACTCCAACGGCGTCATTGAACTACAGTGGACTTGGCGAGCAGGGGTACTCAAGGTAGACACCGACCACGACGGTGACCTCGATTACACCGCCCGCATGCGAGGCTGGCACCAACATTGGGACTGGGGGATGGTGGAGCACCACATCCACCGATTCGCACTGACTCGCATGGTCGACGACGATGCGGATGGGACACTTGAGTGGAAGCAGAGAACCATACACATGTCCAATGCGACTGACTGGGACTTCGACCACCATCTCGAGCAGCGCGAGTCATACACCGCTACCCTGACGTGGTGGGACTCCAACGAGGACGGTTTCGAGGAGCACATCTTCAGGAGGGTCCGAGAGACCTCCTACCTAGATCAGCACGCCCATGGCTGGACCTTCCAGACCGAGGAGACGCGCTCGATGGAGGTGTGGCGCAACTCGTTGCACCAGCCCCATAGAATTCGCATCGTGGTCAATGAACTGACTTCGTGGGACAACAACTCAGACGGCAGTCCCGACACCTACCACTACCTGAGCCGGACCTGGCAGGCAACTGACACCGACAATGACAGCTTCCTCAACCGTAGGGTGTTCCACCGTCACTACATGGGGCAGAGGGATGACAACGCTGACGGCAACGTGACTACCGCGGCCAATATCAACATCTGGCACGCGAGAAACCTCTCGCTCTCTTCCTCCGGCAACATCGAGGTACTGCAGGAGGCCTACCTCTCGCACTCCGTGTTTGAGTGGAACATCAACCCTCAAGGACATGCTTACCACACCAACAGCACTTGGGTTGGATTCCAGATTGACTACGTCGCCGGCACATCCCAAGGCATCACCGTCACGGTCATCACCATAGATTCTGACCAAGACGGCACGCCCGAATCGCAGACTATCACCACCGCAGGTTCGGGCAACCCTCCGTGACGAATCGTTATGGGGGGGATGTCTGTCGTAACCTCGTCGCTCCTGTGGTGTAGCACGGCCCATCATTCCGGGTTTTCATCCCGGCGACTCGGGTTCGAATCCCGACAGGAGCACCAATCATTCAACTTCATGAACATTCGTAGGAATGCCTCTGGAGGTTGCCTGTTCAATCACTATTCTTGTCCACTTGCTAGTTGGAGACGGCATCGCCAGAATATGTGAGGCCCCTCTAAGAATTTTCTCAGTTAGAGTGTTTGCGGCCTCGGTCCTACCTCTGTCAACCAGACTCCTGTTAGGATCACTCCACTCCTCAGTAAATACAGCAATCGGAACCGAGTTGTTGTCAGCCCAGCGCTCGGCCATGTAGTCAACACCACTCGCTCCACCGACGATAATCATGTCCGGGTAGCCGTTCTCTTCCACCCATGACTCGACCGCTCCCTCGAAGACCATGAAGTCGTAGAATCTGCTCGACCCCACTATTGCGAGGTTGATAATTTCCCCATCCAGATTGAGGTCACGACTTCCGAGCCGCTCGACCGTATCCTGTCCCGCAGGTCCCGCCATGATTGGCCGGAAGGGGGTGCTGAACAATAAACATCCGCTCTAATCGTCCGATTCAGTCGATTTTACCTTCTTCCTCCTCCGGAGGAATAGTGCAATCAATAGCCCGACCAGAATCACCGGCAATGCCGACACAAGGGGACTGGGAGGGAGGCAGCACAGGCGCAGGGGATAATCCTCGGCATCCAGCGGGTCATATCCTCCCAGAACTTCGTCTCCGTCATAGAATCCATCCCCGTCCGAGTCCGGGTTCATCGGATCAGTTCCATACTCTATCTCTTCCCCATCGAGCAGACCGTCGTTGTCGCTATCGTCGTCCATGAAGTCGCAGATCCCGTCCGAGTCCGAGTCCAAGGGGTATGAGTCGGAATCCAAGGGGTCGGTGTCGCAGAAAACCTCGATTACATCGTTGAAACCATCGTCATCGTCATCGTCATCGGAGTTGTCGCCGATTCCGTCACCGTCGTTGTCATACTCACAAGACCCATCGTCGACCTGAGCAAGCGGATCCCAGTTGATGGCTTGCGAGTCCGTGCATCCTGCAGGAGGAGGCGGTGGCGGGTACTCAAGGGAGGCTACGAAGCCGTCGGGCCACTGGTAGGAACTGTTCTCGTCCCAGTTGTGCATGTCGTACTGCCCCAGAGTCGCCTTGCCCACCGCGAAAGAGCCTGCGATGTGAATGGTCCCGTAGTGGTTCTCCAGCGCGAAGTACTCGGGCCACTTAGCCATCCCGCCCGATATCGCCCACTGCCAACTGCCATTTTCGGAGATTCCAGCAAGGTACATGTCTTGATGGGAGGTAGCCGCCGAGTGTTGCAAGATGGTATTACCGAAGACATAGCTCAACGAGTAGAAGCCACCTGCCACGACCGCACCGGTCACGCACCCGCTCTGTGAGGACGAGCCAGCATCTCCACCACTCTCTACTGAGGAGCCGCACTCCTCAATCACCGTGATGCCACCAGCATCATCGGTGCCTTCGCCCTCTATGCCGACGACCCACAGCCAGTTTCCAGCCCCATCCAGCTTGGCTACGAAGACGTCTGTCGAGCCAACCTGCACCGTGTTGTCGAGTTTGGACACAGAGAGGTTACTGGGGTCTCGGAATCCGATGGAGTCCGAACCGAATCGGCC
>ERZ724561.239-NODE-239-length-10890-cov-3.958562_pt1 | contig 10890 bp, 12 predicted proteins | sample MGYA00375855_ERZ724561 | MGnify/ENA primary metagenome ERZ724561 (study PRJEB28725, sample SAMN03264854) | marine sediment metagenome | biome: marine pelagic biome; feature: marine oligotrophic desert; material: ocean water | place: Pacific Ocean:North Pacific... | reverse complement strand
ATTACAGGTAGATCACCATAAAATAATCCAATTTGTATTGCAGGTATTCCAATTAATGTAACTAAAATAATTGCCCAAAATACATTATCAATTATTGCTTTAAGGAAATATGCTAACCGGAACTTTGGTGCAATGACTGACATTTATCTATCCGCCTCCACTGGCCAGTAATTCAAACTCCAATAAACTGCTGGCATATTTCCTAATTTTTCGCCTTTTAACAAATATGGCAAAGCAATTAGATTTCTAAATGAGCCAGGACTTATTTTTACTCTATATGGTTCAGGTTTACCATTTGAAATAATATGCATTCCAGCTGAACCCCTTCCAGATTCAACTCTCTTATACACTTCATTATTTCCTACACCTTTTGGATTTGGTTTTAGTTTTGTCCTGACAGAACCTGACTTTGGCATTTTTTCAAGTGCCTGTCTAATAATATTACAGCTTTCTAACATATCAAGCCAAGGAATTTTTGAACGTGCATAAGAGTCTCCATCTTTTAGAACATTTGTATGTACATCTAATTCTTCATAGACATCATATGGTTCCTTAACCCTTACATCATAATCAATTCCACTAGCACGTAAAACAGAACCAGTTGTACCAAGTCTAATTGCATCTTGTGCTGAAAGAACACCAGTATCTTCTGTTCTTGCTTTAAGAATTGGATTGTCGTAAAAAATGTCTGCGTATTCCTTTATTCGTTTTTCAAAATAGTTCACTTGTCTTAAGCATACATCTTCAAAATTAGCTGGAATATCATTTCGTACACCACCTGGAATAAAATATGAATGAGTTACTCTAGCACCTGTCATTTTTTCTAAGAGGTCAATCAGTAGTTCTCGGTCTCCTGCAGGCCACATGAACATTGTTGAATGTCCAAGAAATATTCCATAAATTGCAAGCCAATATTGAATGTAAACACATCTATTCAATTCTGCTGCAATAACTCTGACATATTTAGCACGTTCTGGAACTTCAATACCTACAATATCTTCAACTCCTAAAACATATGGATAGAGAATGTTGCATGAATCATGAATAACAGGTCGTTCTAAGTGAGGAATATTTAGGAGATAGTTTCTAACTTCAGCCATCTTTTCCTCACCCCGATGGACATAACCAGGATCAGGATCTGCGTCAACTATGTAATCACCGTCAATTTTTACTATTATTCGCATATGACCAGAGCCTGGGTGTTGTGGACCAACGTTAAGTGTCATAATTCTATCATCAACTTTTTCAAGTTGAAGTCCAGGTGGAAGTTGCTCAGTCTTATCGGTTGGTAATTGTTCTGTCATGTCTATCTACCCTTATTCCTAAAGTCTTTCCGAAGTGGTGGAATATCTGCCCAATCTTCAGGAAGTAGAAGTCTACGATTGTCTGGATGACCATCAAAGTAAACACCAAACATTTCAAAGCATTCTCTTTCATGAAATTCAACGCTATAGAAAACATCTCTTAAACTTGGTAGTTTAGTAGAATCATTTCCAGGATTAGGAATTTCTTCTCTTGGAGCTCTAGTAGACAAAGCCAGAATTTGTTTTGAGTATCGGTTATCAGTGTAAGAACCCAAATGATACACCACTTCAATTTCTTTATCTTCTGGAAAATCTACTCCCGATACAGATTCAGCGTGATCAAATGGTGTTTGATCTTTAATAAATTTAGCAACGTCAAGTATTTTTTCTTTTTTAACATTTATTCGTGTTCTATTTTCTTTATCATAGCCAACTTCTGCATCACCACTAAACTGGTTTACAATCCTATCAGTTAGTTCTTTTTCAAAAGCAGGTAGTGTTTCTTCTGGTTTTGGTGGTGCTGGTTTTTCAGCAGCTGGTTTTGGTGGTGCTTCTTTATTATCTTCTTTAGCTGTATTAGTCTGTGAATTAGTAGAACTCATTTTTGTTAACCTATCTAGCCTTCATTCTTTTGATTTTTTCTTGCAGTAACATGCATCCTTGTATCAAGGTTTCAGGTCTAGGAGGACAACCAGGAACGTACACATCCACAGGTAAAATTCCATCAATACCTGGTAGCACATTGTATGAATCAAAATATAATCCACCAGTTATTGCACATGCGCCCATTGCAATGACATATTTTGGATCTGGCATTTGATCATACACCAATCTAAGACGTGGTGCCATTTTTCTTGTGATAGTTCCTTGTACGACGACTAAATCACATTGACGAAGTGAACCAAAAGCTTCGATAATACCGAATCTTTCGACGTCATACCTAGGACTGGAAGCTGCACCGAATTCAACACTACAACATGCAGTCTCAATGTGTACTGGCCACAATGACCACATTCTTCCCCAGTTAATTGCCATTCCTAATGGTTTGTCAATTGCTTTGTATAGAATGTCGCCAAGGTTGCCAACAAAGACATTTGCATTTTGCGGTGTAACTAATTCTTTTAACAACTTAGTCCCTCACCTTGTACATCTTCTTTACTTGTATATAGAATTACCATATGTTTTTCCTCTTTGATTGATATAATGCGAATGCCATTGCGGCAAACATAATTCCTAAAAATGCTATAATTGGTAAAGTTGCTGTACGTGGCATATTCAAAATGGTGCTTCCCCATGCATAGAGAAAAATTGCCATAACATCAAAAATTACAAACATCAAAACGTAAGCATAATACTGCATCATGAAATGTGTTCGACCTGCACCTGATGGGACTTGACCACATTCCATAGGAAGCCCTTTTACTGGGTTTGGTCTTTTCTTATTTTCTGGCGAGATCATCCTAGAAATGAGCAATGCTGGTGCTATTGCAACTATTGCAAAACCAAACATCAGTAACACATTACTGTAAGATGCTACACTTTCGCCAACCAAGTTAGCACGATTCCATACGTAGAAAATATAAAGGTATGTTGATTTTTTTCGATCAGATTTTTTCAAAGTAGCAATAATTGATATATGACAAAAATTGCGAATACTCATGGTACTGAATATTGGTGACAAAGCACCAGACTTTGAACTAGTAGATACTGAATTAAAATTTAGAAAACTTGATGAATTTGAAGGGAAAAAAGTAGTTATCTCATTTTTTGTGGCAGCCAGTTCTCCAGTATGTGAAGTTGAATTATGTACATTCAGGGATAGATGGAATGAAATATCAGAACTTGGTGCGCAGGTGATTGCAATTAGTAATGATGGTCCATTTGCAAACAAGGCATTTGCCGAAAAAAATAACTATAATTTTCCAGTCTTGGGTGACTATGAAAGTAAAACCATACGAGACTATGATGTGCTCTTACCAGATTTACTGCATGTAAAAAATTACAATGCTGCAAAACGTTCAGTGTTCATCTTAGATAGCGACCACAAAATAATTTGGAAGTGGATTGTTGATGACCCATTAAAGGAACCAAATTATGATGAAATTATTCAGGTTCTAAAATCAAACTAACTATTCAATTTCTGCTATAACGTCATTTTTGTTTACAGAATTTCCTTCTTTAATTTTTAAACTCTTAATCTTGCCATCTTTATGTGATTTAATTGAAACCTGCATCTTCATTGATTCAAGAACACAAATTATATCGTCCTGCTTAACATCACTACCTTCCTCAACGTTAATCGATACAACTTTACCGGGAATTTGGCTTCTCAAGTTTAATTGTGCATTTCCAGTCTCTGCACCGCCAGAATTCTTATAGACAATATCATCAAGATGTGTATGCATATTAATTGTAATTGATGTACCATCAAGTACAATTTTCATTTCAGCAGTTTGATTTTCAATATATCTTACACTATGAAATTGATTATCTAACACAAACTCCATTTTATTAGAATTAATATTTAGAATCTGAAGTTGATGCTCTTTATCTTGAATTTTAATTAGATATTCATCGTTTGAAATTTTCTTAATAACTTCTCCACTAAAGATCTCTTCAATATTTTCTACTTTAAAGTCCATTTCTATCTATCCATTAGTTTTCCAATTGGAATTTGTTCCATTTGATGATTGCACTTTACTGTGAAAAAATTCAGAATACATGATAGCTGCGGCAGTTGCAGGTAATTGTTTCTCCTTTATTTCGTTTTTAATATCTTCTTTTAGTCTATTTATCATATCATATCTTTTCAAAAAGTCAGTTGATAACTGACCATTTTTGTATTCATCTGTTTTCAAAATTGTTTTGTAAAGTGGAATTGATGTTTCAACACCTTGAATGTAAAAGTCATTTAAGGCGTTAAGCATTCTTAATCTTGATTCCTCAAATGTTTGCCCCCAAGTACAGAGTTTTGCCATCAAAGAATCATAAAATGGAGATACAGTACATCCAGGATACAAGTATGTATCACATCTAACATTTGGTCCTGAAGGAATTGTGACGTCTGGAACAGGTCCAGTTGATGGTGCAAAGTCTAAGAAAGTATCTTCTGCATTAATTCTACATTCAATAGCATATCCATTCATCTTAAGATCACTTTGTTTGAATGGTAATGGTTCTCCATTTGCAATATCTAGTTGAAGTTTAACAAAGTCTAATCCAGACACCATTTCAGAGATTGGGTGTTCTACCTGAAGTCTAGCATTAATTTCAATGAAGTAGAATTCGCCATTATCTGCTCTTAGAAATTCTGCAGTTCCTAAGTTAGTATAATCAACAGCTTCTGCTGCTTTGACAACTAATTCGCCTATTTCCTCTCTTTTGGCTTCATCGACTACAGGAGATGGTGTTTGTTCAATTAGTTTTTGATTTCGTCTTTGAATGGAGCATTCTCTCTCAAAGAGATGTACTGCGTTACCATGATTGTCTCTACACATTTGATATTCAATGTGTCTTGTTTTTTCTAGGAATTTTTCAACTATAATTGCAGATTTTCCTACTGCTGCAATTGACTCTGCTGTAACTGTTTCATATGCATCCCGTAATTCTTGATCAGTATTTACAATTCTAATTCCTCGTCCACCTCCACCATAAACAGACTTTAGCATTACAGGATAGCCAATATCATTTGCAATTTTTTCTGCATCATCAGCATCTTTCGTTAAATCTGGACTACCAGGTACGGTTGGAACTTTTGCTTTGAGCATTGCTTCTTTACAACGCATCTTATCTCCGCAAAGATTCATTGAATCTGCAGAAGGTCCGATAAAGTTGATTTTGTTCTTTTCACATAATCGTGCAAAGTCATCATTTTCTGAAAGGAAACCATAACCAGGATGTACAGCATCTGTACCAGAAGATAACATGACATCAAGGATTTTTTCTTGATTAAGATAGCTTTTTGCAGGGGCAGCCTCACCAATGTAGTATGATTCTGTAGCATTTTTTACATGAAGTGAGTTTCTATCTTCGTCAGAAAATACTGCAACAGTTTTAATTCCTAATGCCTTACATGTTTTAATTACACGTAGTGCAATTTCACCTCTATTAGCAATTAGTACTTTCTCAATCATTTTTTCTCACAAGTTGATGTTACCGTGTTTACGAGGCAATTGTTTGTCTCGCTTATTAGAGAGCATTTCTAAGGCTTTAATTAACATTGGGCGCGTTTCTGCAGGATCTATCACAGTATCAATAGTACCGTGTGATGCCGCAACGTATGGATTAGCAAATTTCTCAGTAAATTCGTCAACAAGTTGTTTTTTTAGGGCTTCAGGATCATCTGAATTTGCTAATTCTTTTCTATTCATAATTTTCACAGCACCTTCAGAGCCCAAAACTGCAATCTGTGCAGTTGGCCAAGCATAGTTAATATCTGTTCTCAGATTCTTGCTTCCCATTGCAATGTATGCACCACCATAAGCTTTACCAATTACAATTGTAATTTTTGGGACAGTAGCCTCACAATAAGAATATAGTAACTTACTACCATGTCGAATTATTCCATTGTGTTCCTGATTTGTACCTGGCATGTAACCTGGTGTATCAACTAAAGTTATAATTGGAATTCCGTAGCTATCACAAAAACGTATGAATCTTGCAGCTTTGTTAGATGAATCAATATCAAGTGCACCTGCAAGATACATTGGTTGATTTGCAACAATTCCAACTGTTCTTCCATTCATTCTTCCAAAACCAACAACTACATTTTGTGCAAAGAGTTCATGTATCTCAAAGAAATTATTATTATCAAGAATTGATAAAATAATTGGCTTCATGTCATAAGGTTTTAAGGAGTCTTCAGGTTTCAGATTAATCAAATTATGATCTAATCTGTTTGGATCATCATCGCTTTTGATTCTTGGAGGTTCTTCGGTACTATTTTGTGGAATGTATGAAAGTAATGTCTTGATATAATCCATGCATTCATATTCATTTTTTGCAACAAAATGTGCTACACCACTTTTTGTACCATGAGTCATTGCACCACCTAATTCATCAAATGAAACTTCTTCGCCAAGAACCGTCTTAACAACATCAGGTCCTGTTACAAACATTGTTGCAGCCTTGTCAACCATTATTACAAAATCAGTCATTGCAGGAGAATACACCGCACCACCAGCTGATGGACCAATACTTGCAGTAATCTGTGGTACCACACCTGATGCCAATTCGTTATGATAGAAAATGTCTGCAAATCCATCAAGGCTCAGAATTCCTTCTTGGATTCGTGCACCACCGGAATCTGCAATTCCAACTATAGGACAACCATTCCGTGTTGCATGATCCATTAATTTAGTAATTTTTTTTGCACCCATTTGACTTAGTGTACCGCCAAGAATTGTGAAATCATATGCAAATACATAGACCTGACGATTATGGATAGTTCCATATCCACCAACTACACCATCATTGTAAAACTTCTTTTTCTGCATATCATATTCATGATAATGATGAGTTGTTAATGCGTCAATTTCAACAAAACTGCCTTCATCAAGCAAAAGATTGATTCTTTCTCTTGCAGTTAATTTGCCCTTATCATGCTGAGCTTTGATTCTATCCTGACCACCACCTTGTGTGGCGGATTTCTTCTTTTCCAAAAATTCGTTAATTTTGTTAGAATGCATTCCCGCGAATTAAATTTAGTTCAATCATATATTAATTTAGGGAATGTTGAGTAGTGAAAATTTCTTTTTAACCGATTTTTGATACAGGTCAAAAGTGCCTCCTTTCTGCTCGCATTTTTTACAAATACATAATTGAGATACTGTAGAACGATCGCAGTCTTCCTGAAACTCACATGTAGGGCAACCAGCAGATCTGCCGCATATTATACAATCAAGTTCGTCTATTTCAGCACATTTTTCATGTTTGACTCCTAATCCTTTAGACCACAAACCGATCTCATTTACTTTGATTTTTTCTTTACATACAATACATGTTCCATCAAATTTCATGGAAATTTTTATCCAGCTCATTCTAAAAGTTCAATCTCCTTTTCTATTAATTCGTCAAATGATTCATCAAGTTCTAAATCCAAAGAATCATTTTTCATACAAAATAATATGTATGGAAGATACAGTGTTGAAAATGTACTGGATGACACGTGCATTTTTTTTGCAAGTAATTTAGTAATTGATTTAATTTTTGAACCATCCCAGCGCAATCTATTGAGTAATGGCCATGATAGATTATACTGAGAGTATCTAACTCCGGAATTATTGGTGTATAATCCCAAAAGTATGGAATCTAGATAACGCAATAAACGCCACTGCTGTGTTTTCATAATTCTTCCATAAAGAATGTCTGCTTCTGAAATAATTGATAAGAACTTCTCCAGATCATTTGCTGATAACTTACTTGTTATCACACTTGAATAAAATGCGTTGATTTTTTCTCTGGGATCAATTCGCATCGAATACAAAATGGATCTTGCTTCATCAATAGATTTTGCTTTGTAAAATGCATTAATTCCCTCCTCAACATCTAATGCCTCAAACGATTTTTCAGTTGGCGGTTCAAACCCTGTAACTAAAGCCTGTGCAGAATTTATCATGGAGCGAATGTCTCCATTTGAATCCGTAATCAATTTCATCAATTTTCCAGGACTAATTTTTGCATTTTCTTTTTGAAGAATTGTGTTCATATGTAAAAGTAAAAGTCTTGGAGAAAGTGGACGCAATTCAATTGTAGTAACAGATTTTTTTATTTTTTTCATCTTGTCACTAGAATGATTATTTGCCGCAAGAATAATTGGAACTGTGGATTCTTTTAAAATATTGATTAATGCTTCGACACCACCATAATCAGATCTTCCATGAATGCCGTCAACCTCATCGATGAAGATCATAGGAAGTCCAAGAACTGATTGGTTTCCTAAAACAGGTTGTAAAATTTCATGAATGTTTTTTTTATTTCTAACATCACTTGCGTTTAGACTGATTAGATCATACCCAAAATGCTTAGCAGACAAATTAGCCATGGTTGTTTTTCCGATTCCCGGCGGACCGACTAAAAGCAATGGTTTTACGCCTTTTTTCCATTTTGCAAACCACTCAACAAATAATTTTCTTGCCTCTTCGTTTCCTATTAAATCAAGTATGTGTTTAGGGCGATATTTTTCTGACCACATCATTTTGATCACTTTGGAAGGTTGGACGATAATTCAGACCAAATGTTTTCCTGCTGTAATTTCTTGTACCAGTAATCATTGTAATGCTCAACAGTAAGAAACAGGAACTCTAAAAATTTTGTATGTGAAAAGTTATCTGGTAAACTTTCGATGGCCTTTCTTGCTTCGCTAAGGTATGATTCGCTTTTCTTCATAGTCAGTTCAAGGCCTTCTTTTACATCATTTTTTGATAACGAGTAATACAAAGGCCATGATGGAATTTTTATTGCCTTGTCACGAATGGAGTCCTCTATTTCATTTCCACATCCCACAGATTCAGCAGCCTTTGCCATGCCGATATGAAAAATTTCTCCCAGTGGTTCACGTGACAATGCCATGTTTTGACCAGCTGTGCCCATTACAGAGCGATATTTTTTGTAACTTTCGTCTAGCTCGGCCTCGGTAATCGATGTTGGTTTTTCTTTCAATTTGGTATCCAGATACTGACCAACTCTTGCATCCTTGAATCCATTTTCAAACTGTTTTAGCACTTCATCGCCACCCTTGGAAATTTTTTCTCGGGCAAGTATCAGAATGTAGGGATTCATCAGTTTGTAGTCATCAAGATAATCCAAGTCTTCGTCTTTGTCAACTATACGATCCATGGGCTCGCTAAGATCTATTGCTATTATATGACCGTCAACTATGTCTTCTCGTAGATTTGACTCGTTACTATCCTGAAAATAATTTGTTGATGCATCAAATAATGCATTAAAAACAGGAAAGGTCATTTTAACAAAATTAGAATTCAAAATTCTTAAGACTCTATCGTGTAGGGCATCAAAATTCCCTATTTTTGCCCGTATTGGTTCAATTTGAGACGCATCAAGAATTATTTCAGTAGAACCAACTTCATCTCCAAATTTTTGTTGTGTTGAATTTGGTGAAGAATCAGAGTTTATCTGTTCTAACAGATTTGTAGTAAATCTTTTTGCAAATTCTGGAAACTTGGTTTCAAATTCTTCTTTGTATTGATTAAACTGCTTGTAGCCCTTTGATTTGAATAAACCCTGTTTCATAATCTGTTTTCCAGGTTTTGTACTCATTAACGCACTTTTACTAAAAACAGATTCATCCTTGCCACTCATGTAAAAGATATTTCTAAATTGATATTTATGCGTTGAATGGTATTTCAACTTAAATTATGTCTGAATCTAATTTCTTCATGGAAATTAGTCAAATGCTAAGGGACGTATCAAAACTGGTTTTTGAAAATGTAAAAGGTATGGCAGGAACGGAGAAAGCTGCAGGTGATTTTGGCAGAGGCGCTGGAGGAGACATATCAAGAAATATCGATATCACTGCCGAAAGTACAGTTATCAATTATTTCAAAGAAAAAAAATTTGAATGTGTAATTCTAGGAGAGGAATGTGGGCGCGTAGAACTTTCACCAAACCCTAAAGGGTTTATCATAATGGATGCAATTGATGGGTCTGCTAATGCAATAAGAGGTATCCCATTTTTTTGCTGTTCATTAGCATTTGCAACAGAGGATAAATTAAGTTCGATAACAGACGGTGCAATTACAAATCTATCTACTGGAGAAATTTATTGGGCATCAAAAGGAAAAGGTGCATTTTTAGATGACAAGCCAATTTCAGTACAAAAAGAGAAACCACTTTACAAGATAATAGGAATTAATACTTCTGGTGCATCGTCTGAACAACTAAAGAGGTTTGAATCTATTTTTCAAAATCATCATCACACTAGACATTTTGGTGCAAATGCATTGGAGATGGCAATGTTTGCTCAAGGTTTGATTGACATTTACATTGATTTTAGAGGAAAAATTAGAATTCAGGACATGGCAGCAGGCTATCTTTTAGTTAAGGAAGCTGGAGGTCTTATGCTTGATGAGAATTTACAGCCATTAGAATCTGATTTGAGTTATGAAACAAGAATATCATTTGTTGCAGCACCAAATAATGAAATTCTAGATGAAGTTATACCAAAATAAAATAATGGCGCCCTCGGCGGGATTTGAACCCGCGTCTCAGCCGTGACAGGGCCGAATTCTAGACCGGGCTATACTACAAGGGCATTACAGTTGAGGAACAAAATGCTAGTTTTAAAGTTTCCACATTGTTTTCAAATTTTGTAAAAGACTAAATTATACGCATCAGAAAAAACGCAGGGGTCTATAGCGCAGCCAGGTAGCGCACCGGACTTTTAATCCGGTTGTCGTGGGTTCGAATCCCACTAGACCCGCGCTATTTTATAAGTGTCTTAACACGTTTTTCCAACAAAGCAAGAGATTTTTTGATATTTTGGTTTTGAGTTTTTACAGATTTTTTCAAAGTTATAATTTTACGTATTCTCTGTCCAATCATTCGTGTTTGTTCAGCAGTTCCAGAA
>ERZ724561.237-NODE-237-length-10927-cov-4.403148_pt1 | contig 10927 bp, 14 predicted proteins | sample MGYA00375855_ERZ724561 | MGnify/ENA primary metagenome ERZ724561 (study PRJEB28725, sample SAMN03264854) | marine sediment metagenome | biome: marine pelagic biome; feature: marine oligotrophic desert; material: ocean water | place: Pacific Ocean:North Pacific... | reverse complement strand
CCATCTTTCCTAACACTGATTGAACTTTAGTTCGTCCTTCCTTTCCAATGTATATTCTCTCACCAATGTCAAATGTTGAATTCTCGATTCCTAGTATCTCTAATAATGTAAGTCTCTCTTCTCCTAGGGCAATTATAATTACTCCTGTTCTGCCACGAACTGTGGTTGATTTTCCACGTGATTTGTAGTCCAAAACATACGCATATTCCTCATACTTTCTTAGTTGGGTATTCCCCATCTCCAAAATTAATCACCTAAAATTTACGAGTTCTCATCAATTATTTTGAGGATCTTTTCCAGTGTTTCTGATAGAATCAGTTTCTTCCATCCAAAAGTGAATGAACGTAATTCTGGTAATGATCTAGGTAGAATATTTACAATTTCAACTGCCTCCTCTTCAGTTAAATTACATTGTTTGATTAATTCCTGTTTCATTTTCTTGGCAGCCTTTGAGTCAATCTTTGAAAACTTTGATACATAGTCATGAGTCCAACGCTGAATTTGATCCATAGACTCTGGGTCACCTTTTGATAGTATCTCTTTGACTTCAGGTAGAGATATCATTTGTTTCTTTACAACTTCTTCCATAAATTAAACACCGAATGGTTTGATATGATCAAATCTTGTGATTAAGGTTTTGGTTTTCTTGCCAAGTTTAATGTCAAGAGTAACACTTCTTCTCTCTACCTTGTTTATTGTACCAACTTTTCCGTGGTATCGTCTGTGTGGCAATCCCTTATGCTGTCTAGGATCAATAATCACTAGCGCCTTATCACCTTCATGATACTCACGTAATAGAAATGAAACACCCCTTGGTTCATTCTTTGTCATAATAGATCTGGATTTATGCTTAAATCCATGAGAACGACCAGATGGTTTCTTAGTAGTCATATCAGAATATGACTTGTGACCCTATTTTAATACTTATTCAGAATCTTCAGGTATATCTTCAATTTTTGCGTCTGCATCAACAGAATCAGTTTCTGGTTCTGCCTTTACTTCTGGTTCTGCCTTTGATTTTGTTGCCTTTGTAGTCTTCTTCTTTGTCTCAGAATCAGGGTCTATGACACCAGCCTCGCCCAGACCAAAGATAACTTCCTGTTCTGGATGATGTGGGCTATCGACCATTCTTGCTATCCTCTTCTTGCCTGACTTTTTGAGATATATTCTGTATGTGCTTGTATGAGCAACCACATTACCGCCTATTGGACGTGTTGGGTCGCCAAAGAATACATCAGGTGATGCCATGACCTGGTTTGTAGCAAGTGCTGCACAATTGTATGTCTCTGCAATTCTAACTAGTAAATGAACAAATTTGTTTAGTCTCTGCTGACGTACTGAAAGTGTTCCCCTGCCTAGATATTCTGATCTAAACAGACCTACAGCTGAATCAACAACAAGTAATTTTACATTATTTTCTCGAATCATTTGACTTGCTTCTTCTAAAATTAGCGTTTGGTGAGCGCTATTATAGGCACGCGCTACAATGATCTTATCAAGAGTCTTTTCTGGGTCCATTCCATGCGCTTTTGCAATGGATACTATCCTTTCTGGTCTAAATGTATTTTCTGTATCAATATACAATACTGTTCCCTCTAATCCACCTTCCTCTTTTGGTTTTTGAACAGTTACACACATTGTATGGCAAAATTGTGTTTTACCAGACCCAAACTCACCATAAATTTCAGTCAATCCCTGTGTTTCAAGTCCACCGTCGAGTAACAAATCTAAACATTCTGTACCAGTAGTTATCTTTCCAATTTCTTGTCGTCTTTTGTAAATTTCTGTTGCACTAACAAAGTCTTTGGCTAACAGTCCTCCTTCAACCAAAGCTTGTCTGGCCTTTTCTACAATGTTTGCTGATGTATCCTTATCCATGCCTGAAATTTCTGATAGTTCTACTGGTCCACGTACTATGAGATCCATTATGTTGTGTATGCCAGCATCACTGAGTTTTTTTGTGGTTACTGGACCTACACCAGGTAAACTATCTAATCTTAAATCTTCCATATACCGTATAGTACGGTACCCATACTTAAGTTTGTTCTTTTATTACTTTTATCTAAAAGTCAAAAATTGGTATAGATTAACGCCTTCGTCTTCTTCGTCCAGGTTTGTTTTGACCAGGAACTCGAGTTAGAATAAATCGTTTCTTAAAATTACTTTTGTTTCGAAGGCTAGATGAAGTGCCTACACGTTTACGGCCTTCTACTTTTGGTGTCTGACCTCTAACTTTTCCTGCTTTAGTAAGCGAACCGTGTGTTGGCATAATAAATCGGCTAATTGTTCGAATTTATGTATTTGGATATTTGATTACCAGTATTGTGCCTTGATCTTTTCAAGTACTCTTTCATGCTCTCTGCCCTTTCTTCTTGCAAACCTTTCCATAGCACCAAGTGGGACACCTCCCAGAGTTCTGGCTAATCCGTTAAATGCAGTTCGTCTAAAAGATCCACGCTGACCTGTTTTTGTCATAAACTTCTTAATTCCATATTTGAAATTATGTTGCCAAGTCTTGTACATTACACCTAATTGTGTTGGATCTGAATCATTACCCATATCATAAAACTCAGATTTCTCAAGTAAGCCTATTGGAATGAATGTTAGTGGGGTAGTGGTAAACATGGAATCAGGTTGTTCCTGTTCGAGTTCATTGATAAGCCTAATTGTTTCCCAACCATCCTCTGGCGTTTCGTCATTATCAAGACCCATGATTAATGTAAATGCTGGAACCCAATAATTCTCGTTTAGGGTTTTAACAGCCTCTTTGACGACCCAATGCCATTCCTCCGCCTGGTATGGAGCAAGTTTTCTGTCAGCATATTTTTCAATTAATCTTATGCTTCCAGTCTCAAATCCACATTGTATACCTGTGAGGTTACTTGGACCAGCATTGATTATTTTCGATAGATTTGGAATTAACCTCTCATCTGCAATCGCACCTGCAAGTGTTCCATGAGTTGGATTAGTATGTTTAACACCAGTAGACATAATTGCAGTAAATAATTCCTCAAGAGCTTCACGGTTTGGTTCCATATTTTTTGTAGTAGTAGGATCCAATCCATAAACAAAAATGTCATCACTGTGAACCCAAGCCCTATCGATTCCAGCTTTCTTGATGTTCACTTCAATTTCTTTTTTCACTTTTTCAGGAGAATAATATCTTAATGATCTTAATGTAACGTCACAAAACTTACAGCCTCTACCACATCCACGCATCACCTCTATCATGCCATGCATAGTTGGTTCAACAATTTCTGGAATATCATCTAGATCTGGTCTATCCCAAAAGTTGACAAATCTTCCATGAAGTGTCTTGTCACCGCGTTTAAATTCTTTAATGTTAACTTGGAAGTCCTTCTTTTTTCTGAAAGGGTCCATATTTTCAAATTGCCCATCAATTAGATAGTTAAAGAAGTTGCCTGCATGTCCGTCTATTTCCGGAGCAATTCCACCAAGTTCACCTTCTAAAATTGCATATAGACCATACTCTTCAATTTTTTCTGGTGCATAATTGTACTGCCAAGTTCCAGAAGCACCCGCAATAACCTTTGCATGACTGCCAGTCTTTTTCTTGGCTGCATTGATTCGTTGATGTAACTCACGGCAGTAATATTCATCGTAAGACATTTGCCTTCTTCCGTATGTGAAAGTCATAGTTACTGGTCCCATTCCAAGTGGATCCATTTCATGAGTTCCAACTACTTCAGTTTCAGGTCCAATGAACTTTTCAATATGGTCGGGGTGAGCAACGACTACATCTTCTCGCTTGAAACCATCACGGAGTAACCCAGCCTCTACTTTCCGTAAACCGTATGGAGCATATTTTGCTCTACCGTTTTCATGAGGTGCATAGTTACAAATAAAATCAAACAAAACTTTTGGTGTTACTTGGTTTCCTAAGATTTTGTACCAAATACTACTTTTGTCACGATTTGGATCAAGCGCTGGTGCACATCCAAAAAATGTAGCTAAAGAAAGTCCACGATATAATGACATTAATGTCCTATCTGCAGTTAAAACAATTTTTGGGCTTGGCATACGCTAACGACCGAATTAAGTTATTTATTTTAAACCTTTTGAGTGTGAACCTATATTTCCTCTAATATTCCAGACTTTGCTCTTTGATAATGACCAAATTCTTCATTTTGCATCAAATGATCCCCATCAAAAACAGTGCCATCCCTACACACCAGATCTTCATTAATGCAACAGCTTCCGCAGATCCCAACTCCGCATTTCATCATGCGTTCAAGGCTTGCTTGAACAAAAATCTTCTTTGATCTAGCCAAATTTACTGTTTTGTACATCATAAGTTCCGGTCCGCAGGTATAAACTGCATTAAAATCACTCTCACCAATCAATTCCTCTAATACATCAGTGACAAAGCCTTTTTTTCCATACGTACCATCTTCTGTAACCACAATTACTTGATGTTTATTTTTTTCAAGTATCTTGTTTGCCAGATCTTCAAAAAAAACTTCTTCCTTTGTCTTTGAGCCAATGAGTAATGTGATATCATGTGAAGTATTGCAGAAAGTTATCAGCCGCAATAAAGGAACCAATCCAGTTCCACCACCAACTAGCAATATTTTGCCATCTTTGATATCAAAACAGTTTCCATATGGACCACGAACTCCAATGTAATCACCTACAGAAAGATTATACATTCCGGTTGACGATTCACCTCTTTTCCTAACTGTGAATGCAGCTTTACCATTTTCTTGCGTGATCATCACACTCATTGGTATCTCGTTAACGCCTGGTACCCAAACCATTGCAAACTGACCAGGTAAAACTTTGGATAGTATTTGGTCAGAGAAGATCAAAGTGCGTACAGTTGGTGTTTCGTCAATAATTTTTTCGATCGTACACATATGATGACTGTTAGGATTCCTTTGCCTGTCCAACCATCTCACCTATACTTGAATATCCATTTTGTTCCATATAATTTTGAATTCCGCTATTTATATCAGCAAAAACTTCTGTCCAATGCTCACCCAATACACTACCAAATTGTACAGCACACGCACCTGCAAGGATAAATTCCACAGCATCTTCCCATGTCGAAATACCACCACATCCAATTATTGGAACATCAAACTTGGATGAAATCTCATAAACACATCTAACAGCAATTGGTTTTATTGGAGTTCCAGACAAACCACCAATTTTGTTGCTTAGTACTGGCTTTCTAGTTTCAACATTGATTGCCATTGCACGTATAGTGTTAATGGCAGTAATACCATCAGCTCCTGCTTCACATGCTGCACTTACAGTATCCAGATAGTTTGTAGTGCCTAAACCTACTTTGGCTATAACAGGTACGTCAGTAAGTGATTTTACTTTTTTTATAATTTTTTTCACAAGATCAACATCGTCGCCAACCTCTAGACCAACCTTAGCCACATGTGGACATGATAGATTCAATTCGTAGGCTGAAACCTTACAGTTTTCAAATTGTTTTACCATAAAATCGAAATCGTCTTCCACTGATCCAACTAGGCTAACTATTATTGGAACGTCTTTGTTTGAGGAAATTGTTTTTGCAAAATTTGGTGCTCCGGGGTTTGATAATCCAACTGCATTTAACCAACCTCCACCCTTTACACTAAAGATTGTTGGATTCGCATAGCCATCCCATGGTTCCTTGCTTAATGATTTTGTAACAACGGCTCCAGCTCCAGCACGATGTAACCGCTCAAAAACATTAAGTGATATGCCCAAGATGCCAGATGCAAGAATAGTAGGCCTCTCAAGAGTCAGAGTCCCAATTGAAGTTGAAAGATTGGCTTTCACTTTGAATAGTTTGATTCTATTCTCATATAACAGTTGATTATCAAATTCTGTTGTTAACTTTTTAATGAGGACAAAGTCGTTATTTGTTATGTATTCAACTATCCTTACAGAGCTAGGAATTGTTGTCTTTGATGACGAGAAATGTTTGAAAACGTTTTCTTTTAAAAATCCAGCTGAAGAATATATTGCAGTTAAAAAAGGTGAATCAAGACTTAGTGAAATCGGAAAATTTCTTGCAAGTGGTCAAGTAACAACTGTAAATAATCATGGGTTACTGGATATTTTGAAAAAAAAATCTATTGATGCACAATTAATGGATAACGAGCAAATGGATGATATACAGTCAACAAAGACAAATCTATTGGTAAATTCAGGACTTGCAAATGATGAAAATGATGCAATGGAAAAACTACGCGAGTTTGCTACACAACTTTCATCATCTAAAGTAACTGAGGTTTCACAAAGCCCAGATCTTCATCTTATTCAGGCTATAAACACGCTAGATGAAACTGACAAGATCATAAACAGTATTAGTTCTAGACTACGAGAATGGTATGGTTTACACTTTCCAGAGCTTGATAATTTAATTGATAGTATAAACGGATATTCACAAATAGTGTTATCAGGTAAACGAGAAAATATTTCAAAAGAAGATTTTGAAAATGCTGGATTTTCTAAGGACAAAGTCGAAATGCTTTGTTTGATAAAAGAAAAAAGTAGGGGCGGAAATATTTCGGAAAAAAACTTTACGATGGTTGAATCTTTGGCTAAACAGATTTTGAATCTTTTTGAGCTTAGAAAAAATATTGAGGAACATGTTGAAGAACAAATGAAGGAACAAGCGCCAAACATCTCTGCTATTCTTGGAACCACAGTTGGAGCAAGAATTTTGGCACATGCTGGAAGCTTAAAGCGATTGGCTACTATGCCTGCAAGCACAATTCAAATTTTGGGTGCAGAAAAAGCATTGTTTCGTTCCTTGAAAACTGGCGCAAACCCACCCAAACATGGAATTCTTTTCCAGCATGCAACTGTTCATGCAGCACCCAAATGGCAAAGAGGAAAGATTGCGAGAGCAGTAGCCGCAAAAGCTGCTATCGCCTCAAGGGTTGATATCTATGGAGGAGGTTTGAATCAAACACTTCTGGAAAAACTAAACGTTAGAGTAAAGGAAATTGGCGAGAAGTATAAGGAGCCTGTAGTAAAAGAATCAAAACCTCAACCAAAAGTAAGAAGAAAAAAATCAGGACGATTTACGAAAAGAAAAAGGATGAGTTTTGGTAGATAAGAAACCATTTTTTTGGATTCAGGTAGATGGAGAAGAAAAATTAGCAACTGTAAATTTGGTACCTGGAAATCAGGTTTACAATGAAAAGCTTGTACAACATGAGGGAATTGAATGTAGAATATGGAATCCCTTCAGAAGCAAACTGGCTGCTGCCATAATGAATGGGCTGGAGGATTTTCCTTTCATAGAAAAATCTGATGTATTGTATCTCGGAGTATCAACTGGTACTACAATTAGTCATATTTCTGATATGGTAGGTCAAAGCGGAATTATCTTTGGAATTGAACATGCAAGCAGAGTAGCCAGAGATTTCTTAGATAGGGTAGCATCACATAGAAAAAATATTGTGCCAATCATTCATGATGCAAGAAAACCAGAAGAGTTTTTTTCTGTTTACAAGAAAGTTGATGCTGTATATGTAGACATTGCACAGCCAGACCAAACAGACATAGCTATTGAAAATTGTAAATTGTATCTAAAATCTGGTGGCTTCTTATTTTTGATCATAAAAACCAGAAGCATAGACGTAGTCAAAGATCCAAAAGAGGTAATCAAAGACGAAATAAAAAAACTGGGTACATTATTTCAAATCAAGCAAACAATTGACTTGCATCCATATGATAAGGATCATGCAATGGTAATAGCAACATCGTTAGGATAATTTTCTTTTTTTCATTAAGATTTGTACAGGTTTCCAACTCTTTCGCAGAAAAGGCATGTCATGATTTCTTCGTAATGATTTTTTTACAAACATTTTGGTTTTCGGGTCTGATGGATAACCACTTCCTATATCATGATTTTTTCCCAATCTCATTATTGCTCTATCCCGAGAAACTTTCGCAAGTATTGACGCAGCAGAGACTGTAACAAATTTGCTGTCTGCGTGATGGTATGATCTTATCTTCGTGTTTGATGTAAGTTCTGAAATCTCTTTTCCAAATCTTTTGGAATTTACATCACATGAATCCACAAATGCGGTTGATGGAGAAAGTTTGGATATCACCCTTGCCATGTATTTCGCCTCCAGATGATTCAGCGAATGATTTGCAACACTCTTGTCAATTACTCGCGGAGGAATTCTTATCACATGATAGTCATCAACCGTCTCAATGATTTTCTTGTAAAGATATTCCCTTGCCGCAGGTGAGAGCTTCTTTGAATCTCGTACACCCAATTTTTTCAATAGTTTGATTTTTGATTTGGATATGGTAATGCCTGCTACAACTAAGGGACCCAACATGGAACCTCTTCCTGCCTCATCAACTCCACAAATCTGCATATGGTTTTTCATTTTTAGGAGTATTAACCGTTATAGGTAAAAAGAATTCAAGAGAACTATTGCAAAGAACAGAAGAAAAACTGGTGGAGATAATGGAGGGTACAACCAAAATTCTTGTTCCAGAAAAATCACTCGATGAGAAAGTTCCACCAAAGGAACCCGCTTTTTTCAACCCTGCTGCCAAACTGAATCGTGATTTCTCAATTTTAGCCTATTCTGCTTTTTGGGAAAATTTTGACAAGCCAAAAATATTCCTAGACGGGTTAGCTGGTCTTGGTGCCAGATCACTCAGGGTTGCAAATGAAATCCCAGATGTAGAAGCAGTTGTAGCCAATGATATCAATTCTGAAGGCTTGAACATTGCACTGGATTCAATGAAACTAAATGAGATTTCAAATCTTGACATATCTGAGAAAGAGATATGCCAATTCTTTGGGTCATATTCGAAGAAAGGCAAGAGGGGGTCAATTGTAGATGTTGATCCTTTTGGCTCACCGACAAAATATTTTGACTGTGCAATTCGTGCCACAATGCATGGCGGTATGCTGTCAGTTACTGCTACAGACTTGCAGGTGTTACATGGGCTATCAAAAAGATCATGCCAAAGAAAATACCATGGAGTGCCAATAAAAACAGAATACTCTAACGAAATTGCAATTAGACTAATCCTAGGCTGCTTGGAATATGTTGCAGGAAGATTAGATATTCAGATAATTCCACAGTTTGTGCAACATGACATGCACTATTACAGGGCGTATCTTAAAATTTTAAACAAGCCAGGACAAAAGGAGCAGCTTGGATACATCATACATTGCAAATCATGTGGAAGCAGAAAAGCTGTTATGAAACAGGAAGAGATTTGTAATATTTGTAATTCTAAGCTAGAAGTTGCCGGTCCACTATGGGTAGGACAATTGTTTGAAAAAGAATTTGTAATGAAAATGAATGAAATTCTTCCAAAGCTTACAGTGGATAAGAGATGTGAAAAAATCTTAGAAAAATGCATTCTGGAATCAGAAATGCCGTCAACATATTACACACTTGATGAAATTGCATCAAGAATGCAAAAGGCTCCGCTCAAAATGAAAAATATGATTAAAAAACTCCAAGACGCTGGCTTTGCAGCAAGCCCAACTTCACTTAATCCAAATGGATTCAGAACGGATTGTAGTATTGATGAAATTATAAAATTACTGTCATAGATGGTTTGGATGAGGTTTAAGGCAATCTTAGAAACAAAAGGTAGGGATACTGGAAAGACGCATAGGGTATGGCTTCTTGCCGTCAAACATGAGGGAAAGCTGTACTTCTCGCGAAGAAATACAAACAGTGATTGGTTAAAGAATGCACAAAAAAATCCAGATGTAAAAATAGAATTTGATGGACAAAGTTTTGCTGGAAGGGCTAGCTTGGTCAGTGATGATTCTCTTTGCAAGAAAATATCTCAATTAAAGTATGATGATGAAAAGCGTGCGAATGAACCCAGAGTAGTTTTAGAAGTGGATTATAACTAAAACTGCGCTGCATATGCTAAACCAAATCCTACAACAATCATTCCATACCATTTGAAATTTCTTTTATCCAAGAATATGTTTGGGCTGCCTATCGAGTCCTCGCCATGCGTTCTCACACGTATCTTTCGCATTTCAATGGCCTGACCTATCAATGCTATAGTGATTACAGCTAACGCGGCTATTGCCATAATTGGTTCTGGCATGTGTTAAAGAATAATTTGTAAAATTTAATGTTTTTTTAATACAATTGGGTTGATGATATATGCCTGAAGATACCCAGTTGTCTGATTCAGATGGGGTTTTCTTGGTCAAGACTGCACGAATGGCTGTTACTGAATTTCTTTCAAATGGTAAGAGAATGAAATTAGAATCGGAACGTGAGAAAAAATTCTCTTTTAATGCAGGCGTGTTTGTTACCTTAAACAACGCTGATGGATTACGAGGATGCATCGGATTTCCAATGCCTGACAAAAAACTATCTCATGGAATAATAGATGCAGCAATTGCTGCAGCCACAGAGGACCCAAGATTCTCACCAGTAAAAACAAATGAGCTGAATGGCATTGTGTTTGAAGTAACCGTTCTCACACCACCAGTTGAGATCACTGTAACTGATCCTATGGAATACTTGGAGAAGATCAAAGTTGGAAGAGATGGTCTGATCATAAGAAACTCTTTTTCATCAGGTCTATTATTGCCGCAAGTTCCTGTCGAATATGGTTGGAATGTGGAAGAATTTCTCCAACACACATGTGAAAAGGCTGGATTGGAAAAGGATGCTTGGAAAAATGAAAAAGTGAAAATTGAAAAGTTTGAGGGGATTGTATACAAGGAGAAAACCAATGGAAGTTAGGACGCCGGTGGTATCTGGAACGTTTTACCCTGGAGATGAAAAGGAACTAAAAAATCTCATACATGAGTGCTTTTTGCATGAATTTGGTCCTGGTAAAATACCTCCTACAGATTCTGATCAAAAAATTTACGGTGTGATATGTCCACATGCAGGATTCGTCTATTCTGGTCCTATTGCCTGCCACTCATTCCATG
>ERZ724561.234-NODE-234-length-11033-cov-3.590317_pt1 | contig 11033 bp, 14 predicted proteins | sample MGYA00375855_ERZ724561 | MGnify/ENA primary metagenome ERZ724561 (study PRJEB28725, sample SAMN03264854) | marine sediment metagenome | biome: marine pelagic biome; feature: marine oligotrophic desert; material: ocean water | place: Pacific Ocean:North Pacific... | reverse complement strand
TTTCTACATAAAAAACTGCCCTCCTATCGCTTGAGAGACCTTTATAGGAAGGTATTCACAAGAATTTGAGGTCAAAAGTACAAAATTAGCTGAAGTTTTACGCAAATAACATCTAAAAAATATTTAAACTATTGATATTTAAATGATTTATTCAATATTTCCCACTGTTATCTCCAAAAATCTCTCCATCTTCATACCTCTAGAGCCTTTAATCAGAATAACTGAGTCGTCTTTAAGAGACCCCTTAAACTGTTCATGTGGAAATTCAGATTTTCTTTCAATATGGACAATATGATTAGCTTGATGTGGGTCTTTAAGCCTCATATAAGCCTTTTTTAATCTTTCACCGACTAAAATGGTAAGTTTTAATTGGTCAAGTTTTATTAATTCATCCAACACCTTATCGTGCTCCTCATCAGATGCGTCACCTAATTCATACATATCGCCTAATATAACTACCTTATTTTCTGGATAATTTGGGTTCCCAAATAATTCAGATAGAGCTGATCTGACTGAGGTTGGGTTAGCGTTATAAGAATCATCTATTACTATATGCCTTCCCACCTTCATTTGATAAAAACGGTTCTTTTGTGGTGATGAAAAATTATCAAGTGCGTTTAAAACAGATCGTTTTGGAATCCCCCACTCCCTGGAAACTGCTAATGCCAATAAAGCATTTTGCGAATTATGCTTTATCCCTAAATTAAGACTAAATTTAAAGTCTGTCTTCTGTTCTATGTGCTTATCTGATTTTGATTCTATGATGTAAACACCTAACTCAGAATCATTGGAACTAGAATTATACAACCATGAATCTTTTAAGGTAACTTCGCTATTGTCTGAGATCAAATAAGTGTTTATTTTTTGCTCTTCAATTTCTTGTTTATCAGTTGATTTCGATAAATCCTTGAATGCTGCTTCGACTAAGACACCGTCAGGTTTAAGGCCATCAATTAGTTTAAGTTTAGTTTTCTGAATATTTTCCTCACTTCCAAAAATACCGATATGACTATTATTAAGATTGGTTAAAATCAGTGCATCAAAATTCAAGAATTTTACAATAAGATCAAAATCACCATTCTTTCTTGCTCCACACTCAAGTATCAAATGTGATGTGCTCTCCTTTATCTTTAGCACTGTATAAAGAATTCCAAACTCATTATTTTCATTGTCTTTAGTAATTACAGTGGTCTCACTTGGTAAGATGCAACCAATCATTTCTTTAACCGTTGTTTTGCCGTTACTGCCTGTAATTGCTAGGGTTTTTGGGTTTACATGATTCAACTGATTTTTTGCTAATTTTAGCAGAGCCATATAAGTATCTTTAACCAAAATAGATCTTCCAATAATATTTGGATCATCAGTGATAACCGCACAACAGCCGTTACTCAATGCCTCAGAACAATAGATATTACCGTCAAATTTCTCACCGTGCAAAGCAATGAAAACAGATGCCTTACCAGAGAGTCTTGAATCTAATACTAGATCCTCAAACTGGGTATTTTTACCTTTAAGCTCGCCTTCAACGACCTCTGCAAGTGACTTTAAATCTCTAATGTTTAAAAGTTCAAACAAACTAATCCTTCTAATTGGTGCCCCGAAGAGGATTCGAACCTCTGACCCCCGGATTAGGAATCCGATGCTCTATCCTGCTGAGCTACCGGGGCATAATTTTTAAAATCTTTAAACAAGTTTACCTCAGCTTTAGTGACCATAAAACTTGAGATTTAAATCATTAACAATAGACTTAAATCATATAAGACTATGAGCAAACTAATTCACAAGCATCTCCTTAAGTTAAGTAGTGAGCATTGCAAACCCTTAGAAGTAATTATTAAATCTAACGGTGTAATTAACATTCATGTCCCTAAAGATTTAGAGCTATTTGATTGTCTTGCTCAGACTGTCTCTGAACAACAATTATCCTACAAAGCTGCTAAGAACATCTGGTCTAAAGTTAACTCAAGCTCACAAAAACGAAAACTCAACCTAATTGATTACTTTGATTCAAAGTACATCAACTCTATTAGAAAAGACGGTTTATCTAAAAATAAAATCAAAGCAATAATTGGCGCAAAGAAAGCTATATTAAAGCAAAAAATTACTCTAGAAAAATTATCTGGCATGGATGAACAAGAATATCGACAGTGTATAACAAGCCTATGGGGATTTGGAGATTGGTCTGCTGAAATGATTGCCATTTTTTATTTAGGTAGAACTAATATCTGGTCTGAAAAAGATTTAATCCTAAATAAAGGGATTAATGAGATTTGTAGTGAATCTAATATAACTCCAGATGAACTGCTAAAGCTTATAGACCCCTACCAATCGTTTCTTGCTCTTCATATTTGGAGAAATAAGGACTGAGAAATAATTTCAAGACTTGGTAAAAACAAGTGATGAATTTGTCCCGCCAAAACCAAAACTATTAGACATCACAGTATTAAGACCAGCTCCCTCTTCCAAGTCTTGAACTATAGGAATTCCAGCAGCCCCTTCGTCAAGATTATCAATGTTAGCAGAAGCTGAAATAAAATCTGAATCAAGCATAAGAAGGGTATAAATTGCTTCATGAACTCCTGCTACACCTAGTGAGTGACCAGTCAATGACTTTGTTGAAGTTATTTTAGGCATGTTATCACCAAAGACTCCTCGAACAGCTTCAATCTCCTTCATATCTCCTACTGGGGTACTGGTTCCATGTGCATTTAAATAATCAATTGAATCTGTATCTTTCATTGCCTGTTTCATACATCTTATTGCTCCTTCGCCAGAAGGCTGAACCATATCAAACCCGTCCGAAGTTGCGCCATAACCAACCAATTCCCCATAAATTCTTGCTCCTCTAGAAACAGCATGTTCATATTCTTCCATAAGCACAACTCCTCCTCCTCCTGATATGACAAAACCATCCCTATTTGAATCAAAAGGTCTCGAAGCAATTTTTGGAGTTTCATTGTACCCTGCTGACAAGGCTTTCATTCCGTCAAAAAATGAAGCTAAAACCCAATGAACCTCATCTCCTGCTCCAGCAAACACCATGTCTTGTTTATCGAATTGAATTAGTTCAGCTGCATTCCCTATACAATGTGCACTGGTTGCACAAGCAGAACTGATTGAGTAATTAATACCTTTAATTTTAAACGCGGTACCCAATACTCCCGAGTTACCACTGGCCATAGATCGAGTCACTAAGAAAGGACTGACCTTGCCTTTTTCTCTCAGTGAATCAGCGCCATAAACAACCGTCTCTGGAGAACCTCCACCATTACCCATAATCAGACCAACTCTATCACTACTTAAATCTTCCTCAGATAATCCTGAATCTTCTATAGCCTCTTTCATGGCCAGATAGTTAAAGGCTATACCATCACTCATAAATCGTTTTAATTTACGATCAATATGCTCATTTAGGTTAATATTAATTGATCCAGCAATTTGGCTCTTAAGCCCCATTTCTGCAAAATCTTCACGATACTCAATTCCTGATTTACCTTGCTTTAGTGAATCTAAAACTTCGTTTTTGTTAACACCAATGGAGCTCAAGATTCCAATCCCTGTGACTGCAACTCTTCTCATCCCTCTACCTCTGCTAAATCGGTGAAAAGACCTACTCTTAGATCTTGCCCCGTATAAATTATTTTGTCGTCGGCTTTCAGAGTAGCGTCAGCAATACCCATGGTTAATTTGGATTTAATAACTCGTTTGATATGAAGATGATAAGTGATCAATTTTGTTGATGGGGTAACTTGACCCGTAAATTTTATTTTACCGCCACCTAAAGCCCTGCCTCGGCCTTGGCCACCAATCCATCCGAGAAAGAAACCAATAAGTTGCCACATAGCATCAACACCTAAGGAGCCTGGCATAACTGGGTCAGCGAAAAAATGACAATCAAAAAACCAAGCGTCTTTTTTTATATCTAGCTCTGCAATAATCTCGCCTTTACCATAATTTCCACCTTCATCACTTATATGGGTGATGCGGTCAATCATCAACATTGGCGGCAAAGGAAGTCTCGCATTGCCTGGCCCAAAGAGTAGTTCTTTGGCGCAATCCATTAAGTCTTGGAGGTTATAGCTATTTTTTCTGTTCATGTTTTTAATTTTAATAGAAAGCCTGTCCCTTAGATAATTATTTCTAGATGCCGTATTGCAACTGAAGGGTTTTAACTTTACCAAACCATGGAACGGTAACAACAAATAGCTGGTCTAGGCCTTGAAGTGATGAGGGATCTATGTTTTTACTTCCTTGAAGCTCAACAACTAATTCAGGTAAAGCCTCTGGACGAGTAATCACAAGTATAATCTCGCCTTTGTGATTACTTATAATGTTGGAGATAAGTTGTTGGACATCTCCGGTATCAACAATAGTAATTGGAATATCAAGATTTCTTGATATGGGTTCTGCCGTTTCCTGTGTGGCTCTATGTTGTGTTGCAAAAATCACGTCAATCCCAGAAACCACATCCACAGAAGATAGCATTCTCTGAAGCGCCTTTGCACGTTTAGCGCCCTCATCTGTTAGGCCGGGATTTGTTTGTAGATCAGATTTAATCTCTGTATGAGTTGTCAATAATACAGTTGTGGTTGCTTGTGACTCGAAGAACCACGCAAGCAATACAGAAAAACTGATGAAAAGAATTCCAAACGCAGCTTTTCTTAACTGTCGCTTCTTTCTTTTATTCTTATACTCATCTATACGGTCAATCATCTGAATCCTTGTTGTCCAAAATAGTATACTCTGCATCAATCACCGTATCATCAGAGCCTTTATCTGAATGTTGTTTTCTGCGATAAAAAAAGCTTCGTATATACAAACCAATCATAATTAAAACAATTACGCCGGCAAGAGAAATAAAAATTACTCCCCCGAGCACGATCGCAAAGGCAAGAATACCCAAGCTAAAAACAATGCCTAATGCTCTAATTATCAATTCCAACGGTAACATTCCAGTAAGCTAAAGCCACATCAATTAGTTAAAAGCTTATTAAACTCTATATTATTTAGGTAGGCAACTATCGATCGATCCTGTGGGGAAATATTTAATAAAAATTCAAAATATTTTGTTGAATGTTCTCTTTTTGTTCTCTATTATCTAACTTGTTTAAATAATTATCAAAGAGAAAGAAAATATGCTGACATCGAGCGAAAAGAAAACACTAAAGTTTATTCAAAAATACTGCATTGAAAAAGGTTACTCCCCCACTCTAACTGAGATCGCCAAAGGTATTGGTATTAAATCGAAGGGAGTGGTTCATCGCTATATAAAAACCCTTGAATCTTTAAATCTGATTAGTATCTCATCACATCGTAAGCGCGGTATTGTCCTAAATCTTGAAGCTTATGAAAACCAATCGGTGGCTCCAATCATCCCTTTATTAGGACGTATTGCAGCAGGACAACCCATCGAGGCAATTGAAGGCAGAGAAGAAATAAACTTAGCTGATTTTATTATGAATCCTGATCGATTTGCCCTTCAAGTAAGTGGGGACTCGATGATTGAGGCGGGAATTCTGGACGGTGATACTGTTATCATCAAACATCAAAATACCGCTGAAAATGGAGATATCATTGTTGCCCTAATTGACGGCCTTGAAGCGACCTTAAAGAGACTAAAAAAGCTTCCTGATGGAATGATTTTATTGATTCCAGAAAACAAATTAATGGAAGGAATTATATACGAAGCAAAACGTATACAGATACAAGGAGTAGTTGTTGGTCAACTCAGAAGTTATCAATAATCAACCTTGGCAACAAATGATTGCGTTGGTTGATATGGACTCGTTTTTTGCATCCATTGAGCAGTTTGATCAGCCTGAATTATTTGGACGCCCTATTGCTGTAACAAATGGACTTCAGGGCACCTGTATTATTACCCGCTCATATGAAGCGAGATACTGGGGTATTAAAACAGGAATGCGATTAAAGGAAGCTAAGAAATTATGCCCAGGTATTATCCAAAGACCTTCTAGGCCTAAACGATACGCTGAAATATCAACAAAAATTATGCAGGCTTTAACAACTATTACGCCTGATATTGAGGTGTATTCAGTGGATGAAGCTTTCCTAGAACTAACACACTGCCAAAAAATTATTAAGTCACCTGAGGTTATAGCTAACAAGATCCAGAACTTAGTCAATGAAGTTTCAGGATTATCTTGTTCAATTGGGATCAGCGGCGATAAGACAACCGCTAAGTATGCTGCAAAACAAAATAAACCGCATGGTATTACTGTCATTCATCCTGAAAAATCAGAAGAGGCTTTAAGTGATGCACCGGTCACAGACCTATGCGGTATTGCCAAAGGTATAGAACGATTTTTAAACGCTCACGGTGTTTACAAATGCGGTGACATGAAAAATATACCGATCAGTGTCCTTGGTAAACATTTCGGTCATCCTGGACGTCGTATATGGTTGATGGCTCAAGGCAAAGACCCCGAGAGGATCAAAACTGATATTGCTGAACCAAAATCAATTGGTCACGGAAAAGTTATGCCTCCTAATACGAAGAGTATAAGAATCATCTTGATGTACCTTCAACACATGAGTGAAAAGGTTGGTTCACGACTTAGAAAGCATCACTTACAATCTGATTGTTTCTACATTGGCATTAAATGCAAGAAAGGATGGATAGGAGATAGAATGAAATGCCCTTACCCCACTGATGATGGAAAAAGTATCATGAAACTAGGAAGGCAAATGATACTTGAAAGATGGACGGGAGACGGTATTAATCAAATACAAGTAACAGCTGTTAGACCCAAAGCCTTAGCACAACAAATCGATTTTTTAGAAGATATAAACCAAAATATCCATGTAAGAGAAAAAAACAGAGTTATGGATTTAATCAATAATCGCTATGGTGATCTAACTATAGCGCCAAGTAATTTAATCAAACGTTCCAGTATGCCCGATGTAATTGCTCCTGCTTGGAAGCCAACAGGTCATAGAAGGACGGTGTAGAAATGTGTGGAGGAGCATCCTTTAATCATAACGGAGAACACATGAGAATGTATTTCCCAAACCCCAAGGCAAAACTACCTGTTCTTAGTAAAAGTAACGAGACCCAACTGATCCTTTGGGGCAGAAGAAAAGATCAATCGGGGCGATTGCCATTAGGTGGATGGGCAAGGCTTGATTCCATTCATGCTGGTGTGTGGGATAGATGGTTTCCTAAGCCAGTAAAAATACCTGTATTAAGTTTCATGGAAAAGGATCATGAGGGGAAAAGCCATTGGTTTGATTTAGTAAAAGGTCAGTGGATACAAGGGTTAATTGCCGTTGAAAAACAAGAGAAAAGAATTTATGTGGTTACAATCGAGCCCGAACTGGAACACAGTATCCATGATCGTTGGCCAAGAGTAATGAGTGGCTAGTCTCTTACGCTATTTTCTCGTCTCCAATCCTCGGGATCAAGAAAATTGCCGCTCCACATCCCTACTCTTTCGGTCATAGCCTCAACCATTTCATTTTCATATCGTCGAGAATATCTCAGATAAGCAACTGCCATTCCTGAACGAACCATCTCAGATTGAAGATCAACACCATTTGCAAAACAAATGCTCAAGGTTCGACCATACTTATCCTCTCCTTCATCGGTGCATTGAACAGTCTGCCCATTGATCAGCTCTTTAAGTTTTGAAGTGGCTTTCTTGCCACAGGCCCATATTTTTCCATTCGGTCTTTGGCAATATTGAGTTTGACCATAATAATAGCTCTCAGGTGCATCTATACCACTAAAACGAATTTTAGTTCTATTGATAGTGATCGTGTCTCCATCAACTACTTTTGCCTTTCCAGAAATAATAAAAACCAGAGGTTTATTATCATCAGTAATTCTTTCATCGCCCAACGTGTCGTCTTTATAATTTCGGGGATCCAGCAAAGGAAAGCTCTCTGATTGGATTGGAGAAGGTGGTGATGAGGAGTTACTTGGTTCACCGAGTGGAGCATCTAGTTGTGCCGCTATAGGCTGAACACATAACGCTAGAATCATGATAATAAATAATCTTAAATTCATTTTAATACGACCTTTTAGTTAAACCCTTAGCTATTGACCTGGTAAGGTTTTCAGGTATGGCTTTTGCCAAAACAGCAAAAAATTTATTGAGCCCGCCATTAATAATAAAGCTCTTACCTTTCATAACTGCATTAAAGCCTTGTTTAGCTACAGTCATTGAATCCATCCATAACCAGTTTGGTGAATTAGCAACTTCATGCATGTTTGCTGCCACATGAAACTCACTTCTAGTAAGCCCGGGGCAAACTGCAGAACAAAAAATATTCTGATCAAGGTATTGTTGATGGATACTTTCTGAAAATTTGATCTGGAATATCTTTACTGGACTATATAAACCCGCCATATCCGGCGAGGGAATCATTGGTGCAAGTGAAGCTAGATTGATAATTCTTCCGTATTGTTTCTCTATCATCCCTGGTAAAACAAGGTAAGTGAGCTCTGTAACAGCAGTAATCATAACCTGAAGGAAATCCTGATGTGACTGCCACGATATTTCTTCAAACTTTCCTGGGTTACCATAACCTGCATTATTAACTAAACAATCAATGTGAATATTCTTATTAGAACAATAGTCAAGAATCTTTTGTGGAGCAGACGGCTGTGAAAGATCAGCAGCAACCACATGGATATTCCCGTTTTTATCTTTTCTCAATTGCTCAGCTAAAGCCTGCAGACGATCTTCTCTTCTCGCGGTAAGAACTAAATTGAACCCTTCATCAAAAAATACCTTTGCAAATGCCTCACCTATTCCTGATGACGCACCAGTTATAAGTACAGTTTTTCTGGCGTTGTCTGACATCTTTAATACCTATCTAATAGACTATCACAATTTTAATTTAGGCATCTTTTAGTAAACGGATAAATCCTCTCCTATTGATACTTCACCTGGGTAAACAGATTGTATTTCTTTTAAAATCTCTTCCTCTGTTGATCCCCAGAAAAGAATATGTGTAAGCACTAGTAATTTTGGTTTTGCTTTATTGGCAATTTCAGCCAGCTCTATTGTTGAAGTGTGATGTGAGGCATGGTATTTCTGCCACACCTCATTGCGCCTATTAAAACCTGACTGAGAATAGACTTCATGCACAAGAATATCTGCCCCACTGCTGATCTCGATAAGTTTTTCACTTGGGGCTGTGTCTCCTGAAACAACTATGGTTTTATCCTCAGTGATAAATTTATAGCCATAAGCATTTTCCCAAGTCCCATGGTTAACTTTAAAAGCAATCACTTCTATAAGTTCATCTTTATAAATAGCGCCTTCGTTGACTTCAACTGCTTCTACCTTCCATCCACTTTCATTTGCTGGCTCTAGCCCATCAATTCGATAATCAATATCGGTCTTATATGCTTCTAGAATCTTTGTGGTCATATTTTTGATACCTTTTGGTCCAAACACTTTCAAAGGGTCTGATCGTTCAAGTACCCATGGGGTTAATATAAGATCTGGGTAACCTGTTGTATGATCTGAATGTAAGTGGGTAAGAAATGCCACCTTGAGATTCTTGGGGTTTAAGGATTCAAATGGACCACCACGATTAGAGGAAAGTGCTGCTGCCTGTCTGACTATTCCAGGACCAAAATCAACAATATAGGATCGACCACCTACCGAGATAGCTAACGCGGGCCCAGATCGACTTGGATCAGCATTAGGTGTGCCCGTTCCCAATAAGATCAACTGAGTCTTATTGTGATCAGCTGGGTAAAGAACTGATGGACTTATAAGAATGAATACTGATAACAAAAAATGGACGGATAACTTCATGAATCGTCTCTGATTAATTCGTCAATCTGTTTTTTCGAGTCTTTTCTTTTGTAATGTTTTTTGCTCTTATGTTTTTTTGTGGTTGCATATGTGGGTATCTTCTTTCTGGCCTTGGTTTTCTTATCTTTATTATTCATTCCATCTCCTCTATCCATTGATAGATTATATCCACTGCCTCTTTATGCATCACAGATCTTCCAGACTCAGGCATCATAATATCAGGAGCGTCAGAGATCATTCTATAAAGTAATATAGATTCATCTGGATGTCCTGGAACAATTGAATAATCCAGCCCACCGCTTCCTCGACCAGTTGCTACAGGTCCCTTAAAAACGCCTAATTGCTTTTCTCTAGTTTCTAATAAATCTAGATAAAGGCCTGAGTTACTAGCAGAACCCTCAGGTGCATGACAGTGACCACAGTTAATATCCAGATAGGCTCTAGCTCTATCATTTATTGGCTTAGAGGAGTCCATAAAATCCACGACTGAGTTTATTTTCTCAGGGTATGCCTCTATAAATTTAATACTCATCCATTTCTCTAATTGATTCATAGTCCCTTCTAGGTAACTGTAATCACGATTTAGATTCCTTGGCTTTGGTCCAATAGGGACAATGCTCTCATTTTCTAGATGACACTCCTTGCACTGGTTCTTATTTGGGACACGATATCTAATGTCCAATTGCCTTCCATCATTTGAAATATAGTTAGCTTTTACAGTTTTTCCAGCCAAGGCGAGTGATGCTTCTTGGCCTTCCTCATCCCACACATAGGTTAGAGCATCCCATCCTGAATCCTTTCTAATCAAGAGTCTCGTTTCTATTAAATGTCTTTCCGATCTTTGATTATTAATGGGCTCATAAGAGAAGGTTTTAATTAAAACGGACCCTACAGGAAAGCTGAAAACAGAATTCTTTTGATAAGCAGCAATCTTACCCTTGGGCACATATACAAATCGATGTTTATCAGCGTAGTCAGAAAATAAAGATGTTATTAACTCATAGGGAAGAACTCCGGGCACCGTTATTTGATCTTTAGTGTTCACAAAAAACCCATACTCGGATAATAATTTAGGGGGTGGATCAGCCAATATCGCAGAGTCATTAACTTGAGAGTAAAGATTGGAAGGCATAAGAATGATAATTAATATCAGTCTAAGTAAAAATCTTTTCATAATTATTCTGAATTATTTATAAGCACAGGCTGAAGAGACTCTATCTTACGACTGTATTGACTCTGATC
>ERZ724561.232-NODE-232-length-11051-cov-2.110216_pt1 | contig 11051 bp, 9 predicted proteins | sample MGYA00375855_ERZ724561 | MGnify/ENA primary metagenome ERZ724561 (study PRJEB28725, sample SAMN03264854) | marine sediment metagenome | biome: marine pelagic biome; feature: marine oligotrophic desert; material: ocean water | place: Pacific Ocean:North Pacific... | reverse complement strand
CATCCATCCCACTCCGCCAAATAGTAATAGAGGAATGGCAATCATCAGTGCCTTAGGCCAGATTGCCTTACGTGGCTCAATATTCAACTCAGCGATTCGAGAAGCCGTTTCCATCGCTGGCTCAGCGAGATTCTCCTGGATTCCATTCAGATGGCCCGCCGCTACAACCACTAATATTTTCCCACGCCCTCTAATCTGCTGGATTCTACCGGGAAGGAAAGCGTCTCTTTCATCGATTAATACCGAGCCGGCAGCAGGTGCTACTTCTCTAGCCTCCTCCATCAGTTTGGATAGCAAATCAGAGTCTTCCAGAAGCTCTTCTACAGAAGCCCCGTCTTCTTCGTCTTCCTGCCATAGCAGAGCGTCCAAAACCCGAGCCTTCTCAAAAAGACCCATTTTTGACCAAGCCCTTCTCAGAGTGATGAGAACATCCCTGTCAATCAACTCAACTGGAATTTCTGCATCCTCAGCAGCCTCGATTGCAGCTAACAATTCTGCCCCTGGCTTCTCACCTGAGGATATTCCCATCCTGCGCTGCTCAGCAGCTAGGGCCGATTGAAGCAGAATCATATGCGATTTACCATCATTTAGAATCTTCAGTAAATCCGCGTTGTCGAGCGCATCCGGCTCGAGCAGTGAAGCCTTACGAGATTCACACAACTCGACTGCGATCAAGTCGGGAGACCACTCCTCAATCTGACTGCGTACCAAATCAACCGAGGCAGAGCTGATGTGTGCTGTTCCGGCAAGCCTCAATTTTTCGTCTATGTCGACGATATTCTTACCGGGCTCAGACATGTTTCACCTCAAAGCACCCATTGCAGCGAACATGTCTGCATGCTCTTCGACATCATGCACCCTGATGATATCAACTCCCTTGTCTTTCGCTCTGGCCGCTACTCCAAGGGTGCCTGCAAGTCTGTGGTCTGTCGATTCACGACCGAGCAGATTAGAGAACATTGACTTCCGACTAACTCCCCACATCAGAGGCATCTTTTCATCGGGAACTACTTCTCTTCCTGAAGATAGTAGAGACAGATTGTGCTCAAGGGTCTTACCGAATCCTATTCCAGGGTCTGCGATAATCACACTCGGATCGATTCCCAACTCTTCGAGAGCCGAGACTGCCTCGCCTAGAGATCTTCTTACATCACCGACCACATCTTCGTAACTCGGATCATTCTGCATATTCTCTGGGGTGCCTTGCATGTGCATCACACAGATGGGACAACCCCTCTGAGCAACTAGGCCGGCCATCTCAGTGTCGGAAAGAGCAGAGACATCGTTCACCATGTCAGCACCGGCATCTAAAGCCTCACTAGCGACAGTGGCTCTGCGAGTGTCAATTGAAATGCAAGTGCTAGGAAGAGACTTGCGAACAGCCCTCACTACAGGAACGACTCTAGCAACTTCCTCTTCGACAGTCACTGCAGCAGCTCCGGGACGGGTCGACTCTCCTCCGATATCTATCCAATCAGCTCCTTGCCCGACCATCTCAATCGCTCTTGAAACCGCAGATTCTGTGGAATCAAGCCTAGAGGCTTTGTGGAAGGAGTCTGGAGTGAGGTTCAGAACCCCCATAATCCGCGGAAATCCATCATTTCGGCGAATCAACATAGGTCGCCAGTCGGCCATATCAGTCACCCCATCCGACGCATGCTTTATGATGTGACGGAGAGGCTATCCCTCGATGGTACTGGGAGATGACTCTCAAGATGAGGTCATTCAGGCTGTAGATAACGCAGCGGCCGTAAACGAGGTAGATGGCGCTACTTCGGCTTACAACATGGAGATGATGGAGTCAATAGTACAGAGACTCAAGCCCGAAGATCGCCATCAAATCAGAGACATGATTTCAGAGAGAGGTCGTACCTCAGGAGCTCTCGGAATAGCATCGATTCTATTTTGGTGGTTGGCCATTCACAATGGAGGAGAAACACTCGGAGACTCAAACCTCCCCGACTCGATGATTGGAGATTTCACCTTCTATCGGCTGAGCATAATCGTACCCGCCCTAGCTCTGATAGCTACAATTTTACTCACCATGGGTAGAGAGAAGGGACAGTCCCTGCCTTCAAACGCTGGCGGAGTCCTAGCCGTACTGGCCGCATTCTTCATCCTCGAACCTCTCGGCAGAGCATTGTTGATGGGCGATCTGGATACTGACGATGCCATGTTTGCCTCGGGCAGACTGGCAATCCTAGCTGTCCTGATTCATATGGCCACAAAGATGCAGGTAGATTCTATTCTACTTGAATGGGTCCGAGGCTCCATGATGAGCATGGACATAGACGTAACTCCCAGTCAAGAGGGGTCCCTCGAGAGTCAGGCTGATGAAGCCCCGCCTCTCGTATGAGGGCAATGGCCGGGGATTTCAGAGTCTCAGTTCTCAGACTTGGGCATCGCCGAGAGCGTGACAAGAGAATCACTTCTCACTTGGGCCTGACCGCTCGCGCATTTGGTGCAGACGAAGTTATCCTCGCTGGTGAGGAGGACGATTCGGCATTAGAGACATGGAACTCTGTATCGCATAGATTCGGAGGTAGTCTCGATTGTCGATTCGAGCCCAAGCCAATGAGTTGGCTGAGGCGATTCGCTGATTCTGGAACTGTGATTCATTTGACCATGTACGGAGAGTCGTGGAGGGAGGTGACCGGGCAGATCCCAAAAGACAAGCCGACAGTAATCGTTGTAGGTGGCACCAAAGTCCCTGCAGAAGTGTTCTCAATTGCCAATCACAACGTCTCAATTGGTAATCAACCACACTCCGAAGTAGCAGCTCTAGGGGTGTTCTTGGAATCTTGGTTGGGGCCAATTGACGAGTCTTCTAAGTTCGTTGGAGGAGAGATAGAGGTGGTCCCGAGCGAGCGTGGTAAGAGCGTAGTAAATCTGGAAGAATAATGAGACAATCATGACACATATTCCGGATTACCATTCTCAATGATTAAGAGGGGCACTCAAACACGATTGCTGATGTCGGGGACGACTCCGCCTCGGGGCTTCATCCCCGGCGCTGGCGTTCCGGGAGTCTCTAACCCTCCTTCTTTCACCGACGCAGCAGACAGCCTGCTCGAAATCACAGAGCGCCAGCACCCTAGCGGTTCACCAGGTTTGCTCCTATTGGCAGACGGCACAAGCTACCGTGGAAGTCTGTTTGGATCCGAGAGAATAGCCCAGGGAGAATTGGTCTTCACTACAGGAATGTGTGGCTACCAAGAGAGCCTCACAGACCCGTCTTTCGCCGGACAGGTGCTCACTTTCACATGGCCACTGCTCGGAAACTATGGCATCCTTCCCGGAATCTCAGAGTCAGCAGGCGTCCACCCTCGGGGAGTGGTTTGTAGACAGTTGATGAGAAATCCAGACCACCGTGATTCAGTTGGTAGCGTCCACGACTTCCTCGCAGCACATGGTGTGCCTGGAATCGAGGGAGTAGACACCAGAGCACTGACTCGCAGAGTCAGGGAGCACGGAACCGTTCTATGCGTGTTCGGCCCTGAAGAGAGAGCTGATGAGATGCGCAAGATTCTCTCTGAGATGACTCCTCCCGATGTGGACGATCTAGTCTCTTTTGTCTCCCGCGATGATGCTGTTTTACTCAATCCGGGAGCAACTGATGACGATGGTAATCTACTGCCAAGGCTAGCAGCTTTGGACTGTGGCATCAAGTACAACATCCTACGGGAGTTATGCCGGCGCTTTGAGGTCGTTTGGTGCCCTGCCTCTTTGCCCTTTGATCAGATTATCTCAGACTGGGATCCGGATGCCCTGTTTGCTTCCAACGGACCGGGAGATCCTGCTCATCCCGGAGATGCTACCGCGGCCCGCGAATCACTTGCTGCAGCAGTACGTGCAGATATGCCTGTGATGGGAATTTGTCTAGGCCATCAATTGATGGGATTGGCAGCAGGATTGCGCACTTACAAACTGAGATATGGACACAGAGGGGCCAACCAACCTGTGGTTGATTTGGAGACAGGCAGAGTACACATCACCAGTCAGAACCATGGCTTCGCAGTTGAGGACCCCGACAAGGGAATGCTAGCACCTCACCCCACTGGAGCGTGTTCAGATGCTGGCGACAATACGCTGGAAGCAGACTTCACGGTGCGACACATCAACGCCAATGATCGTACAGTTGAGGGTTTGGACCTAATAGGAAAGCCCGCTTTCACAATTCAATTCCACCCTGAGGCCTGCCCTGGCCCTCACGATGCATCACCGCTGTTCGACCGCTTCTCGCAAATGGTGGCCGAGTATCTTACTGACGGCCCGAAGGCAGTTGCAAGGGGAGGTGATGGCTATGCCTAGGAGAGATGACATCAACAAGGTCGTGATTCTTGGCAGCGGACCAATCAGAATCGGCCAAGCCGCAGAGTTCGACTTCTCTGGCTCTCAGGCATGCAGGGCTTTGAGGGCCGATGGCTACGAAGTCGTGCTCATCAACTCAAATCCAGCAACCATTCAGAACGACCCCGAGATGGCCGACCGCATATACATCGAGCCATTGCTCCCCGAGGTCGTAAAGCGCATCATGGAGGTCGAGAAGCCCGATGCTCTTCTTGCTGGGATGGGCGGCCAGACTGCCCTGAACATCGCGGCAGCTCTGGCACATGATGGCTCTCTCGATGAATTGGGAGTTGAGTTGATTGGCTGTAATCTAGCAGCTATTGACGAGGCAGAGGACCGAGACTTGTTCAAGAAAGTCTGTGAGGAGATTGACCTCCCTGTATGCAAGGCAATTGCATGCGATTCTATAGAGCAAGTCCTTGATTCAGTAGACAAACTTGGAGGATTCCCCCTACTCATCAGGCCGGCATTCACCCTGGGAGGATTGGGAGGAGGTACTGCTCATAACACAGGTGAGTTGGTCGAGATAGCGAGTCAAGGAATTCTACATTCTGCAATAGGACAGGTTTTGATTGAGGAGAGTATTCTTGGCTGGCAGGAGCATGAGTACGAGGTCATGCGTGACAGCGCTGACAATTCTATCATCGTGTGCACGATGGAAAATCTTGACCCAATGGGAGTCCATACTGGAGAGTCTGTCGTCGTCGCACCCCAGCAGACGCTGTCTGATCGTGATCACCAGATGCTTAGGGACGCGGCTCTGAAACTCATCAGGAGACTCAACATCAAGGGAGGGTGTAATGTCCAGTTCGCAGTCGAACAGTCAACTGGCGAATACCGAGTTATCGAGGTCAATCCACGAGTATCACGCTCATCTGCACTCGCATCCAAGGCGACCGGCTACCCGATTGCAAGGATGGCCGCACTAATCGCAGTTGGATACACTCTCGATGAGCTTCCCAACCCAATCACAGGAGAGGGCACCACAGCAGCCTTTGAGCCGACCTTAGACTACTGTGTGGTCAAGATTCCTCGCTGGCCCTTCGACAAGTTCCGAACAGCAGATCGAACCATAGGCACATCGATGAAATCTACAGGCGAAGTGATGGCCATTGGCCGTTGCTTCGAGGAAGCCTTCCTCAAGGCATGGGCCAGTCTAGAGTATGGCCAACCTCATCCGCGACCTCTGACAATGGCAGACGCTTCTGGAGGTGAGTCGATGGACGAACGAGCCTTCGAGCCACTACCTGAAGCCCTTCTAGAAGACTGGCTGAGAATACCCTCGGACAGGCGCATGTCGGCACTTTTCGAGGCCTTCCGCAGAGGATACTCTATCGAAGATGTCAGAGATATGTCTGGAGGTGTGACCAGATGGTTCCTGCATCGTTTCGAGAACATGGCAGCAATTGAGACCGAGATTAGGGCAGCCGGCGAGATTGGCCTTTCACCCTCGGAGATTCCCGATTCAGAGATGAGACTCTGGAAGGGAGCTGGTTTCACCGACCTACACATTGCTGATGCACTCGCGGGATTTCCTGAGTCAGGATACAAGTTACTCCCTGAAGACTCGAATGAGGCCGCAGTAACTCACAGGCGCCACGAACTGGGCATTCACCCTGTATTCCGCATGGTCGATTCCTGCGCTGCTGAGTTTGCTGCCGTTACTCCATACTACTACGCCACCTATGAGGGTGGTTCAGCGCCAGTAGGAGTGGACTACGTTCCCGGGCTGGATGAGTCCCTCAAGCAGAGAATTGTTGTGATTGGCTCCGGGCCAATCAGGATAGGACAGGGGATAGAGTTCGACTATGGCTGTGTACACGCAGTAGGAGCAATTCGCGATCTAGGCCACGAGGCTATTATCATCAACAACAATCCTGAGACAGTTTCCACCGACTTCGATACCAGCGACAGGCTCTACTTCGACCCGCTCACACTAGAGTCTGTCTCTGAGGTTCTGCTCAGAGAGAGGGCCCACGGAATCCTACTACAGTTCGGCGGACAGACAGCCATCAATCTGGCACTACCTCTAGCAGGCAACATGCCGCACCTGTCCACAATGGGCCTACATCTCGTGATGGAGGGGACATCTCCCGATGCAGTGGATGAGGCAAGTGACAGAGAGAGGTTCGAAACCTTCGCTGCAAGAAACGGGTTGAGGATGCCACGCGGCTCGACAGCCACCACACCCGAAGAAGTCAGGAGAGCTGTACATGAGATTGGATACCCGGTTTTGATTCGCCCATCCTACGTGCTAGGGGGGCGCGGAATGGAGATCCTATCCACCGACAAGCAACTCGATGCTTACATGGATGAGGCATATCTTGCTCCAGACCGACCCCTCCTGATTGACGAGTACCTAGGCAACGCCATCGAACTAGACGTAGATGCGGTTTGTGACGGCGACGAGGTGCTAGTCGGCGCCATAATGGAACACCTCGAGGAAGCAGGAATCCACTCTGGCGACTCAACCTGTTTCATCCCGCCCCAGAATATCGCCGAGCATGTACTAGCAGAGGTCGAGGACTGGACCAAGCGTATCGGTATTGAACTGGGAATTAGGGGCTGTTTCAACATCCAATATGCAATCCGCGACGAAGTGCTGTATGTGCTTGAGGTGAATCCTCGAGGTTCTCGCACCTTCCCATTCGTGGCCAAGGCTACCGGAGTCCCACTGGCGAGGATTGCAGCAAGACTAGCAATAGGTGACAAGTTAGCAGACCTAGATGTTCCAATGCCCCAGACTGATGCAGTGTGCGTCAAGGCACCCGTATTCCCGTTCATCAAGCTAAGAGGACTAGATCCCGCGCCGGGTCCCGAGATGAAATCGACCGGAGAGGTGATGGGCTCACATGTTCGGGCATCTGCAGCCTACCTGAAGGCCAGGCTAGCAACAGAACTACCTGTACCCGTCGAAGGAGGAGTCTACATCACCGTCAAGGATGGCGATAAGCTAGCCATAATTGACGAGGCCCGTAGACTCCAAGAAATGGGCTTCACACTGTATGCTACCCGTGGCACATCACATGTTCTGAGGGATGTAGGGGGGCTCGATGTGCAGACCTGTTACAGGATCGCCGAGCGCCGCAGTCCAGATGCATTAGACCTGATGCGTCAGGGCAAGATACACCTAATTATCAACACACCACGCTCGACTGGAGGGGCAGTTCTTGATGGTAATATGATGCGCAGGCTAGCAGTCGAACTCAACATTCCATTCGTGACTACCATGGCAGGTGCCCACATGGAAGTTGAGGCTATTCAAGAGGCAATGAATGGAATGCCAGAGCCCAGGCTTCTCGAGATAGGCTCACTCTGAATCAGAGGGTAGCGTATGAGTCGCCCCCAATCGTTCAAGGCTGACACCTCCTGACAGGGTCATGGGAAACCTCCGATTTATGGGAATACCCAACTGGCTGGCATTCGCTGTGATAGGACTCGTCTTCATACTCATGATGAAGAACGCATATTCCTGACGATTGACTCAGGGGCGACTCAGTCCCTATCCTATACTCTGCTAATTAGTGACATCACACTAGCACTGTCCATCTCAGCAATTAGAGAAGACGCTTTGGGACCGTGATTCTTTCCAAGAATCGCCCAATACAGTGCCACGTAGGCATTTCTTCCTCCAACTCCAGTCTCAGCTGCAACCGATCTGATGCAACTCCCAATTTCTGCCTCGGTCCAATCGCAATCATCGAACTCCGCACCCAAAGCGGAGAGGAATCCGATTTGCTCCTCAGTGAGATTATCTCGGGCCTCCTCGGATATGCTGGAACGAATCTCAATCTTGGCATCCGAGGGGAAGTGCTGACCATCTACCCAGTTTCGCATCCTGCGCAACCTGCTCGTCAGAGAGTCCTCAGGATCTCCTTCTAGGTGCCCGGACTTTCGTAGAGACTCCCAGACATCATCGTCACTAGATTTAATCTGAGCGAGCATGGAGAGGTGTCGGAAGGATACCCCTGCAATCGAATCTGAAGCATCTACTCCTCTTTGTTTCTGACTAAGTCTCAATGCTCCCAACTGAGTGTCACGAGCGACCTGCTGTCGCCGTGACAAATCATCATCCGAGCCGCTTGGAGGATTCGCCACCAAGCGCTCGTACTCGTCCGCGGTGGTGAATAGTGCCGGACCCGTATCGAAGTCGATGTGCCGGCCTACCTTGCTGCGCGCAATCACATAGCGCATAATCTCTGGAGGCACCAGTGCTAGGGCATCCATCGGCCCGACAGTTAGGCCCGAAGAGCTCGACATCGGCCCCATTCCCTTGAGTTGTATCCACTCGTATACCATCTTGTGAGGCGGCTCGCTGCCGAGCATCTCGCAAATTGGGATGCCAGTATCGTAACTCCCTCCGGCGGCTCCGTGATCCTTGCCGGCAGGCTCGTATGTGATTCCATGAATTCCCCACTTGGCCGCCCAGTCTACTCTCCAGGGCATCTTTCCTTCAGCAGTTCTGATGTCAGATTTACCTTCGACTCCGTGCCTATCGACCCAGTGAACGTACGGACGTTTGTATCCTGTGACTCTGACTCCGTCAAGGCTGCCATCGGAGCCGACTGGATTGTATGGATACCAGTCATCGGGAACTTCTCTTCCCGAGACATCCTCGATGACTCGTCGTATCTCATCTCGCTGTTCAATCGCTGAATCCGTCTTGTCAGCGAAAGCACCACTCTCGTAGGTCTCGTGATTCATCACTACTTCTGGCTCAACACCTATCTCCTTCAGAGCATCTAGGAAGGGAGCTAGGAAGTGCTCGGCATAGTTGCCACCATCTGGGTTCGGCTTGCCTTCGGGCCCGGGAGCCGGGATGTAGGCGAGAGGATGCCCGATGTACTGCTCGTAATCTTCAGATAGGAAATCATAGACTCTACGAAGCGGATCCATCGAATCTACAATGAAGATGTAGCGTGACTCCATTCCGGCATCTAGGCAAGCGCGATGAATCATCTCAGCAGTCAGAATCTCACGCAGGTGCCCAATATGGAATTCTCCAGAAGGAGTTATCCCGGAAGCGGAGACCTGTTCGTCCCCTCGCTCCATGAGCCTTTGTGCGGTATAATCCGCCCAGTGCATGTGCCACCTCAGACCGTCGCTGCTCGAATCAGCGCCCTCAATGGCACCCCGTCGACGTCATCGTCCCAGGACTTGTTCACAAGAACCATGCACATCTTGACATCGGCACCCGAAGCATTGAGGTCGGCTGCAGTCTTCTTCATGGTCGTTCCCGATGAGTATACGTCATCAACGATGATCACCCTTTTGCCATCGATCCCTGCGTAGACTTCTGATAGGTGTCCGCCAACATCCTCGTTGATGCTTCTAACTACTGCCATTTCTAGATCCATAGTGGAAGAAATTGCTTGGGCGAAAGCAATCCCGTTGATGCTCACTCCGACAATCGTGTCGACTTCGTCCCCCACCATCTCATCGATTATATCGCAGAAAATGTATGACACCGCTTCTATCCGGTCGCCTTTCACAGCAATTGACCTCCATCCGACCTTAACGTCAAGCGGTTTGTCCTCTACCTCGTAGTCACTGGCGGAGAGCCACTGTACGGTGGTCTGAGACAATGAAAGCTCATCCGCTATTTGCTGGGTGTTGAGTCCGCTTGATCTGAACTCTTCGACTTTGGACCTTAACTCATCTACACTTAGGTGCATCAGTCGATGCCAGCGTTAGAGTGCTATGAATCCACCGGGAGTATTCTATGGTTGGTGTAGTATTTCCTATATTCAGAATCTACCGGTGCTTCCGAAGCCACCCTCGCCCCTCTCTGTATCCCCTAGATCCACAACCTCGACTTCGGTGAATTGGACGTCTGGAATCGGTGCTATCACTAGTTGGGCTATCCTCTCTCCGGATTTTACCTTGTAAGACTCCCCTTCTCCAATCCACGTCATTAGTACGAACAACTCGCCCCTGTAATCGGCATCAATTGTCCCTATGCTATGGGTCAGGATTAGTCCCTTCGAGCCCAGTAATGACCTAGCTCTTACCTGGCCTTCGAAACCCTCTGGTATAGCCACCCTTAGGCCCGTCCTGAGTTTCACGCTGGTTCTGAAACTAACGATTGTGTCTTCCAAGCAGTAAAGGTCCCATCCAGCCGCATGTTCGCTCCCCTTGGTTGGCATCTTGGCATGAGGTTCAGTCTTGGCTACCTTGACAATGGGCCTTGTATCCATGTATTCCCGAGATAGAACCGGTCCTTGACCGTTCCCAAGACTCCCGGTGGGGTGAAAAGCCACCCTATTCTCGCACGTCCATGTCGAACCGCGGATACGAGGACCTCTTGGATCGTGCAAGGGAGAGGATACCCAAGGATATCAGCGAGCGTTCCAGGTGGACAATGCCACAACCGGACATCATGATCGAAGGGAGCCAGACGATCCTCAGGAACTTCTCAGAGATTGTGGATGCCATGGATAGGGATGCGAACCACGTTTTCCAGTATCTGCTGAATGAACTTGGGACCTCGGGGAGCAGAGAGCAAGTCAGAATCATGCTGAAGGGCAAGGTCCCTCCCAAGAGAATCAAGGAAAAAATCGTCTCATATGTGTAGACTTACATCCTTTGTGGAGAGTGCAAGGCCCCCGACACTAGATTCTTGCGAGAAGATAGGACAACTCTATTGAAATGCCAGGCATGCGGAGCTACAAGACCGGTTCGCCTCTAGTCACACAGGTGAG
>ERZ724561.229-NODE-229-length-11104-cov-4.479457_pt1 | contig 11104 bp, 9 predicted proteins | sample MGYA00375855_ERZ724561 | MGnify/ENA primary metagenome ERZ724561 (study PRJEB28725, sample SAMN03264854) | marine sediment metagenome | biome: marine pelagic biome; feature: marine oligotrophic desert; material: ocean water | place: Pacific Ocean:North Pacific... | reverse complement strand
TGCATGGCAGGGTGGTGTACGAGCGGCTCAACGAAATCACCGACCCAAGCCTTGCCTTCGACGTCGACGGTCGCGCAGGCTACTGGGACCGGTGGGCAGGCCAAGGAAATCCTGCATACGAGGATGCGGCCCAGTACCTGATCTCAGAGCTTTCCGCTATGGGTCTCGAGGTGATTCAGCATCGCTACGAGTTCACGGACATCTTCCAGGCTCAGAACCCCGAGGCGTACAACATCTGCGCCTACAAGTGGGGCTCGGAGACACCTAACGATTGGTTGGTCTTCGGCGCCCACTTCGATATCGCGCCACCGGCCAACGCGGTCATCCTGGACCCACACACGACGGGATCGCGTTCCTATGGAACGCGAGTCGGCGCTTACGACAACACCGCCGGGACTTCGATGGTGCTTGAGACGGCAAAGGTGTTGGCTGGATTCGAGTCGCGCCGCACGATGGTGTTCTGTCTGTGGTCGGGCGAGGAAGGTGGATTACGAGGCTCGGACTACTGGACCGAGTACTACGTCAAGGAGGACAATCCGGATGTCACCGTCACCAATTACATCAATCTCGACATGGGTGGTGTGAACTGGCCCGGCGGAGGCGGAGCCCCACACGGAGACCCCGACCCGCAGATTGACGAGGACGGATACCCGAAAGACACCGAGGTGTGGCCGATGCGGGTGTACATCGGACCGGGGCCCGACCACGACCAGTTCAATCAGCCGGGAATGGTCGGTCTGTCCAACTGGATAGGTTCAGACGCTCTCGGTCTGGAGGAGCAGATAGGGACGCTGATAGGGACCAACTACAGCGAAGACACCTGGAAGACGGATGTCTGGCTGGACATGGACAGACCTGAGGTCATCATCTACGAGGACACCACCGCGCGGAGCGACCATGCCAGCTTCCAGAACAACCTAGGCACGGTGACTGTTGGCTTCGGAGGCCTCGTGGACGGCTACTGGTGCTACCACCAAGTCTGCGACACCCTCGAGGAGATGGAGGACTGGATGGATACCACCGGCAAGGACTACGGTGAGGAGAACAGCGGGGTCGCCAACCTCGCCAACAGCCTAGACATGATCACTTGGTGGGCCCTGATGACCTTCTTCCACTGCGATGAGAGGCCAGTGCTCAACGCACTAGAGTAACCGAATAACTGAGGGTTTGTTCCTATCAATGATAGGTAGATTGAATAATTATGCGTAATTTCTCGGGTCGTGGAGGCAAGCAAACTCGCAACCATAGCCAAAATGCGCGCACTGGGCTACAGTCAACGCGAGATAGCCGATGAGATCGGAGTGAGCCAGCCCTCAGTGGCGTACCAGTTGCGGAAGCTCAAGGGGATGGCTGCTGAGGGTCCGAGGGACGAGGTCCTATCGAAGGTCCTCCTCAGCGGCTTCCTAGACTCGCTGTCGGGCTCCGCGCTCCTGAGGTTCCTACAGTTCTCCCCCGAGGAGGAAGAGGCATTGGATGAAGGCGACGGCTCAGAGGATGCAATCTACTACTGAGGGGAGAGTCGGTTCAAGCCCAATCTAAAGGCAGGAGTATCTCGTTCCTACGCATGAAAGGCAAGGTAGAGGTGGGATTGTCGTAGACAGCCAGTATCGGCTCACCTGCTGCCACCAGCCCTTCTTTCTCAACCAGCATCTGTAACTTGGCAATCAGCCTATCGCGCTTCGAATGTCCTGAAAATCCTGAGAATTTCATCGAAGCGAAAATAGCGCCCTCAATGGATAGTAGCTCGACGCCGGGGTCCTCTGGCTCAGGAAGGTCATCTAATCCATGCTCGGATGGCATGGTGAATGCCATCATCGATCCTTCATCGTCCTTCCACATGTGAACGGGAGCTGTCATTGCGATACTCTGTTTCCTGTCGTTACTTCCAAAGATGTATCCCGCTATGCGTCTGAAGCCGCTCGAAGTGTTCGACCAGCCGTCACCAGGTGTGTGGACTCTGGCCTGTATCGAATCCGAGTACCTACGAACCTCAAATCTTCGAAACTTCTTGAGGATTTCAAAGGTAGGCTCCTCGTAATTTTCGGCCATCTTAATTCCCGATGCTTTCGATGATGCGATCTAACTCAAGAGAATGGGAAGGAGATTGAAGTTGAACCAAATTAGGCCCACAAAGATAAGCGCCCAAAACCAATAAATGCTGTTTGACCAAGTCTTAATCTTCCTACCATCCAAAGGTCCGAATGGAAGCATGTTGAAAGCGCCAAGACCCACATTGCCCCAACACCAGAGGTAAAGTAATCCCCTTTCATTCCCATTAATCATAAAGGTGAATTCTGTGGTTTCCAAACCCAAAGCGATCATTGCCAAACCTAGAGCCCATAACAAAATATTGCTGACTGGCCCTGCAAGTGCAATTTTCCCAAACTGCGAACGTGTCGTGTTACCAGCCACCATCACTGCCCCTGGGGCCATGAAGACAATTCCGAGTATTGCGGCAAAGATAACCCCGAACCGAAGGCCGGAGGGGGATGCTCGAAACTCAGCCCAACAGCCATAGTTACGGGCTACAATCTTGTGTGCTACTTCGTGGACGATGAATGCTGGTGCTATGGGTATTGCCCAGAAAATTCCCCCCATGATGAAGGCGGCTGGGCCTCCCAAAGCACCGAATATGCCGCCTACAGACATGAAAGCCAGTGCTATGGTGAAGGCTAAGATTGCTTGAGTGAGATGATCGATCTCGGTCTTGGAGAAGTGCCAGATGGAACCGGTGTGGACCGGGATTGGTCTAGCCTGCTCCTCAACTCCGAAAATTCGCGCGAAGGGAGCGCCAGGGCCGGTAGCGTGAACCACCCTGATGTGCGGCTGGCGCCAGTTGCCGTCATCCCGGGCCGCGGTGTGGCTACCCGGAGTAGTTCTCTTGTCGAACGGGTCGTCATCGAGCCAGTGCGCCCTAGGGTCCCTCTCGCCGCTCATCCCTCATCCCCTTCCAGAAGTTCCTCAACCTCGGAGAGGAGTTCCTCCCACGATGGTATGTGCTTGGGCCTCTCACCGGTGATCTTGGCCAGCATCTCCTCCCTCTGCTCTGCGTCGAGCTCGACGTCGTTCCACTCATTCTGATTAGCCACGTCGCGAATCAGTGACCTCTGCCTCTTGTTCCTCTGCCGCTCGAAGACCGCAACCATCTCCTCGATGGTCTTGGCCGGAGCCTGTCCTTGGTGCGCGTCGATGAGCGAGGAGTAGTGAATCATCATCTCGCCATGAGTCGGGTCCTCGGTGTGGGCTGCCGGATTGGAGAGCATGGTCACAAACTCCCTCGCCAATCTGTCTGCCTTCGATGTCGCTTGGGTGGACAGCCTCTCTCTCGTCCTAGAATGCGAGGCGATGCACGAGCGGCAGCGCTCCGAGCCGGCGACGTCCGGCTCGTCGCAGCACAAGCAGCAGACGGAGAAACCCATCATGTTCATCGAGGATCGGGGGAGGCTCACGGGCGCTGCTCATCACCGTCCGTCATCAACCCTACTCACGGCCTGTGCATTGATGAGTCATCTGCGCTTGGCTGGGCCGTGGACGCGCAGAAGGTGTACGAGAGGAGATGGAAAATCCTCGCCGTGATGAGTCTGAGCCTAGTGATCACGCTTCTGAACAACGTCACCGTCAACGTGGCTCTGCCCGAGCTCTCAAAGGATCTGGGGGCAGACAACACAGAGCTCCAGTGGATTATGGACGCCTATGTGGTGGTGTTCGGTGGGACCTTGTTGGTTATGGGTGCCTTCGGCGACCGCTTCGGGCGCAAACCGGCTCTGTTGACGGGACTCGCTGTGGTCGGACTCGTTTCAGCGCTCACAGCCCTGTATGCCACGACCTCAGACCACGTCATCGGGGCGAGGGCCGTGATGGGACTAGGCGCTGCTCTAGTGATGCCGGCCACCCTGTCAATCATCGTCGTCGTATTCCCACCTGAAGAGAGGGCGAAGGCGGTCGGTGTCTGGGTGGGGATGGCCGGGATAGGCGCACCCATCGGCCTGCTCGTGGGGGGCTGGGTTGTCGAGAACTATGACTGGAGGGGGGTGTTCTGGATCAACCCCCCAATCATCGCCCTCGCAATGGCCATGTGCATAGCGTTGGTGCCGAACTCCCGTGATGAGAAGGAGGCCCCGATGGATCCGGTCGGCGCAGCGCTATCGGTCGGTGCCTTGGGCTCGATACTGTATGCAATCATCGAGGGGCCGAGCTTGGGTTGGACTAGTGATGAGGTGCTTGGATTCGGGGCACTGGGAGTCATCCTCACCTTCCTTTTCGTGCGCTGGGAGAGGCGGGTCGAGCATCCAATGCTGCCTATCGAGTTCTTCCGGGACAGGGGGTTCGCCCTCGGCCTCGTCGCCATCAGCCTAGCCTTCTTCGTGATGTTCTCGTTCATGTTCACCCAGATGCTTCACTTCCAACTGGTCCGCGGACACACTGCATTCGAGGCGGCCCTGCGCTTCCTGCCGCTGCCGCTTGGACTGATGCCTATGGCTGCCAACAGTGACCGTCTCTGCGAGAAGTTCGGCAGCAACAACGTGGTCGCCGCCGGGCTCACCTTGGTCGGCGCGGCGATGCTGATATTCACGACTGTGGAGGTCGGTACGGACTACGTCGTTCTGGCTCTGATATTCTTGCTAATTGGAATGGGTATGGGGCTCACGATGGCCCCGTCAACGACCATGGTGATGGATTCCATACCACAAGACAAGGCAGGAGTGGGGAGTGCGACGAACGATGCGAGCAGGGAAGTCGGAGGGGCCTTCGGCATCGCCATCGTTGGCAGTGTGCTCAACGAGATCTACCAGAGCAAGCTAGTTGTGCCCGGGGGCTTAGAGGAGCATTCTGGCATCGTATCCGAGTCGTTTCCCGCGGCTATGCGGATAGGAGGGGAGTTGCTTGCTCAAGGTAATGCGCTTGGGCTCGAGCTCATCGAGAATGCTAGGTGGGCGTTCGTCGAGGGAATGACAGATGCTGCGGTGGCTCCGGCGATTGTGGCTCTGGTGAATGCCATACTCGTCAAGAGGTACATGCCACGAAACCCAGAACAGGCCGGAGACGCTAGTCTTCCCACCAGTTGAGTCGGTCGGTGAGAATCTCGCCTGACTTGACTGCCTGTAGCACGACTGTCGAAGGTGTGTCCGGCTTGGTCGGCGAGAACACGGAGCATGGGACAATTTCGTAGGTTCCGTCGGGCTTGGTCCAGCGCAGTTTGGCCTTGGCCTGGCCCCCGTTCTCGTAGTACTCCATCCTGAAGTCGTAGATCGCTCCGGCCTCGAGCTCTGCGATTGCCTGATGCTTGCCTACCTGGTCGTACCACTCATCGATTAGAAGTTGGCCGTCGAGCCACAGCCTGACTCCGTCGTCGTTGCTGGTCTCGAGGGTGTACGAGCCGGTCTCTCTGGGCAGTAGAAAGCCGGACCAACGGATGCTGAACTGGTCGACGCCGACGCCGGGGGGCCCACCGCCTCCCCAGTTAATCTCGATGTTTGGGTCAACGCCGGAGACCTTTGGTTCGCCGGAGAGATCCTTGTTGTCCCAAATCTCGGAGGACAGGCCACCTCCGCAGTTGATTTGTACCACGGTCAGGGGTTGGGTCGCCGCCACGCTCGTTGAGGGGTTTCTCGCGCCCTCAGTACCGTAGAAAATCAGGAAAAGCCCCCAGAACACTCCTTGTATTGAAATCCCTGTCAATATGAGTGCCGGAATGAAGAGGGCCCAAATCCATCCACCTATCTCCGCGCCGAGGCCGAACATACCCCACCACCACGCGTAGACTCCGGGGCCTACAAACAACAACCAGAAGAAGATTAAGCCTAAGTGGGTCAGGTGTATGCCGCCAATCTGCTCGGCCGCCCTCGCCTCGTTCGGCTTGCCCCGGATAGCCCATGTGAAGAAAAGGGTCGAGTAGCACCATGGGTAGAGGGCGAATCCTGTCAGCAAGATGGCAAGGAACCCCATCCCCCAATTGACCGAAGGAGCGCCCGCTATAGGTGTGTGATTTCCGTCGAGTAAGGTCGTCTCCCACATTCCTGGGACACCCCAGATAGCGAGTGCGAAGGCAACCCAAGGGAATCCTAAGGTCATCACGATGCAGGCGGCCGTGAACAAACCGGAGTCGATTTCTCTATCTTTGGGGACCTGGCGATATTCACCGGTTCCAGAGGGTTTGGATCCCTTGTCGTAGGTTGACACAAAATTGCGTTGGGGCCTGTGGATAAGGGATTATCCTACATTCTAGAAGCAGCGTATTCGACTGCATTGTGGAAAATTGCCATACCCTCACCCTCGCCATGCTCAGTGTCCTCTCTCGTCCATGTTGCTCCTAACCAAGTCGAGTGGTTGGCCTCTGGATGGGGCATGAGGCCAAACACAAGGCCGGAGGGGTCGCAAACACCGGCGATGTTTCTCCAGCTCTGGTTAGGCGAGACCGGGTATGGTAGGACCTCGTCGCTGGCACCCGGGTACTCAGTGGATGGATCGACATAGCGGGCTACCAGTTGACCGGTTTCGGCCCACCGATCGAGTAGGGTGCGGTCGTCTGTCACGAACTTGCCCTCCCCGTGACGCACGGGGACGCGCATGCGGGAGATACCCCTAGTCCAGATGCAGGGGCTGTCGGGGTCGAACTCCAGCGTCGCCCACCTGTTCTCGTAGTGGCCACTGTCATTCAGGGCCAAGGAGGCGGTCTGGGTTAGGCTGACCTCGGCGTCGCCGGGGAGGAGGCCCATCTTGACGAGGACCTGGAAGCCGTTGCAGATACCAATCACAAGTTTGCCAGCCTTCACGAACTCCGTGACTTGCTCTCTCAGGCCAAAGCGGAGGCGGTTGCCCATCAGGCGGCCGCTGCCTAGGTGATCACCGAACGAGAAGCCGCCGGGGACGGCCATAATCTGGTAGTCCTCCAGATTAGATTCCCCGTTGACCAGCCTGTTGACGTGGACTCTGTCGGCCGAGGCCCCAGCCATCTCGAAGGCGGCCATCGTCTCAAGTTCGCAGTTTATTCCAAAGCCAGAAATCACGGCTACCTTGGGTTTAGACATTCACGCATCACCCCCGAGCGATCCCTGCCAAGCCTGCTTTAGCCCCCCTATGGAGGCTCGCAATACCTCATTTTCACCATAGTTAACCATGATTTCGTCGTTGCCTTCCACCGACCCCATCCTGCTGCATGAGTTGCCTTCCATCGCCGCTACGAAGGAGTCTGAGTGCTCGGGGGCGACACTGACGAGTATCCTGCCCATGCTCTCCCCGAACAACGCGCCCCACTCGTCTAGGTGGCTGCAATCACTCTCGAGGGGGGAGATGTCAACGCACGCACCGGTGCCGGAGCCGAAGCAGCACTCGGCTAGGGCGACCGCGAGACCTCCGTCGCTACAGTCGTGGGCGCTCCTGACTAGGCCTTGGGACATCGCTGAGGTCAGGGCCCTGTACATCGTGAGGTTGCGCTCGGGGTTGATGCGCGGCACCTCGCCGCCGATTCCCCCCGAGCACTCGTCTCGGAACATGTAGGAGAGTTCGCTGGCACCGAGTTCCTGATGTGTCTCGCCGAGGAGGTAGATGTGGTCACCGGGGTGCTTGAAGTCGCTCGAGACCGCCAAGCGGACATCCTTGTGGTTGCCAATCAGGCTGAACAGGATGGTGGGTGGGACGCTGATCTTCTCTCCATGCATCGTCACATCGTTCTTCATCGAGTCCTTGCCGCTGATGCAAGGCAGTCTGTACGCCCTACACACCTCGTCGATGGCTCGATTGGCGCGGACGAGCTGTGCGAGCTTGTAGCGCCCGTCGGGCGTCTTCTTCGACTCGACCGGGTCAGGCCAGCAGAAGTTGTCCAGGCCCGCTATCATGTCCAAGTCTACGCCGACACAGACCGCGTTACGCAGGGCCTCGTCGACGCAGGCAGCGGCCATGGAGTAGGCGTCGATGTCCGAGTAACGAGGGGCGATTCCGTTCGATATCACCGCGCCCTGAGTTCCTGTGTGCAACGGTGCGATGACGGCTGCGTCTCCGGGAGCATCGTGGTCGACACCGCAGAACGGCTTGATTACTGACTGTGCGATGACTTCGTGGTCGTACGAGCGGACCCATGCCTCCTTGCTGGCAACATTCGGCCTAGCCATCAGGCGACGCAGGACATCGCCCATCCCTGCGGCATCAGTATTCGGAGAGGAGAATGGCTCGTTCTCGGGTGGTGTCCACTCGGACTCCAGTTGGAGTTGCGGACAGCCGTCGTGCAAGAAGGAGATCGGGATGTGGGCCACTGGGGTGTCGTCGAAGCGAACCACGAAAGCTCCGGAATCGGAGAAGCTCCCAATCACGGTGGCCTCGACCTCGTGTAGTTCGGCAAGGGCCTCGAACGCCTCGCAGTCCTTCGGTCTGACGCCCACTGTCATACGCTCCTGAGACTCCGATACGAGAATCTCCCAAGGGGACAGGCCGGGCTGCTTCAACGGCACAACCGAGAGATCTATCTCGGCTCCGTCAGTGAGCTCGGCCATCTCGCCGACGCTACTTGATAGGCCTCCAGCACCATTGTCCGTGATGACTTGAATCAGGCCCGCGTCCCTAGCCTCGATGATCATATCAATCATCTTCTTCTGGGTTATCGGGTCCCCTATCTGAACTGCCGAAGAAGGGCTCTCCTCAGTGAGTTCGAGACTCGAGAAGGTGGCTCCGTGGATGCCGTCGCTGCCGACCTTTCCCCCGACCATGTAGATCACGTCACCCGGCTCGGGAGTCTTGTCGTGGCTCTCTCTGCCATCGGCGAGGCGGCGGGGCATGATGCCCACAGTGCCGCAGTAGACCAGCGGCTTGCCGATGTAGCGCTCGTCGAACACCATGGCGCCGTTGACAGTAGGTATTCCTGATTCGTTCCCACCAGCTCGCACGCCGGCGTGGACCCCCCTGAACACCCGTGAGGGGTGGAAGAGGCCGGCGGGTAGGTCGCCTGCGTAGTCAGGGGGCCCGAAGCAGAAGACGTCGGTGTTGGCTATAGGGCGGGCGCCGAGGCCGGTTCCGAGGATGTCTCGATTGACGCCCACTATGCCGGTTATCGCCCCACCGAAGGGATCCAACGCGCTGGGGGAGTTGTGGGTCTCTGCCTTCATACATAGGCTCCAGTCGTCATTCCACGCAATGACGCCCGAGTTGTCGTGGAAAACGCTCAGAAGCCAATCGACCTGTTTCTGGATATCAAGCGTCGGGCTCATGATGTGGGTCTTGAACAGGGAATCTATGGTCGAGGACTCGCCGGTCTCGTTGTCCTTGTGATTAATCCTAGCTGCGAATATCTTGTGCGAGCAGTGCTCCGACCAAGTCTGTGCGAGGCACTCGAGCTCGGCGTCAGTGGGGGCGGCTGCGGGAAGGCCCAGACTATCCCTCGCCTCCCTAACCCCAGAATCTCGATAGTGGGCCTGGATGGCGTGCATCTCGTTCAGGTTCAGCGCCAGCAGGCCGGTCTCGCTGATCTCCTCCAGCTCCTCGTCACTGACCTCGAGGTCGACCACGGCGGGTTCTGCGAAGACGGCCGGTGGCCTGTCGGGGAATTCCAAGGAAGGCCAACGGGCAGCGCCGCAGTCATCCTCTCCAGCAATCGCACAGCGCTCGATCATTGGGTTGTGCAGTGCCGATGCGAGGTCTGACGGGTCGGTGCCCTCAGGAAGGTCCCAGAACATATACGTCTGTGTGGTCGCGACCTGTGCCCGGCCTCCCAGATGAGGGAAGAGGGTGGTCAGACCATCGAGTCCGGCTTGGCCGGCGTTGTCAGTGACACCCGGCTTGAAGCCGACCTGTATAGCGACCTCGGGGGGGCTCGGGAACACCTCGGAGGCATCCAGAAGTCGTCCCTGACTAGAGCCGTGCTCGATGACAGGGTCGGCGAACAGGTCGTAGACCGACCTTGCGGCCTCTTCCTGATTCATCTCCGCCTTGACTAGGTAGCCCAATGAAACGCGGACAGCGCCCACCTCCAGACCGAAATCCGCGGATAGCATGCTGCGCACGCTGTCGCCTCTGGCGTCGGGCAGCCCCTCTAGGTCTCGGGTGGTGACCTCAATCGAGTGAACGGCAACGCTTCCGCTCATGTACGGTATCGGCTGTCGCCCGTCCATGAACAAAGCGGCACAGGCCGTAGGCCTGTTTCTTGTGGTAGAAAGGGAAAGCCTTGAGAGAGGGTCGGCGGCGAGTGTGTTCGATGCAAGCCGATGAGGCGTGGGGCGCTAGATGGCGAAGTTGCGCTCATCCCCTCTCACATCGCTTCATGGAGACGGCTGTCGAGAAGGAGACGTTGGTGGTGTTGGCCGCTGATTTGTCGACCACTGGGGAGTTGGTTCGGATAATCGACCAGGTCGGCCCCCACATAGCTGCTCTCAAGACCCATGTCGACATGATCGAGGACTTCTCTGCGGATTCCTGGCAGGAGGTAGTGAAGGCTGCCCAATCACACGATCTGATGCTCTTCGAAGACAGGAAGTTTGCCGATATAGGCAAGGTATCGCAGACCCAGATGGGAGGAATCTATGACATCCGCTCCTGGGCCGATATAGTAACCGCGCACAGGGTCTCCGGGCCCGACATCGTCGACGGGATTGCCGCTGGATGGGATGAGGTCCAGCGGATAGGTGGGGTCTTCCTACTGGCTCAGATGTCGAGCAGGGGGAACCTGCTGACCGGCGGATACACCGACGAGACCATCGCTACCGGGGCGGCTTCACCGCACGTGCTCGGCTACATCGGGAACGGCAGCTCGCCCGAAGAGATCTCGTCCCTTCGTGAGAAGGTCGGCGAGGGCAAGATGATCTGGACGCCCGGGGTCAACCTATCGGCAGAGGAGGGTGCCCTCGGACAGAGGTACGGCCACCCCTCGGACGCCATCAAGGCCGGATCTGATGCGGTGATCGTCGGTTCTGGAATCCATGGGACAGACGACCCTGCTACTGCCGCGAGGGCCTATGCCGAGGCGACTTGGTCTGCTTTGAGCGACAGGTGAGCTTGCAGCCCTCATAGGCTGATCCAAGGGAGATACTCTTCCAACAAAGGCAGATACTCCGTTAAATCGACAAAACCAGCGTAGTGCGCCCCAGCGGCCCCGGCCCCGGATACCACCAACAGAAGCAGG
>ERZ724561.228-NODE-228-length-11110-cov-0.630338_pt1 | contig 11110 bp, 9 predicted proteins | sample MGYA00375855_ERZ724561 | MGnify/ENA primary metagenome ERZ724561 (study PRJEB28725, sample SAMN03264854) | marine sediment metagenome | biome: marine pelagic biome; feature: marine oligotrophic desert; material: ocean water | place: Pacific Ocean:North Pacific... | reverse complement strand
GTGCTCGGCGTTCGGTTTCCGCATAGCGTTGTAGATGACGCACGTTGGGAGACACCGCGACTGCACTGGCGAGGCCCTCACGAAGCAGCTGGGCCTGGATGCTCCTGCCGTCGGTTGTCGTCAGGTAGGCCAGAGTGCGTCCGTGACGGTCCTCCCGCTCCATCGCCTCCTCGACCACCACGGTGCCTGCACCGACCAACTCACGAAGTGCGCGGGTTGCTTCCGCAGCCAGCGGCTGGTCCGGCTGCCCCTTCTGCCCCAGCTCCGGTGCGTTGATCCCTGCCAGGCGGACGGTCTCGCCATTATCCAGAACCAGCGTATCACCATCGACCACATGTCTTACCTGGGCCTGCCGGACGTGAGCAGACTGGGCCAGACTGGACACGCACAGTACCAAGTACAGCGCGAAGCCCGCCAGACAAGAACCGATGCAGCCCGCGGAGCGCCTGGCTGCGGCGTTGGGGCGGTGAAGCAAAGAGCCTAGGGGGAGTTTACCTGCCGTACTTCTTCTGGAATTTGCCGACTCGGCCTGCTGTGTCGATGATCTTCTGCTGGCCGGTATAAAACGGATGACAAGCCGAACAGATCTCAACGTGCAGATCGTTGCCCAGTGTGGAACGCGTCGAGAATGTGTTGCCACACTGGCAGGTGACCTTGATGGCCTCGTAGGCAGGGTGGATGTCAGCCTTCATGGCACTGATCTCCGGAATATTGCAGAGCACAAATCGGGGGCGAGATAATATTCCAATCACCGGCGCCCGGCAAGCCGGCTCAGCGGTTCATGGATTTGAAAAACTCCGCGTTGCTCTTGGTCGCACGCAGCTTGTCGAGCAGGAACTCGATTGCCTCCAGATCATCCATCGGATGCAGCAACTTCAGCCGCAGCCAGATCTTCTGCAGTTCCGTCGGATCGGTCAGGAGTTCTTCACGGCGTGTTCCGGACCGGCTGATGACCATGGCCGGGTAGACCCGTTTTTCAGCAATACGGCGATCCAGGTGAATCTCCATATTACCGGTGCCTTTGAACTCCTCATAAATCACGTCATCCATCTTCGAGCCGGTATCGATGAGGGCCGTCGCGATGATGGTCAGGCTGCCGCCTTCTTCGATGTTTCGCGCGGCACCGAAAAAACGTTTCGGCTTCTGCAGCGCATTGGCATCCACACCACCGGTCAGCACCTTGCCCGATGCCGGCTGCACCGTGTTGTAGGCCCGGGCCCGGCGGGTGACCGAATCGAGCAGAATGACGACGTCTTTCTTGTGCTCTACCAGCCGCTTGGCTTTTTCGATCACCATCTCCGCAACCTGAACATGGCGTGAAGCTGGTTCGTCGAAGGTCGAGGAAATGACTTCACCGCGGACGGTGCGCTCAATCTCCGTAACCTCTTCCGGCCGCTCGTCGATCAGCAAGACCATCAGAATACAATCCGGTTCCGAGGCCGTGATCGAATGGGCAATCTGTTGCAGCATGACTGTCTTGCCGGTTTTCGGTGCCGACACCAGTAGCCCCCGCTGACCCTTGCCGATCGGCGACACCAGGTCGATGACCCGCGCCGTCAGTGCCTCCGAAGAGCTGTTCTCCCCCTTTTCCTGCTCAAGACGCATACGTTGGTCCGGATGCAGCGGCGTCAGGTTTTCAAACAGAATCTTGTTCTTGGCTTCCTCGGGTGCCTGATAGTTGATCGTCTCCACTTTGAGCAGCGCAAAATAGCGCTCGGAATCCTTCGGCGGTCGGATCAGGCCGGTCAGGGTGTCACCCGTCCGCAAACTAAAACGCCTGATCTGGCTGGGCGAGACGTAGATGTCATCGGGACCTGCGAGGTAGGAACTGCCGGCAGAGCGCAGAAACCCGAAACCATCCTGAAGGATTTCCACCACACCTTCACCCTTGATTTTCTCTCCCCGCTTGGCCTGGGACTTCAAAATGGCGAATATCTGGTCTTGCTTTCGCAGCCGCGTGACATTGTCGAGCTTGAGCGAACGGGCCACTTCGGCCAGTTCAGTCGGTGTTTTCTCTTTCAGTTCGGTTAGGCTTAAAGACATAAGTTGATCTCAAGGTGTGCCAGATTGGCATAAGTTCTAGCTATACCGTCCCGACTGGACGGTCTCCGGCTCAGTATTGGCCGGCGGTATCGCGGAAATTCAGTTGGAAGGTGGTGTAGAGGTAAGCAGGGTTAGCGTCGGTCCTGTTGGGTTCAATTTACCACCTTCAGTGTCCGTAAGTCCACTTAAACTGACAACTGTACTGGCGGTGGCACTCATTGGGTCTATATATTTTCGTCGATAAATGCGGTTAACTGGGCTTTAGATACGGCACCAACTTTGGTCGCTTCGACAGCACCGTTTTTAAACAGCATCAGTGTTGGTATACCACGGATCCCGTACTTGGGTGGTGTTGACGGATTGTCATCTACGTTTATTTTAGCAACAGTCATCTTTTCTTGGTACTCGTCTGCAATTTCTTCCAGAACCGGTGCAATGGACTTGCATGGTCCACACCATTCGGCCCAGTAGTCAACCAATACAGGTTTATCAGAAGACAACACATCTTGTTCAAAAGAATCATCGCTCACGTGTACGATTGTGTCTGACATATAGATTAAGCCTCTACTCCGTTCTAGATCTTAAAAGAAAACAAACCGAACCAGGTAAAGCGGTATTAGGTGCTGTGTTATACTTCGCCCCTTATTTGCGCTCTCTCGGGAAAACAAATAGCAATCACTTACGCGAGCCACATGTCATTCCGGAAAGTGCTTTTTACCAGAACTCCACCCAGATAATCAAGACGCAATTTGTCGCGATGCAAACTCGCACCGCAACGCCCGATCAATACCGTTGTCGCACTGCAACGTGTACGAAGCCCCGATCGTGCTCTACGATGGCCAATTCAACGACACCATAACAAGTTATCAAATCGGTTGGCCTGCGATTTTAACCGGTCGCCCACACCGCCCCAACAGGCTCTCAATTCAGCAATATGGACGAAACTACATATCTGACGGACAAAACATTCGAGGAATTTGACCTTCCGACACCACTGGTCCAAGGCCTCAAGGACGCCGGTTTTAGCCACTGTACCCGAATTCAGGCTCAAGCATTACCACTACTGCTGGAAGGGCACGACGTGGCTGGACAAGCTCAAACAGGCACTGGAAAGACGGCTGCTTTTCTGCTCGCGACCTTCAACCGACTGCTGACACTTCCGCCTTCGACAGACCATCGCCCCACCAGCGTGCGGGCCGTCATTCTTGCACCAACCCGTGAACTCGCGATACAGATTTACCGCGATGCCGAAACGCTCGGCAAGCACACCGATTTAAGACTCGGTCTGGTCTATGGTGGTACGGGATATCACAAACAGCGTGAGGATCTCAGTGAGGGTGTGGATATTCTTGTTGGCACGCCTGGCCGGCTTATCGATTATTTCAAGCAGGGTATCTTTGACCTTAAAGGTGTACAGGTGGTCGTGCTGGATGAAGCTGACCGGATGTTTGATCTTGGCTTCATCCGTGACATTCGTTTTGTGCTCAGACGGATGCCGGCACCAACCAATCGCCTGAATATGCTGTTTTCTGCGACGCTCTCCCTACGCGTAAACGAACTTGCCTATGAGCATATGAACAGTCCCGCCGAAGTAAAAATCGAATCCAGTACACCGGTTGCCGATCGACTTCTCGAAGAGGTGTACTACCCGGCTAATAGTGAAAAACTGGCCTTGTTACTGGGACTTCTGAAACAAACACCTGGTGATCGGGTACTGATCTTCGCCAATACGCGGGTGACCTGCGATCGTTTAGGACAAAGCCTCAAGCGCGAAGAATATTCCGCCGGCGTGCTTTCCGGTGATGTCCCGCAGCATAAACGGGAGAAACTGCTCCGGAATTTTACTGAAGGACGGCAACAAATCCTGGTTGCCACAGATGTGGCCGCACGAGGCTTGCATATACCCAGCGTGAGTCATGTATTTAATTATGACCTGCCCCAGGATCCGGAAGATTACGTCCATCGTACGGGTCGTACGGCCCGGGCCGGCGCCAGCGGTCATGCGATCTCTTTTGCCTGTGAAGACCACGCGTTCTCGTTGATGGATATTGAATCCTTTATTGGCCACCCTCTAACCAAGCAAACAATTTCAGATGCCATCATATACCCGCCACGCAACGCTGCAACCCAGCGCAAAGGACAAAGGCCAGGAGTCAAGCGCCCGCCGAAACAAGATAAAGGAAACGTCTCTGTAGCCCAAACGTCAGGCTCTCCAAAACAGACCGCCACCGCAAAGCCAACGGCGCACAAAAAGTCAGAAAGCCCTGACAACATAGACCAACGTGGGCTATCGACTCATAACCAATCGGTCGAACGAATCGTGCCAGCAGGCACAAAACAAAAATCACCGCCGAAAAAAATGCGACAAAGAGATTTTGAAACCCCCGCAATTGGCTAAGTCAACAATAGCCAAGATCCCAATCAACCAGGTCATTGCACCGTCTAAGATCAACCCGACCAGATTATGTAGAGTTTACAAATCTTGGAAAAAAGCGCTTGCGATCTAGGACAGACGATAAACGATGACAGTGTCACCATTTGGCTGCGAAAAAATCTCTACAACTGTCGCACCGAGTGCCTCCAGTTGTTCTCTAGCATTTGTATGATCCTGCTGCCGGTGAAACCTTAGTGCAATAAACTCGGACTGCGGCCAACGCCCCTTGGCTAAATCCTGCAATATTAGTCGATAGTCACTGCCGATGAAATCGTGGTCACGGTACCGGTTACTGTAGAACGCGATACGGCGATCATTGGTCACCAAAGAACCGGTTTCAACCGCGTGTTGGGCGAGCCAAACGCCTGATGCTTTTACTGACTCGGCTCGGGTCGCATTGTCGAGTCCGCTGATCGACTCGCCCACACCCCACAACAACAGCAGAATGATTGCAGAGCATCTCGCGATTGAAAGTTCGCGCCAATTTAGCGAAAAAAAGAGTTTCTCAAGTACAAAAGGTGCTAGCAACAGCATGGTCATACACAGCGCCAGCGGGTACCGCGGTGCCAGAAAAAGCATAATGGATGCAAAAATTGCGAGAATAACCAGATGCATGCCAATCGCACTCCACCACAATCGATCCAGGCTTGAATTACGAAATGAGTGCCGGCCAACTGCCCCATAAACCAACAACACAGCCCAGGGTACAGTCAATTGTGAGAGTATCGTTGACGCTACTATCATAAAGATGGCGAAACCAAAAAGCACATAAACGTATTTTGAGGAGTACTGTCCAAGAAATTCGCTACGCAGAATGGTGAGCTTATGACCAACACCACCGGCCAGTTGATGCCAGGCTGTTGTCAGTACCTGCAACGGCTGATCTAAAACAGACAGATGGCTCACCGAGCCGTTCGGCATAAGGAGCCACCAGGCTAGCACCACCACCAACGTGGCAGCTGCAACTGCCGTTACCATTAGAACAGGCCAACGCAGCCCAAGGGACCTCGGCCTGAAAACGCTAAATAGAATCGGCGTGCACATAAGAAAGACGAGTCCTTCAATGCGAAATAGACTAGCCACTAAGAGAGCCAGAATGACTCCCAGCCGGTGGTAGAAATCACCGAACACTCGGTAGCGAGCCAGAAAATAAAGTGCAACTAGAAAACTCATCAGGTAACCGGCATCACGAATGATGAACGCCCGGTATTCGTTAAATGCCGGGTGAGTCAGGGCCACAAAAGCAGCCAGAACAGTCAGTCTTTTTGAGTCACCGCCGAACGCCCGAACAGTCAGAACAAACAGCACCACCGCCCCGGTGAAAAACAACGTATTCAGAATATGTCCAGACACCATGTAGCTGACGCCTGCTATTTTGCTAACCAGCAACATCAACAAGGGATAAAAAGGCCACTTGTAGGTTGCTATGGCGCCCGCCCAATCAGAATCTGCTAGACGTTCAGCCGTGCGAATGTATTCGATCCCGTCATTATTGATCACATGATCGATGTGAATACACCACAACGACAACAGTACGCTGACTATAGTGCAGACCACCAGAACTGCTGCCACAAAACGACTTTCAGCATGTTGATCAGAAATCAGGTCCATAACGGTGTGAAATAAGTACTTAACGGGGAAAATAATAACCGGACTTGTCGGGAATTCGATCAGTCTGAAAGAGTACTTTCATTCTGGAATAACTGGCTGAGCGTTTCATGTCGACGCACCACATGGAATTTGTCACCTTCCACGATCACCTCTGCAGATCGAGGTCTAGCGTTGTAGTTGGAACTCATTGCCGACCCGTAGGCACCGGCCGACTGAACCACGAGCAGATCTCCCGAAGTTATCGACAATCGCTGACTCCTGGAGAGAAAATCCGCTGTCTCACATATGGGGCCGACAACATCATATGTCGTAGGTTCCACGTCGGCGGGCGACACTTCGATCACCCTGTGGTGCGCACCGTAGAGCGCCGGCCGCAGCAAATCATTCATCGCCGCATCCACGACTGCGAATTGGTGGCTTTGCGCAGATTTTAGGTATTCGACCCGCGTCAATAGTACTCCGGCATTTCCAACAATGGCCCGGCCAGGTTCAATGAAGAGCGGTAAATTACAGTGTCGGGCGGATAGTGTATTGAGCAAGGCCTTGACGTAAGCGTCCGGCTCAGGTGGTGTTTCATCTCCATAACGAATACCCAAACCACCACCAATATCTAGGTGTTTTAATTGCAGACCTTCTTGCCGCAAACTGAAAACCAGATCCATAACACAGTCCAACGCGGCAATAAACGGTGACAATTCAGTAAGTTGTGAACCAATATGGCAAGCCAGTCCGATGATATTCACATGGTTTGCATCATGGGCCTGCCTGACGAGACCAGGCACCTGGTCTGCCGGAATACCGAACTTGTTTTCCCGAAGACCGGTTGAGATGTAGGGGTGTGTGTGTGGATCGACATCCGGATTAATCCGCAGCGCGAGGTCCGCAACGAGCCCCAGGCTACCGGCTTTACTATTGACTCGATCGAGTTCTGCAACTGATTCGACGTTTATACAGTGTATACCAGTCTCTAGAGCCGTGGTGATTTCTGATTCGCGCTTACCAACACCGGAAAAAACCATATCGTCAGGTCGCCCACCTGCCTTGAGCACGCGTTCAAGCTCACCGCCAGAAACTATGTCGAATCCAGAGCCCATCTGGCACAGCAATTTGAGGATGGCCAGATTCCCGTTGGCCTTTACAGAATAGTGAATTCTGTGCGGATAGTCGCCAAAGGCATCGTCAAATAGTCGCCACCGCTGTTCGAGTATCGCTCTGGAGTAAACATAACACGGCGTTCCAACTTCCGAAGCGATGCGGGCTAAAGACACTCCTTCGGCAAAATACTGCCCTTCACAGTAATGAAAATGATCCATTGCAGATCAGCCACCTTCAGATTCTTTCTTTTTGTCCTGATCGGACTGCTCGGCGGGCAAATAGAGTGGCCCTTTCTGACCGCAGGCCGAAAGTGATACCACGGCTAGCGCCAGTGTGAATGCGATCAGGGCCGGGATGGCTGACTTGAGTATCTTAATCCGGATCATCGGTGTATTAGAAATATCCAGGTCACAATTTACCGTTGTGCGAGTCGTGTGCGTGCTTCGGCAACAGCAGACCACACTCTGTTCGGTGCTGTTCCACCAGGATGATCACGCGACGCGACGGAGCCTTCCAGTGTTAACACCTGAAATACATCAGCATCGATCTTCTCCGAAAACTTCCGCAAAGTATCCAGTGATAGGTCGGCCAGACCCAGTCCGCTCGCGTCTGCCGCTGCAACCGAGCGTCCCACTGCATCATGGGCATCACGAAAAGGCACGCCCTTCCTAACCAGATAATCTGCCAGATCTGTTGCTGTCGTGTATCCTTTGGCTGCAGCTTCGTACATTTTGTCCTTGTCAAATACCATCTGTCCCACCATCTTAGTTAGAACATCGAGTGAAGCTAAAGCAGTATCGACGCTGTCGAACAGGGGTTCTTTATCTTCCTGATTATCGCGGTTATAGGCCAGTGGTTGGCCTTTCATTAAAACAAGAAGTGCGACCAAGTGCCCAACCATGCGGCCGGTTTTCCCGCGTAGTAGTTCCGCGACATCCGGATTCTTTTTTTGTGGCATGATGCTTGAGCCTGTACAAAATGCGTCACCGAGGTCGACAAAACCGAAACGCTCAGATGACCACAGCACCAGGTCTTCTGCAATACGAGAAAAATGCGTGGCCATTATCGCCAGCGCAGCCGTAAACTCAATAACGAAATCCCGATCAGACACAGCATCTAACGAATTGCGCATGAATGTGGTAAACCCCAGCTCGTCTGTCGTCATCTGCTGATCGATAGCAAAACTCGTCCCCGCCAACGCAGCTGCGCCCAGGGGGAGAACACTTGTTCGTTCTCGACAATTGCTCAGCCGCTGCCAATCTCTTTCCAGCATTTCTACCCACGCCAGTAAATGATGACCGCAAGTCACGGGCTGAGCCGGCTGCAGGTGAGTAAACCCCGGCATGATCGTGTCAGCATGTGTCGCAGCGATCTCAACCAGCGCCAGCTGAAGTACCGTGATCCGAGCCTGCAGTTCATCGATGGCATCACGTACGAAAAGGCGCATGTCTGTTGCGACCTGATCATTTCGCGAGCGGGCAGTATGCAGTTTCTTGCCGGCATCCCCGATCAACTCAGTCAGCCGTGACTCGATGTTCATGTGAACATCCTCTAGGCTGGCTGACCAAGGAAATTGTTGTTCGTCGATTTCCTTACCGATCGTTGTCAATCCTTCAACTATGGCTTCAGTCTCTTTGTCTGACAATATGCCTTGGGCACTGAGCATGTGAGCATGGGCCACAGATCCTGCGATATCGAATCTCGCAAGTCGACGGTCGAAATGCTCGGATGCGGTGAACTGCTCTACCGAATCATCGGTGTCATGCTCGAAACGACCGCCCCAGAGTTTGCCTTTGGTCATTGTCAGATTGCTCTTCGCATTGGACTTACCCCGACAGGCGTTGGCCGCAACCGATTTATTTGAAATTAGGTCCTTAAGGTAGTCTTGGCTAACGCACAAACACCACGCTTCAGCTCGGATTTAGTGTAAGGCGGACATATACACTGCCAAGGCTTTGATCTGCTCGGCCGACAGGCGAAAAGCGATGGGGCCCATGATTGGACTTGCCCGCTGACCGTCTTTGAACGCAAAAAGCTGATTTTCCAAATAGGCCGGCCACTGGCCCGTCAGCCTTGGATAGTTTGGTGGAATCCCAAACCCCGCCGGTCCATGACAGCCCATACAGGCTGGAACTGACATCTCGCTGTCACCGCCACGGTAAAGCTTTTCACCCGCATTAGCGAGTTCCAGATCGTCGGCCGAAACCGTTCTCGGCGGTGTCGTCTGTGAGGAAAACCAGGCGTCCAGGTCTTGCATGTCCTGTTCGCTTAGTAGTTGAGTCATACCTGCCATGATGGCATTCTTGCGTACCCCGGATTTGAACTGTGCCAACTGCTGTGCAATATAGCCCGGCACCTGACCGGCCAGAACCGGGTTCTGTGGCATGGGACTGTTACCATCCAATCCATGACACGCTGCACAGATTTGCGACTTGGCTTGACCCGCAGATGGATCACCGTCCGCTTGTATCGTGCCTGTTGCGAACATGGCCAACGAGATCCAGATGGTGATCATTACCAGCCGTTTCATTAAACTGCTCCTTGTTGATTGCTCGACCCGATGCCCACAACAGCGCCCCCAAATTAAGATGCCCTAGGGATGGGGATCCAGTCGATCCAGATTTGATCAAACTGACGCTACAGGCACTAGACGCGGAATTATACCTTGTGAAAACCAAGCCCAGTGATTCGAACCTCCTGAGGCAGGCAGCGTATGTATTGTCTGCCCACCACCCCAAAGACTGGCCAGATGATACCGGCAGCGAAGTTGCTTTCGCCGGAAGATCGAATGTTGGCAAGTCCAGTGCCTTGAATGCCATCGCAGGTCAGAATCGCCTGGCTCGGACGAGCAAGACACCCGGGCGAACCCAACAGATCAATTTTTTTTCCCTCAACAGTCACTATCGGCTGGTTGATCTACCCGGTTATGGATATGCCAAGGTCCCTCGAAACCTGCAGATTCATTGGGCAAAAACGGTCCAGCATTATTTTGAAAAACGTTCTTCCCTCCGAGGTCTGATCTTGCCTATCGATATTCGTCGGGGGACAACGATGATGGATCAGAAAATGCTGGCGTGGTGTCAGTCACAGCAACTACCTGTGCATGTTCTCCTCACAAAGTGTGACAAACTTAAACGCGGCGCTATGACAGTTGCGCTGCGCGAAGTCAGTCAAAAGCTAGCGGCTGAACACGCTGTCACAGCGCAGCTATTCTCAGCTACACATAGCGTAGGAGTAGAAGAAGCGCGTCAAAAAATCATGGCGTTCCTCCAAACTACTGGATCCATGTAAAAGATTTAGCTGTGTGCTTCCGCCCAATTTGCTCCACTGCCAACAGCTACACGGAGCGGTACCCTGAGTTCCGCAACACCGCTCATCAATGAAGCGATGACTTCCGGAACATCTTTGAGTTCGTTGTTCGGTACCTCCAATACGAGTTCATCATGAACCTGCATAATCATTCGTGTTTTGAGCGCCCGTTCGGTAAGCCAGCTATCGATAGCCAGCATCGCCAGCTTGATCAGATCTGCTGCCGTGCCTTGCATCGGCGCATTGATGGCGGCACGTTCGGCACCTTGACGTCTTGCGTGATTGCTTGAACTGATGTCGGGTAGATACAGCTTGCGACCGAAAACAGTTTCGACAAACTGCTGCTCCCGTGCTTGTGTTCGTATCTGCTCCATATAGGCTTTCACCCCGGGGTAGCGATCAAAATAAAGCTCGATGTACGACTGCGCCTCGGACCGGTCGATCCCCAGTTGGCGGGCCAATCCAAAGGCAGACATACCGTAGATGAGTCCAAAATTGATGGCTTTTGCACTACGTCTCTGGTCACTGTCGACATCTTCCAACGCAATGTTGAATACTTCTGAAGCCGTCGCACGGTGGATGTCCTGGTTTTCAGCAAAAGCAAGCAATAGTCCATCA
>ERZ724561.226-NODE-226-length-11143-cov-3.284677_pt1 | contig 11143 bp, 7 predicted proteins | sample MGYA00375855_ERZ724561 | MGnify/ENA primary metagenome ERZ724561 (study PRJEB28725, sample SAMN03264854) | marine sediment metagenome | biome: marine pelagic biome; feature: marine oligotrophic desert; material: ocean water | place: Pacific Ocean:North Pacific... | reverse complement strand
TCTGTTAAAGGAGAGGTAATTGCAAGCACTTTTGATGAACCTCCATCAAGGCATGTTCAAGTAGCCGATATGGTTATTAACAAAGCCAGACGGCTTGTTGAGCATAAGCATGATGTAGTTATTCTTTTAGATTCAATAACAAGATTAGCCAGAGCCTATAATTCAACTCAAGCTGCTTCTGGAAAGATTCTCACCGGAGGTGTAGACGCCAATGCTCTTGAAAAGCCTAAAAGGTTTTTTGGAGCAGCAAGAAATATTGAAGGCGGCGGTAGCTTAACAATTATTGCCACTGCACTAATAGATACAGGCTCAAGAATGGATGAAGTAATTTTTGAAGAATTTAAAGGAACAGGAAATTCAGAAATCAATTTAGATAGAAAGATTGCAGAAAAACGAGTGTTCCCAGCTATCAATATTCGAAGAACTGGAACCAGAAGAGAAGATCTACTCACAACAGATGCAGAACTTAGACATATAACTATACTAAGAAAATTACTCAATGAAATGGAGGACACTGCTGCGATGGAATGGGTCCTGGACAAACTGAAGGACTACAAGACAAATGCTGAGTTTTTTGAATCCATGAAACGCAAGTAAAGCTTATTTCTTTACTGCCATCTCTTTCTTTTTTTCTGCTCTTTTACTTACTTTAAATAGGGTAACTATCTTTTCTACTAAACCTAAAGACAATAAAGTTAAGATAATCAAAACTGTCAAACCACTGATAATTATTTGAGTATTAAGGCTGATCTCTTTCCCCCAAATAATGACGGGTTTTGTATTAAATAAGAACTGAGTATCACCAAATATTAAGGCTAATAACACAGCTAAAATTATCGAAAATAAATAGATTCTAGGCATTACTTCTTCTGCAGAAGGCAATATCTTGATTGGCCTGCTATTTTAGATTTAATCAACTTCCACCCCTCAAACATTTCTTCTACTTCCTTCTCTTTTTCAACTTCGGTACAAATAATAGAGTCCTCTGTTATTAGTTCTTTTTCAACAATTAATGAGAAAGCCTTTTTTAAGTAATTCAGTCTAAAAGGAGGATCAATAAAAACAATATCAAGAGGTTTTTCTATTTTCTTTTCAAAAGGAAATTTTAATGAATCAACTGCCATGACCTCACACTGTTTCCTTATATTTAATTTAACAATAGTTTTGTAGAGTTCCTCGCACATTTTTCTATTTTTTTCTGCAAAATAAACAAAAGATGCTCCTCTTGAGATTGCTTCCAATCCCAAGCTGCCAGTTCCAGCAAACATATCTAAACACCTAGAGTTTTTGATCTCATTATGTAGCCAACTAAAGATAGTTTCTTTTGTTCTATTAGTTGTCGGTCTTATGTATCTAGAGGCCTTAAAGGGAATCTTTAATCCTTTGAATTTACCTGCAACTATTCTCACATTAGAAACACGTCTTCTCATGCTTAAATCATATCAGCTAATTTAAATTAAAGTAGATTTAGGGTTATAGACATGCTAATTTGCCGGAACATGGACCCTGATCCAGTTAAAAAAGAGTTTCTTCTAGCCATGCGTGGCATTACTTCTACAGTTACAGTCATATCTGCAAAAGACGGAGAAAATAAACAAGCAATGACAGCAACTTCTGTGGTTTCTTTATCTCTTGATCCACCAACAATGTTAGTTTGTATAAATCATGAAGCTCTCATTCATGATGTTATGAAAGAAGAAGTGGGGTTTTGTATTAATATTTTATCTGTAGGCCAAGAAAGCCTAGCAGATATATGCAGTATTAAAGGCAAGGAAAGACAAAGATTTTTAGAAGGGAATTGGTCAGAGTTAGATGACATTCCTTACAACAAAGATTCTCAATCCAATATGTTCTGTAATTGTATTAAGGCGATAGAGTGCACTACACACACAATTTATTTAGGTGAAATCATTGAAGTTTTTAATCAAAGTAGTTTCAACCCTTTACTTTATAAAGATGGAAATTATTTGGCTTAATAAAAATGAAAAATAACTACGCATGGAAGCCCCTCTCTAATCTCTTTTATATCCCATTTCTTTTATTTTCTTTCACTCCAATTCTCTCTTCCGAGATCCTGATAGACGGAGAGCTAACAGAAAAAGAATGGCAAACTGCCAGAGAAATTAACAAATTCTATGAAGTATTCCCTTTTTCTTTAAATGATGTTTCAGGAAATACAAGGGTTCTTATACTAGATGATGAGAAGGGAATCTATTTCGGATTTATCAACACTCAATCCAATGAATCTATAAGGGCCAATCAGCATCAACGGGACCAAGGAGCAAGACCTCCTGTAGGAGATCAAGTTGGAGTAACTTTAGATTTTGATAATGACGGAAAGACTGCTTATAGGTTTTCAGTTAATGCAGGAAATTCAATTAACGACGGGACTGTTATTAATGAGAATGAACAAAATTTAGATTGGGATGGTGATTGGTTATCTGCAACTAGCATTTCAGATACTGGTTGGTATGCAGAGATATTTATCCCTTGGGCAATTACTTCCATGAAATCTCAAAAAGGAGAGGAGCGAACAATAGGCTTTTGTTTTTATAGAATGATGATTGCCGAATACAAGGTATCTGCTACATGCAAGGGGAGCCCTTACGTAAATAAATTTCTTTCAGTCTTTGATGTAATGAATTTTAAAAAATACGAAGTTTCCCAGTTGGACTTCTTTCCTTATGTAACCTTATCGGATGATACAGCAACGAAAGAGAATGATACTAAGGTGGGCGCCGAAGTTTTCTGGAAAATTGATTCAAGTAAACAACTAAATGCCACATTTAATCCAGATTTTGGTCAGGTTGAGAGTGATGAGCTGGTTGTTAATTTTTCAGCTACCGAAACCTATTACTCTGATAAGCGCCCCTTCTTTGCAGAAAATCAATCTATGTTTGAAGTTCAGGGTTACCAAATGTTCTATGTGATTAACACCAGACGCATAGGCGCAGCACCAGACTATAACTGTTCCATATTGTCTTCTAACCTAACCCCCTTGTGCAATGCAAGCAAAAAGGGGACTTCAGACATAGACTTGGCTGTTCGCTATATCCAACAAACAGAGAATCTAGATTTTGGATTCTTAGGAGCTTCCGAAAAAGATGAAAACTTTAGTCAAGGAAGAGATTTTTATGCCACTAAATTAAGAAAAACCAATAAAAACTTTTCATTTGGATATTTGGGTACTTATGTTGAAAGGCCTGTATTAAATCGAGAAGCAACTGTACACACTGCTGATTTTGAGTATTGGGCTTCTGAAGATCTCAGGGTAAGTGGAGTTTTAATGAATTCCAAGGTGGATGATCAAGATGGGTATGGATTTAGGGTCGGATACGGTTATACGCCTTCTAAAACATTTTCTGGAGGCTTAGGAATTTGGTACTTCGATGAAAAAATAGATTTGAGTGACATGGGGTATTTATTTAGAAATGATCAGGCCTTTTTTTCAGGAAGGTTTGAATGGAAGCAACCTGAGTTCCCTGAAACTTCTTTGACTAGAGAAAGAAGGTACCAATTAGATTTTACTTATGAAACTGATAGTAAGGGTAATAAAGAGACTCCACCAATTTCACTAACGCTGACGAATGGATTTAAGAGTTCTTCGCAGGCGACATTAAAAACTTTTTACAGATTGAGTGGAAGGGACACTCTAATTACAAGAAAATATGAGCAAGCTCCTTTTGTAAATATGCCCACAGGGTATGGTTATGAATTTGAGTACATGGGCCCTTCGCGAGAATTTTTCCAGTACATGTTTCATTTCAATCGAAGAAAAGGTGAAGAATACATGCCAGGTTTGGGCTGGACTACCATGTATGATTTCTTTTTAGAGGTATCTCCTTCTGAATCTTTATCTCTGTCTGTGTTTTACCAAGAACACGAAGAGGATGATTGGTTAAATTGGATTCAGGAAAATTTATTAGCCACTTACGACATGAAGCAGAGAGTCACAGTAGCAGGTCTTAATTGGTTTAAAGGCGAAAAACATGAGTTAAGAGTTAAAGCACAAATGGTAGCTTTTACGGCAAGAAATCCAATGCCTTTTCTAGCAGATCAGTTTGGAAATCTAAATATTTCTCCAAAAAAGATTGCCGTACCTCCTATAACATTAAGCGATCTGGCTTTCCAAATTCGCTATAGATATGAATTGATGCCACTTTCTTATCTCTATGTGGTTTACACCAAAGGCGGAAGGGTAGTGGGAATAGATGAAGAAGATAGTTTAAGAAAAATCTATAAACGCCCTTGGGAAGATCCTCAGACTGATACTTTTACTGTGAAATTACGGTATAGATTCTAAAAATAATTTCTTAACCAAACTATTTTTTATATATCAGGATGGATATATTGATTGCTTGTATTTCTTCATTCTAGCCTTAGAATAGCCCCTCATTTTTAGGAGTAAATACCTTGCATAGGAAGCTAAGTCCTTTTTCCTGCTTTGTCTTAACATTCTCTTTATTTATTGCATTGCCAGTTTATTCAGTGGATATCAAGATTGACGGTGTTTTAGATGATGCGGATTGGTCTTCTGCCCGAGAGTGGACCAAATATTATGAATCAATGCCGTTTTCTTTAGCGGAGCCTAAGCATTTTCAGAAAGTTCTAGTTCAACAGGATGAGAAAGGAATGTATTTTGGTTTTATTAATGAGCAGCCAAGAGAATCAATACGTGCGAATAAGCATGAAAGAGATGATGAAATGGCAAATGCTGATAAAGCAGGCTTAGCGATAGATTTTGATGGTGATGGTCTTACCGCTTATGGCTTCACTGTTTCTGCCGGAGGCTCTATAAGCGATGGCATCTATAGAAATGAGAATGAAGCTAACTATGACTGGGATGCGGATTGGGATTCAGCCACTCACATTGAAGGAGATGCGTGGTTTATAGAAATGTTTATTCCTTGGAGCATAGCTCCAATGAAGGCACAGAAAGGAGAAATTAGAACCGTTAAATTATCTTTTTGGAGAATGGTAGCAGCTGAATGGAGGGTCAATACCTCAATAAAAGGCAACCCAAGGCAAGAGAAATTTATGTCTCTTTTCCATGAATACGACTTTAAAAACTACAGCGTTTCGAAATTAGATTTTTTCCCGTACATCAATGTTACTGAAGACAGAATTAAAGAAGACCAAGAGAACAAGGTCGGAGCAGAGATATTTTGGAAAATTGATTCGGGTAAACAACTAAACGTAGCTTTAAATCCTGATTTTGGACAAGTTGAAAGCGATGAGCTTGTGGTTAACTTCTCTCAAAGTGAAACCTTTTATTCAGATAAAAGGCCTTTCTTTTCAGAAAATCACTCTTTGTTTGATGTAAAAGGCTACAGATTCTTTTACATCATAAACACAAGGAGAATCGGGTCTGCTCCAGATTACAATTGCTCTCAATACACTGATTCGTTAAAAAATATGTGCGAGGCAAGTCAAGAAGGCATTACCGACATTGACTATGCCATAAGGTATACACAGCAAGGCGAGTCCATTGACTTTGGTTTTCTAAGTGCTTCTGAAGCCGACGAACAATTCAGTCAAGGAAATGATTTTTATGCAATAAGGACTAGAAAAAATTCTGATAATTATTCCTTGGGTTATCTGGGGACATACACAGAAAGACCGGTTCTGGATAGAGAAGCTAAAGTCCATTCAATTGATTTGACTTATAGACCTACCGATAAAGTGAGGGTAGACACTGTTTTTATTAGTTCAAATATTGAGCAAGGCCTAGACGAAACCAAGAAATCAGGAGAAGCATTTAGATTTAGACTAACGGCTTCGCCTAGAAAGGGGAGATGGCATGATATGGGAATCTTCTTTTTTGGAGAAGAATTGGATATAACGGATATGGGTTATCAAATATCAAATGATTGGCTTTTCCTAGGCAGCCAGAATGGCTTAAAGTTTTCAGACTATGACGAGTCATCTGTTTTTCTTTCCAATGAATTTGAAGTGGGCTATTCGTTTGAGAGCAATGCAGATTTAGATAAAGCAAGTCAATCTACCTATTTGACTTACAAGAGTAGTTTTAGAAATACCTCTAACATTGAATTCACAAATTTTTACAGAACCCCTAGTAAAGATTTCTGGATAACCAGGGGTAGCTTGACCTCCCCCTATATCAAAAAACCTAAGAATTATGGAACTAAGTTGCAATTCATGGGCCCTTCTACAGATTTCTTTAAATATATCTTGGAGGTTAAAAGAGAAAAAGGATCGCAATGGAGTTTTTCTGCATTAGGTTTTAAAACTTCTTATATGGCTATGGCCGACTTTACTCCTCGAGATAATCTAAGTCTCAGTTTGATGTATCAACATAGCAAGGAAGACGATTGGCTAAATTGGATTGAAGATAATTTGTTAGGAATTTATAAACAAAAACAAAGAACCACAATTGCATCAATGAATTGGTTTGGAGGGGATAAGCATGAATTAAGAATGAAAGCTCAAATGGTAGCTTTCACAGCCAGGCAACCAGGCGCTTATCTTGGCGATGCAACAGGATCTCTGAATCCCATTGAAATGGCACTTCCACCCTTTAGTTTGAGTGATTTAGCTTTCCAAATTAGGTACCGTTATGAAATTCTACCTTTGGCTTATCTCTATGTGGTCTACACCAAAGGAGGAAGAATAGTTGAACTTGATGAAGAGGACAGTTTAGACAAGTTGTATAAACGTCCTTGGAATGATCCTCAGGCAGATAACTTCACAGTAAAAGTTAGATACAGATTCTAATAGGAAAATTTTACTGTAAAATTGAAGTATCAATTCTAACAGAGGAATGAATGACATCAGGGATGGTTATATTTAGAACTATTTTCTTAATCCCCACTCTTCTTTTCAGCAGTTTTCTTTTTTCCACTATAAAAGTGGATGGAAAGTTAGATGAAGAAGAATGGAGATCTGCTCAAGAGATAAGTAAATTTTATCAAGTTGGGCCTTTTACACTTGAGGAACCGGAACAGAAAACTGTAGTAAAAGTTTACGAAACTGAAGATGGTTTGTATGTAGGCTATATTAATTATCAACCCGTGGAGACGATGCGATCCCAACAGCATGAAAGAGATGCTGATAATGCCAATGCAGATAAAGTGGGACTGACCGTAGACTTTGACGGGGATGCATTGATGGCTTACTCGTTTACTGTATCTCTAGGAGGGTCTTTATGGGATGCGGTTTATAGAAACGAGAATGAGCAAAAGAAGGACTGGGACGCAGATTGGGTGGCAAAGACCTCGATAGGTGACGATGTCTGGTTTGCAGAGTTTTTTATACCTTGGACTGTTGCTCCAATGAAGACTCAAGAAGGAGATTTAAGAAAAATAAGAATTAGTTTTTGGCGAATGTCTTTGGAAATATCTAAAGCTTTTGCGACTATTAAATCGAATCCCACAAGGTCCAGATTTATTTCTACCTTAAATGATCTTTATGTAAAGAATTTTGATAGTTCCAGCTTAGATTTTTTCCCTTATGTCACAACTTCTAATGAAAGAACTTCAGATGATAATGATGTAAAAACTGGTGCAGAGATTTTCTGGAAGATAGATTCTGGGAGCCAGTTAAATATTGCGATCAATCCTGACTTTGGCCAAGTGGAAAGTGATGATGTAGTAATTAATTTCTCCGCTATGGAGACCTTCTACTCTGATAAAAGACCTTTCTTTTCAGAAAATCAGTCTATGTTTGATGTTGATGGGTACCGTTTTCTTTATGTAATCAATACACGAAGAATAGGTGGTTCTCCCGATTATAACTGTTCAGATTATAGTTCTGAATTAGAAGCTCTTTGTAGCTCTAACCAAAAAGGAAATACAGATATAAACCTTGCTTTTAGGTATACAAAAGTTGGACAGAATTACGATTTAGGTTTCTTGGGCGCAATTGAATCTGATGAAGTCTTCAGTGAAGGAAGAGATTATTTTGCCACTAGGTACCGAGTAAAAAAAGAAAACTTGTCATTTGGGTACTTAGGTACTTTCACCAAGAACGAAGTATTAAGTAGGAATGCCAATGTAAATACGGTTGACATGGTTTACCGTCCTACTGAAGATTTTAGACTTTATGCTCTCTTATTAAACTCCATTGTTGAAGAAAACAAAGGTTACGGATTACGCCTGAGTATAAGCAAACAAATTAATCACCATTTATCTACCGGATTAGGATTTTATTATCTAGATAAAGACTTAGATATTAATGATATGGGATATTTAATAAGAAATGACTGGATTATGTTAGGTGGAAGAACAGAGCTTCATAAAACTGATTTTAATGATGCTTCGAAGACACTAATGAGAACTTACCAGCATTCTTACGGCTGCAGAGCATTGTCTAATGGAGATAAAGAAGGTTGTTTTACAGGATTTGAAATTAAGAACCAATTTAAGGATACCTCTCAAGTTGAGGTTGAAGTATTTTTTAGAACTAACGGAAGAGATAATCTGATTACTAGGGGTTCTGAATTGGCTCCATACATTAAATTACCTCAAAACTACGGAATCGACTTTAAGTATGTTGGCCAGAAAAACAAATTTTGGCAGTGGGATTTATTTGTACAGAGGTCTAAAGGCAGTGAACGCTCAAGTGCTCTTGGTTGGAGAAACAAATATTATTCTTCAGTTAAAGCGTTTCCTTTACCCAATTTAACTTTAAGGCTTTCTTACTCTCATGAGAAGGATGCAGACTGGCTTAACTGGATTGAAGATAACCATTTAGGTATCTATGAAAAAACTCAGAGAAACACTAATTTCTCTGTTAAGTATTTCAAGGGTAATCAGCATGAACTGAGGGTCAAGGCTCAGTTAGTTGCTTTTAACGCTAAAAATCCTCAAGCTCAAATTGCTTCGATTAACGGAGAATTGACTGAATCTTCAGTTAATTTAGACCCCTTTAGTATAGGGCAATTAGCTTTTCAAATTCGTTATCGATATGAGTTTATGCCTTTGGCTTATTTGTATGCTGTCTATACTAGAGGAGGTAAGATTTATGAGCTAGATGAGGAAGATGACTTAGGAACTTTGTATAAAAGACCTTGGGAAGAACCCTCAAAAGATAACTTTACTGTGAAAGTGAGATACAGATTCTAAGTCCTGTGTTCTTCTGAACAGAACCAAAGCTCTTCAGATCCAATAGCCTCAGACTTAGGAATATTTACTCCACAAGTATCACATCTAACCATTTCAAGGCTTACTTTTTCTTTTTTAGCCGGTTTTCTTTTAAAGAGAATGTATAACCAAATTAATCCGATTATTCCTAATATTAGGATTAACTGAGACAAATCTATTCTTCCTTAATAGGTGGTGGAATTTCCTCATCCCCTAGCAATCCAAAAGATAATCGACTAGCCCAAGATCTCTTAGGTCTTATCAATTCATCAGAAGCGAAAGTTGGATAACTAGCTTTTAAAATTTGGAAATTTTTCACTCTCAATTCTTCATAACCTAAGAATCCATAAGCTTTTACTAAAATAGATAAAGCTTCAGGAACTTGAGGAGTGTCAGGCATATGTTCAATTACATATCGAGCTCGTCCAGCAGCTGCTATGTAGGCTTTCCTTTCCATATAAAAGTTAGCAACGTAAATTTCATGCTGAGCTAATATATTTTTAAGATATATCATTCTTTGAGTAGCATGAGGGGCATAAGGAGAGTCTGGGTATCTAGCTAAAAATTCACTTAAATCTTCAAAGGATTGTTGAGCTGGCTCTATATCTCTTCTTGATAAGTCAGAAGTAAAATATCGAGAAAATAAACCTGAATCATCCGTGAATGCAGAAAGTCCTCTCAAATAGTATGCGTAACCTGTATGAGGGTGACGTGGGTGAAGATTAATGAACCTCTCTGCAGCAGACCTCGCTGCTTCAAATTCAAAATTCCTGTAGTAGGCATATATAAGTTCTGCTTGAGCTTGTTCTGCATATCTACCAAATGGGAAGCGTCTTTCAAGTACTTCAAGACTGGCTATAGCATTAGAGAAATTACCATTTTTCAGTCTGGTTTGAGATGCATCATAAAGTTCTTTCTCTAAAAGACGTTCATCCGGTTGTTCTTCGTTACTTGAACAAGAAGTAAACAAAAAGATAGAACTTAATAAAAGTAATGAACAACTTTTAATTAACATACTTAATGAGTTGATATTATGTCGCTTTGGCATTTGGATTGCTGATTCTACATTTCTGTATTGATATTGGACAGAAAAAGAATTTTGTGGTTCCTTATAAAAAAATATATTTGAACAAATGAACCGTAAGATAGCTTTAACACTAAACGTAAAGACAGAACAAATAGGTCAAAGAGTTGATGTTGTTATTGCGGAGGCTTTTAAAGAATTTTCGAGAAGTCATCTACAAAAGTTAATTAAGGAAGGTGCCGTTAAGGTAAATGGTAAAGAAATTAAGCCTAAGTTAATTCTACAGGGAGGTGAACTTATAGAGATTCTTGCTAAAGAAGCCCCTAAATTAAAAGATAAAGCTGAAAATATAGAACTGGAAATAATTCACGAAGATCAAGACTTGTTAGTTGTTAATAAGGCTTCTGGATTAGTAGTTCACCCTGGTGCAGGCAATCCATCAGGAACTTTAGTGAATGGACTTCTTAATTTTGATTCAAGTTTGTCGTACTTGCCTAGAGCGGGAATAGTTCACCGTTTGGATAAAGATACCTCAGGGCTGATGGTAGTTTCTCGTAATGAGAAAACTTATTTGAATCTTATTGACCAATTAAAGGAAAGAACTGTTACAAGAAAATATACTGCTTTAGTAGTAGGGGAGCCTAGCTTGAGCGGGGTCATAGATAAACCTATTGGTAGACATCCTAAAGTTAGGACAAAACAGGCAGTGGTTAGTTCAGGTAAGGAAGCCATCAGTAGATTCAAGAGAGTTAAGAGTCTTAAAGGATATTCACTTGTAGAGGTTTTGCTTGAAACAGGAAGAACTCACCAAATAAGAGTTCATCTTTCTTATCTGGGTTTTCCTATAGTGGGAGATAACACCTATGGAGGAAGAAGAAAGTATGTAAAAGGAACTTCTGAAAGTCTCAGGAATAAAATAAATCAATTCAACAGACAAGCTCTTCATGCAAGCTCATTAACTTTTATTCATCCTTCAACAAAGGAGGTCTCAACTTTTGACAGTAAATTACAGGATGAC
>ERZ724561.224-NODE-224-length-11193-cov-2.266582_pt1 | contig 11193 bp, 10 predicted proteins | sample MGYA00375855_ERZ724561 | MGnify/ENA primary metagenome ERZ724561 (study PRJEB28725, sample SAMN03264854) | marine sediment metagenome | biome: marine pelagic biome; feature: marine oligotrophic desert; material: ocean water | place: Pacific Ocean:North Pacific... | reverse complement strand
GCTCAGATTCAACCTGAGTCAATCCCTTTGTTTGGTACAGAAGTACAAGACGTTGTCTTTCGATATTGGGATGGTTGTCGAGGTCTATTCGCTTGCGGTCGATTTGGTATTCGTATTGATCTCTCTGGGATCTCATGGAAATATATTCACCGGCACCCATGGACAAAGCTCCTGCCAGCAAACCAGCTATTCCCGCCAATAGTATGAATTCTGGGCTGCCGGCCGACATTGTGCCACCTGCAAATCCCATCACAATACTGAAATTAGATACCAGACCGTCATTTGCCCCAAGTACGGATGCTCTCAGGCTTCCACCATGAGCGAATCTTCTTCCTATGCCCCTAGTGAAGAAGTCCTTATTTTTAGTCAATGAAACAAATTACCTTCAAGATTCAATACCTAGGTTTGTTCTGATCCGCTTTAACAAGTCAAGGTTTTTTTTGTCTGGACCGTCACCTTCAAAACCAGGAACCTCTAGAAAGAAGGGAACATTTTTAAAAGATGGCTCAGCCATGATGCATTCAAATCCAGCGGTCCCAATATGTCCTTCGCCTATATTTTCATGTCGGTCAATTCCAGCACCCAACTCCACTTTTGAGTCATTAGCATGGACAGCAACCAGTTTTTCTAAACCTATCTGATCGTCGAATTCTGACATCACGGTCTTGATTTCTTCTGGTGACGATATATTGTACCCAGCAGCAAACATGTGCTCGGTATCAAGACACACCTTGAAATTCGGATGATCTACACCACTTATCAGTGCACCCATTTCTTGAAAGGATGATCCAATGTGCGATCCCATACCTGCGCTATTTTCCAGGCATAGCCACACATCATCTGGGGATGATTCCAAGACCTTTTGTAGAGTTTCCACGGCTTGATCAAAGACATTTTCAAAGCCCTTTCCTTTATGGCTACCTCCGTGAAATATCACTCCTTCAGCTCCAATCTTTCCTGCTGCGTTCATATTATTAACGAGAGAATCGATAGATTTTTCAATTTGGTCGGGGCTTCCCCCTATGTTGACCAGATAACTGCCGTGAATGTAGCACGGGCTCACATTTACCTGTTTTGACAGACGTCTGAATTCTTCAGCTGCTTCATCATCAGGATGACGAAATCTCCAAGCTCTAGGGGAGGAGGCAAAAATCTGGATCGCTTCGGCCCCAATATTAGTAGCCCGGTCAATTGCTTTCGTAAGTCCACCAGAGGTTGAGACATGAGCACCTAATTTCATTGCCAAAAATCCTCCCTTTGGTAGTCTATGCGAAAAAGTTTATCATGGCTGGGAACATGATTCTTTTATTCAACTAAACATAAAACTTATTCTGAGTTAGACTCTGCATTATGATTAAAATCAGAGCCCGTTTCGCTTATAGATAATTTACGAAAAGGAGAAAAGATTGTGGTGAAAACAGTTGCCATTATGAGCCCGGGAGATATGGGTCATTCTGTAGGGAATGTATTGGGAGATAATGGATTCAATGTAATTACGTGTTTAGAAGGCAGGAGTTCTCGGACTAAAGAATTGGCAGAAAAGGGTAACTTTAGGGTAGTAGACTCCATGGACCAGATGGTTCAAGAGGCGGATCTAATTCTCTCAATATTGGTGCCTTCAAGGGCGAAGGACCTTGCGGAGGAAGTTTCGGCTGCCATGAAAAGATCAGGAGGAACTTCTTATTTTGTGGACTGCAATGCTATTTCTCCTAGAAGTGCTAAAGAATTAGAAGCTATTATCAATTCTTCTGGAGGAAACTTCATAGACGGTGGAATTATTGGTACTGCTCCTGCGAAGGGAGATACCCCTAGGTTTTATGTCTCGGGTCCCGATGCCCAGGTAGCGACTGAGTTAAATGGAAAAGGAATCATTGTTAAGTCAGTTGGGAATGAGATTGGCCAAGCCTCGGGAATTAAGATGTGCTACGCGGCTTTGACAAAAGGCACCAATACTTTGCAGGTTGCGTTGCTAACGGCCGCAGAAAAAATGGGTCTTACTGAGGCTCTAAGGGAAGAATTTGAATTCAGTCAGAAAGCTCACCTGAACTCAATGGAGAATGGTATATCAAGGCTACCCGCTAATGCGCACAGATGGATTGGTGAGATGGAGGAAATCTCGTCAACTTTTGAGGATTTAGGGGTAACTCCTCATTTTCATAAAGGAGCAGCAGAAATATACAAATTACTTAACTCGACTCCATTTGCTACCGAGACACCTGAAACTATTGACCAAAATCGGACTGTCTGGGAGACGATACGGGCTGCGGCAGACTTGATTGAGAATCCGAAGTCCCGCTAAGGAATTTATTTGAAGGCGGTTATTCTAAAAAAGGCAGGTTTGGAGCCTCTCTTGGAAGTAGTGGAGAGGCCAGTGCCTAATCTTAAATCAACTCAGGTTTTGGTGAGAGTAGGGGCGGTAGGCCTGTGCCATCATGATATATCCATCATGGACGGGACCATAAGAAGAGGAGTGCCAGAAAATATCGTTCTCGGTCACGAGATCGCAGGTAATATCGTAGAGATTGGTTCTGATGTATCCGACCGCACTCCCGGAGAGCAGGTTATTACAACCCTTACTTCATCATGTGGGCAGTGTGAAATGTGCTTGAAAGGTTCTGAGTATCGCTGTGTTTACGGACTTGGATTTGGACATAAATTAGATGGAGGACTTACTGAATTCATAGCGGTTGATGCAAGGAATGTGTTCCCAGTGAGTTCAAATATTTCCGTTGTGGAAGCTAGCTTAGTAGCTTGTCCGATTGGGGTTAGCGTAAAGGCTCTTTATGATCTGGCGGAAATAAAATCAGGTCAAACAATCGTTGTATTTGGAGCTGGTGGAGGATTAGGAGTGCATGCTCTTCAAGTTGCATCTGATGTTGGGACTAATGTAATAGCCTTCACGACTTCGCCACACAAGCTTGGAGAACTTGAAGCATTAAATATTGGCCAGGTATTTCTGTCTGAAGATGGAATAGATCCTTCAGAACTAGTACATGCTTTTACGGAAGATCGAGGAGCAGATATTATATTTAATCCAGTAGGATCTGCTTTATTACACTCCTCTGTATCGAGTGTTGCACTATCCGGCAAGATATTAATTCTTGGTGAGATTGAAAGACCTAGTGCCTCAATGAATGTTACGGAATTGATGTTTAGAGATGCCTCATTGATAGGTTCCACAGGAGCGGACCTTCTTAACATAGAAAAAGCCATCTCACTTGTGGAATCCGGTTCTGTCAAGCCAATTATTGGCTCAACATTAGGATTTGAAGATTTGCTAGAGGCATATACTTTGGTTAAAAGGCGTGAACCTATTGGGAGAATAGTGCTACAACCCTAGCTTTGCACCAAGGTCTTAAGTGACGGTCCTGTTTCTGAACGGTATGCCTATGCTTTTTTGGTCCCATGAAACTAACACTTGGCTTGCTATAGCCACAGAGCTGTATGTTCCTGCTGCCACTCCAATTAGTAGAACAAAAAGGAATTCTCTAATGGTTGCACCTCCAAAAAGTATCAGTGCAACGAGTGTTATTAATAACGTAAAACTTGTGTTTAGAGACCTACTGATGGTCTCCGATATACTCAAATTAACTATTTCTGGGAAGGCTCTATTTGAATGAATCAAAACATTTTCCCGAATTTTGTCAAATACTACGATGGTGTCGTTAACGCTGTACCCAATAACTGTCAATAGGGCGATTAGGAACATGGTATTAACTTCCATATTCATCAGTTCCCCCAGAATAGCGAATATGCCGATAACAATTATTGTGTCGTGAATGAGAGCGACTATTGCCGCCAGGCCATATCTGAGAGGACTTGGGACATTTCTGAAAGCCCACCAGATATAAATGAATATCCCTATGGCTGCAGCTATTATCGCCCAAAAAGCGTTCATGACAGTTTCTTGTGCAACAATGGGAGATACTAAATCGAATCCCTGCAACACGTTCTCAGCACCTTCGTCTAGCGAAGACGTAATATTTGTTACAAGTGCATCTTTAGCTACCTCATCCAGCTCTCTAGTACGGACAAAGAAGCTGTTTTCGCCTAGGTTTTGCACAGTTGCTTCTTCATAGCTGAGAGCAAAGAGTTGATCCCTCACCTGTTCCTGATTAATGTTTGATTCGTTCGAGAAGCGTAGCGTCATGCTGGAGCCGCCGGTAAAATCTATTCCAGGATTTAGCCCAGGGGCTAGGATCAGGAATATAATTCCGGGTGTTATTACAAGTAAGGAGATTATGAAGAACCAAAATCTCTTTCCTACAAAGTCCAACTTGCAATCTCCTTAATTTTCATACGGATTCTCTATTAGTAATATTTCCAGCGCCGGTTGGTGTAAATAGGTTGATCTTTCTCGATAATGGTGAGAGTGCGACCACACGCATTAGTGTTCTGCTCACTACGATGGCAGAAAACATGCTGATAGCTACACCGATTACCAGAGTTACAGCAAATCCCTGCACTATGGTTGCGCCAAGTTGATCCGAAAACCAGTAAAGTATCGCGCATGTTATAAGGGTGGATACATTCCCATCTCTTATTGCTGGCCAGGCTCTATTAAATCCTATGTTAATTGCCGAAAGCATTGTTCGGCCAGCTCTCAATTCATCTTTCATCCGCTCAAAAATTAATATATTTGCATCAACCGCCATTCCGATGGACAGAATTGCTGCAGCAACTCCAGAAAGAGTAAGGGTGACAGGAATTATCTTGAATATAGCCAGCACAATTACGGCATAAATTATTAGTGCCACAGAGGCGACTACTCCTGGAACCCTGTAGTAGAGTGTCATGAATATTAGAACCAAACCCAAGCCTATAAATCCAGCGGCGACACTTTTCCTGAGGGAGTCTGCCCCAAGAATTGCGTCTACGTCGCGTTCTTGGATGAGCTCTATTGGTACAGGTAATCGGCCCGATTCCAATAGAAGAGCCAAGTCTTTCACGCGAGTCATTGTGAAATCACCGCCCTGTATCACGGCAGTACCTGCTGTAATGGGAGAATTTACCACTGGAGATATCAACTCTTGGCCATCTAGCAAAATGGCTATTTGGTCTCTTACACCAGTTTCCTCTTGTTTCGCAAAAATATCTGTAGTGAGTTCTCCAAATATTCGAGTTCCACGGTCGTCAAATTCTATATTAACAATAGGTACTCCGGAGGCCTGATGTTGACCGGCGTAGGCACTTTTCAAGTCGTCTCCAGAAAGTCCAATGTCTTCGTCAAAAAAACCTTTCTTTATAGCGAACTCTATCTCAGGATTATTTCCTAATTTTTTCTTAGCATCTTCCACAGCTATGTTTCCATCCATCCCAGTATCATCGGATGGGAATGCAATACCAAAACGAGGTGTATCTCCGATCTTTCGGATGCTATTCGCTAGGGTAGAAAATCGAAGTTCCTCGTCACCATCAATAGTGATGTGAATTTGGTCTGCAGGTGAGCCAAAATTGCCAGCTGCTGCCTCTGTGGCGGCTTTTTCCAGGGATAAAGACAGGTTCAAGAAAAGGGTTTCAAAATTATCGGAACCTGTTTCATCAAACTCAACAATAACTGCTGGAAATGACGTGAGTTCTTGAGTTTGATCATCTTTGTCTTTCTCGTCTAGTTCGCTAAAGATTTTTCCATCTTCTCGAAGTTCATCAATTTTAATGGACTTTATGTTTTCCGGTTTTATAGATTCGATTGGTTGAGGTGGGGCATTTAGTGTTCTATGTCTAAATTCCAACCTAGCAGTTTCCCCGATTAGGGCCTTTGCTCTTCCTGGATCTCTTATTCCAGGTAAATGCACAAGCAACCGATCCTCACCCAGTATCTGAATTATGGGTTGTCCAAGACCAGATGAATTTATTCTCCTCTCAATGATATGTGATAGTGACTGCATTTGATCTTTGCTGATCTCTTGCTTTTCACCAGTCGTCGGGTCGACTAGGTTTGCCTCGTAGACGAGATGACTTCCTCCTTGAAGGTCTAAGCCAAGACTGAGACCCAGTGGAGTATCTCCACCTCTGTTGAAGGCTCCAATGCTAATCTTTTGGAAACCAACAATGCCCGCACAAATCGTTATTATTAGCGCTATTGTTATAAGTGCTCGTGCGTTTCTTCGCAAACTATTCTCCCAAAATCGAGACGGACTCTACAAATTCTAAAGCCTGTTCTCTATTTGCTATTTTCCCTTCACCTTGAGCCTCTGTGACCGCCATTAAAATTTGACCGACTTTAGGGCCCGCAGGAATCGACAACCTATCCATTATATCGTGTCCTGTTATCAGCCTAGGTATATTTGCAGGTCCTTTTTCTGCAAAACCTTCTTTTAGGATGTGACCTATGGTACGACAATGTGATTCCCATTCACTTTGTTCTAGCAGTGGTCCTCGGGCTGACATATAATCAGCCATGTTTAAGTATAGTGTGTCTATCGCAGCATCCTCTGCATCTCTAAAGTAGCGGAATATGGCTCTTCCTGATGGTAATTCATTGTCTGGGGACATCTGGCTGGGACGAAGGTGTTGTCGCACTTGCTCACAAACTAGTGCAATAACAGGCCGGCTAAATCTCAATCTTTTAAGAATCAACTCAGAAAATTCGGCACCTATGGAGTTATGTCCCAAGAACCTTATTTTTCCGTTGTCTTCAACAGTTTTTGTAGTGGGTTTTGCTACATCGTGAAGCAAGCAGGCAAGTTTACAGATTGCCAAGCGAGTGTATCCGTCCCCAATGACACTGTTAAAGTGCTCGGACAGACAGTTCATTTTTGGCACTAGGGCGATGGCAAACTCACCAGCTTCGTGCTCTTCCGAGTGGTTGTTGTATCCGGGTTGAAGTATTCGCTCCAATTGTCCAACTGATTCTATTGAATGGTTGAAAACGTCCCAGAAATGTTCTTTAGGTTGCTCTACTCCCTTAGACACTTCTAGTTCCGGGATAATTTCTTTTAGGATTCCCAACTTGTCGAGTATCCTCAGTGTGCTAGCGGCACCAGGAAGAGTTAGACAAATCATAAATTCGTCTCTAATACGTTCTGGAGCAATCGACTTTAGTGATGATGAACTTTTGAGTATAAGATCATAAGTTAAAGGTTCAATTTTTAACGTGTATTGTGATGATAGTCTTACAGCTCGTATTGCTCTTAGGGGGTCCTCTTTAATCACTGAAGGCGATACTGCCCTTAGTTCACGGTTTTTTAACGCCAATGCTCCGTTATTCGGATCGATTAGGTCGTTGTGATTGAAGGTGGTTGCTCCAGAGTTTTCAGTTAACCGTGATATTGGTACGGCCATGGCGTTTATTGTGAAATCTCTGTTTTTCAGATTGGAATTGATTCCATTCTTTATCGAAACCAGATCGATTTGAAAACTTTTATCGCCTTGGACTACCACCCTGGATATTTCTCTGTCGACATCCAACTGTACAAATGTTCCGTTCAAAAAAGCGGCTAACCCTTTGCCGATTTTTGTGGTGTTACCTTCTACTGCGATATCTATATCAGACGTGTCTATTCCCAATAAAGAGTCCCTTACAACACCGCCGACCAAATAGCCTTCCGTTTTTGTAAATGCCAGAGCAGATTTAATAGCACTGACTGTATTAGGAAGGGTAGTTTTGGAGCTTCTATCGGGAAAAATACTCATACGAGACCTGATCGGAGTCACTAATTGGGCCTAATTACCGTACTGGCAACTAATTTATTTTTAGGGATGCGGGAGTATCGAGTGAATTCTGATCGCTAGTAATTTCCTCTTCCTCGTCTCCTGGCTGAGATTCTTGTTCTTCAATTCGGTAAAGCTGCTCATGAGAGGCTAGGTGATCTGTGTACAGAATCCCGTTGAGGTGATCTACTTCATGCTCTAATGCTTGAGATAGTAAATTTTCCGCTTTAAATTTTACCGTTGTTTCTCCGTGGTCGATGGCTTGGAATCTTATCCAAACAGACCGATTGACCAATCCCCTATAACCTGGAAGGCTCAAGCATCCTTCTTCTACCTCCCTCGTCCCCATAGTTTTGACTATTTCTGGATTAAAATATACTCGGGCTTCTTCCTCATCTGGCATCTGTATTACAATTATTCTCCATAATTGACCCACTTGATTGGCTGCAAGACCCACACCACCTGCCTCGTGCATTGTATCGACCATGTCATAGGCTAGCTTCGTGATTGACTTATCTATGCCACGCACTTTCTTTGCCCGTTTTCTTAATGTCGGGTGAGGTATTTCAAGTATAGGAAGTATTGCCATCCTTAACCTGTAGGATTCAATGTATAGAACTTGTTTCCAAAGAATATTGATAGGCAAGAATTATACAATGGCCTACCACCGAACATTTAACGAATACTGTATGGTGTAAAAATTGAAGAAGATTGCATTGGTGATTTAAATTTCAGCGCTGCTATATATCTTCATTCATATTTGGTAATTCAAATGTTTCATCAATGGTTTCTGGATGACTGTATATTTTCTTTTTCGCCCATGTAATAGCTGAGACAATCACAGCAAACAGGAATACGGTTCCTAGTATCAAAGATGTCCAGAAAGTGCCTGGGTCAACCAGTAGTCTTCTTTCGAAGCTAGGATTCAAAGTTGCCTGCCATGATTTGTCTAATTCATCTATGGTTTTACCATACACATCAATGACTGCCACGTCGGTTTTTGTCCCTGAGTTAATTTGTTCGAGTAGTCTTAATATTTTTTCCTTCCCACCTTTATCGATTAGGTATCCAACTATTCCCTGTGAATGGGCATAAAAAAGTCGAATATCTCCTGATTTGCCGGGGACCGATTGCATTGAGGAAAGTGGTCTCAGTTTTTTCTGAATATACCCGACTTCCGCTGTACGATTTCTGTGCTTATTGTCAATCTCAAAGTACATGGCTATTCCTTCACTAAGCCTTGCAGGGACTTGGGATCGAGCGGAATCTAATTTTTGGCTCATTAAAAGATGGGTCGCCTCGTGGATAATTCCGTCTGCGTTTATACCTCTAACGATAAAAACCTCATATTCGGGAAAGGCGAATCCTTCGTATAAGTTGTCACGAGTAGCTGATGAACTAATTTTAGGAAAGGAGTCAGCTGATTCTCTTTGGCTGTTTGCAATTACTGCTCTGATAGGTCTATTTTGTTCTATGTCAAACAGCTCAGAAACTTGTTCTAAAACGGTCTCAGATTTCGATATCACCTCTTCTATTTTGCTTTTGGTGATGTCATGCCAAAACACTGTCATGGTTTCTGATTCCATTTTTTGCCATCTATATTTAGGATCTAGATAGTCAAAAGTTATTGGATCAGTCTCCTGTTCTGCATCATTTATATAGAGGATCTTAAAATAGTATGAAATTTGGGTTCCACTAGGGATATATTTAAATCCTGACGTAGCAAATGCGGAAGTTGCTGTGAATCGATTCCTGCCCGTAGGAGAATCCATGCTGGAAATGTACGTGGGTTTATATCCGGTGATGTTAGTGCCAGCAAGGCGATAATAAAATAATATCTCATCAATTTCTCGATGAGATTCCCCTATCAATTCGAAGGAAATATTAATGGGGAAATTTATAGAGTGGGACTGTGACGCTATCTCTGCGGCGGCAGCATTTTCTAATGGAGTATTACTGTTCACAGTCGGCGCATAAAAAAAAGTAAAACAAAGTGCTGTGGCTATCAATAAGTAAGTTTTTACATGAAATTGCGACAAGCTAAATTCGTGTAACGATAATCTTTGAACTATAGGATGATAGTGAACAGAGATAATAGGTTTTCACACACCGGATATCCGTATAGAAGAATGAGACTTATATACCTTGTTTATATTTAACAGAAGCGCGGTCAGGTCTTCAACATAGCCAGCGTTTTCTAGACCTCCACCATTTATTCCTCTTACACCTTCAATCATGTTTGCGAGAGTGATTACGTAGTCTTTCGCTTCTTGGTCGTCTCCGCAAACTATTACGTCAGCATCTATAGGTTTTTCGGGAATAAGAAGATCCTGTGCGCTTATATTTTGAAATGCGCCAATGACACGTGACTCAGGTAGGATTTCTTTGGCTTCCAATGCAGCAGACCCAGCCTTTACTGGCAATGCTGAAATGTTTCCTTTGTTGAAACTCAGAGGTGCCACAACCGTTATGACGATTTTTCCGATGAGGTTTTCTTTGAAGGTTTCTAGTGTTTCTTTCTGGCCTTCGTAAGGCATTGCTGCGATTATAACGTCAGATTTAGATGCCGCATCACTGTTCGTTCCACCAGAAATGTTTTCTTCAGCAAATTTTTCCAATGAGTTGGCGGCTGCTTTACCGCGGCTGATGTCTCGAGAACCTATAAATACTTTTTCTCCGGCCAAGGCAAATCTTAAGGCTAATCCTCTACCTTCCGGTCCTGTTCCTCCGAGAAATCCCAGCATTATAGGCCTCCAAATAAGAAATTAGTTGGTCAATTTTATCTCAATCCCATTCGAAGTGGTGCAGATGAATACACTTGGTTGGTAAAACGTTTCTGATGTGGATTATTGTCCGTCAAATGATTTGAAGGGGAGTTTGTGATATAAAATTTAGGGGGCTATATATCTTTACGTAGAGACCAGATAGTTTCATATTTTGGGCCCCTTATCGCAGAAATTAACTCGATACGTTCCATTTCCTTGAGCTCCAAAAGTAGTGAGTCAGTAGATTTTTCTGGATCTATGAAGGTGGTTTGCTCCAAGCGAGTCACTATTGAAGCCCAAACTCCACTTTCTATAAGAGTCGAAATGTATCGCACCCAAGGTATGAGAATCATTTTATCTACGTCTGGGAATCCGGGTCTGAGCTGTTCTAGGCTTCTGATTCGTTCTTGAGGGTTTCTAACCATTTTAGTTAGTAATATGGTTGGTCCGTTAGTTTCATTACTTCTTGTATCTAGAAGAATTGCCTTGCCGAAATATGGAAAGAATAGCGACAGAACATCTGCCTCTAGTATGCTCTCCTTTACTTCTTCTAATTCATCAAAAAAATGATTGCCCATCATTTCAATATGTTTCCCATTAGCTTCTTGAATTTTCACAGAGTAACACTGTGCGTCTGAGTCAATCTCCGAGTTTCTTGTTTTAATACGTATTTGGTGAATGTGTCATAAATTTTGCCAGCAGGTGATTTACGAACTAAGTAGTTCTTGCACTGTTGCCGTGAATGATGGGAGTACTTTCTCCCAATCCCCTACAA
>ERZ724561.221-NODE-221-length-11246-cov-2.475402_pt1 | contig 11246 bp, 11 predicted proteins | sample MGYA00375855_ERZ724561 | MGnify/ENA primary metagenome ERZ724561 (study PRJEB28725, sample SAMN03264854) | marine sediment metagenome | biome: marine pelagic biome; feature: marine oligotrophic desert; material: ocean water | place: Pacific Ocean:North Pacific... | reverse complement strand
GTACAATTGGTTATTCTGGAACTTTAGCCTTCACCAACTTTGATGATGAAATCCCTATCATTGATAATGCAGGTATTGCCTCTTTCTCCGTGGCGATAAATGGGACCAATAACACTTATGCAGGAATCTCCACGGATAGCTTAGACAACAGTTGGTTGGGTGGCGCTTCTGTTGCCGGTGCGCTTTACGGCGGCAGTACCGTTAACGAGAGTGGCGGTCGCGTTAATGTCAATCTGTACAAGAGCGGCAATGCGAGCACTGCTGGGGCCAATGACTTCTACGTGGCCGAGGGCATTTACCTGCTCAATTGTTCTGCCGGGACATGGCAATAAACATGCTTTTAATCTTCCTCTATAATACAGGTACCCCTAGGGGGACAGATGGAGAACTATAGATTTGTAAATCAGTTTCTGAGCATCAGAAACAGCAAATTTTTTAATGCCTTGGTGATATCGGTCATCATTGCTTCGGCTTTGTACGCCGGTGTCGCTTCATATGATATTCCACCTCAATACCTTTACCTGCTGGAAATTTTTGATTACACGATCACTATTTTCTTTACCGTAGAAATTCTTATTCGCATGATAGCTGAGAGGTCACTGGTCAAGTTCTTCAAAGGCGGCTGGAATGTTTTCGACTTTCTGATAGTCAGCATCAGTTTAATACCGGTGGGCGGAGCCGAGAGTGTCTTCGTTGCCCGTCTACTGAGAATCGTTCGGATTCTTCGAATCGTCACGGTGATTCCGGCGTTTAGACACATTATTGAAGCTCTCATAAAGACCATTCCCCGAGTCGGTTTTATCGCCTTACTGATGTTTATTTTTATCTATATCTGGGCCGCCTTGGGCACTCTGTTCTTTGAGGATTCAGATCCCGAACACTGGGCAAATATAGGTGTGGCCATGCTCACTTTGGTCCAAGTCGCTACTTATGACGACTGGGCAATGATCATGAGCAGGATCCTTGACGACTACCCCATTGCCTGGTTGTACTTTGTGACTTTTATCATTGTTAATGCAGTGGTTTTACTCAATATGGTGATTGGCGTTATCGTCGATGTCATGACCACGGAAGCCAAAGATAATTTCATGCCGGACGGCGAAGAATAACAAACTCTGCATTCTTAATGGATAAATAACAGTTGTATAAAAAAGGGGGCGGAAAGCCCCCTTTTTTTGACAGTCAATTTATAAATAAAAGCTGATACTAGATAGAACTATCGTTAATACAAATCCTGAGATTATTACGTCCCTAACTGAAGTGATAAAACCAAACATCTTTCCCCAAATGGCATTGGCTTGAATGGCCAGAATGATAAAGATCCCTGCTAAGAAGGCAGTGGAACTCATGTCACCTTGAACCATTAAATAGCCGCCGTGCGGTAAATGCGACGAAGAAACCATGAAGTAAAGCATCGGTAGGGAAAACAAAGTATTTGTTCTTGACGCCAAACCGGCTTTGGGTCCAGCAACGGCTGCGTCGCCTTCCTTAATACCGATAACAATCTTTTGATTGGGCCAGATAATGCCCCAAACGTTTAACATCATAAAGGTACCCATGGTGACACCAAAGATAATGTCTAAATTTACCCTTAAGGTAATGGCATACAGTAAATACAGACCGGTTAAGAATGTAAAAAATGCGGCCCAACGAAACCACCATAATGCCCTAGGTGCTAGTTTTGCTACTGCATCTTTTCTGGCATTCTCCTCCGCTTCTTTAAAGTATTCAGTTTGTACAAAGTTAAAATAGTATAAAAGCCCTATCCACGTAACTCCGAACAGGATATGTCCCCAACGAAATAACATATTCACTAATTCTTCCATAAACCTCCCCCTTTTGGATTATCTTACAAGATAACAGGGAACTATGAAAATTTTCATAAGAAAAAGAAAAGGCCCCTGAGGGCCTTTTTCTTATTACATCATGCCGCCCATTCCATCCATTCCAGGAGGCATTCCAGGAGGCATTCCACCTGCATTCTCTTCCGGAATATCGGAAACCATGGCTTCAGTGGTGATCATCAGACCGGCAACTGAACCCGCAGCTTGAAGGGCTGTTCTGGTTACTTTTGCTGGATCCAGAATACCCATTTCGATCATATCGCCATACTCTCCGGTACCGGCGTTAAAACCAAAATTGCCTTTTCCTTCTTTGACTTTATCTAAAACAACAGAAGCTTCTTCTCCAGAGTTCGCTGTAATTTGTCTTAGCGGTGTTTCCATCGCTCTCAAGGCAATGCTTATACCAACATTTTGATCTTCATTGTCTCCTTCAAGACCTTCAATCTCTTGTTGGGCTCTAACTAGAGCAACTCCGCCTCCGGCTACAACGCCCTCTTCCACAGCAGCCCTAGTAGAATGAAGTGCGTCTTCAACTCTCGCTTTCTTTTCCTTCATTTCCACTTCAGACCCTGCTCCAACTTTGATGACTGCAACTCCACCAGCTAATTTAGCCACGCGTTCTTGCAGTTTTTCTCTGTCATAATCAGAGGAAGTATCTTCTATTTGAGTTTGTATCTGATTTACTCTTCCTGAAATATTATCGGAAGATCCGGCACCGTCAATGATGACCGTGTCTTCTTTGTTTAACTCAACTTTCTTCGCTTGACCTAAATCATCAACAGTCGCTCCCTCAAGACTAAGGCCTACTTCTTCAGAAATAACAGTTCCTCCAGTCAGGATAGCAATATCTTCAAGCATAGCTTTTCTTCGATCACCAAATCCTGGCGCTTTACACGCTGACACTTTAACCACTCCTCTCATGTTATTGACAACCAAAGTTGCTAAGGCTTCACCTTCAACATCTTCTGCTATAACCAAAAGAGGTCGTCCAGCTTTTGCTACAGCTTCTAGAAGAGGAAGTAGCTCGCGAATATTAGAGATTTTTTTGTCATGCAACAGAATAAAAGGATCTTCTAATTCTGCCGTCATTCTCTCTTGATTGTTAATGAAATAAGGAGAAAGATATCCTCTGTCAAATTGCATTCCTTCAACGACTTCGAGTTCATTCTCAATTCCACTGCCTTCTTCAACAGTAATAACCCCTTCTTTACCAACCTTTTGCATAGCTTCAGCAATTATTTCTCCTACTTGTGTATCACTATTGGCGGAAATAGTTCCCACTTGAGCAATTGCCGTGTCTTCTTCACAAGGCTGAGATGCTTCTGAAATGTTTGCCACAGCAGCCGCAACGGCTTTGTCGATTCCTCTCTTGAGATCCATAGGATTGAAACCTGCAGCAACTGATTTTAAGCCTTCATTAACAATTGATTGAGCTAAGACTGTAGCAGTGGTAGTTCCATCTCCTGCCTCATCAGAAGTTTGAGAAGCAACGGTTTTAACCATCTGCGCTCCCATATTTTCGAATTTATCTTGTAGCTCTAACTCTTTTGCTACTGAAACACCATCTTTAGTAACAGTTGGAGCTCCAAAAGATTTATCAAGAATTACATTTCTACCCTTAGGTCCAAGGGTAACTTTTACAGCATCCGACAGTACGTTAACACCTGCTAACATACCTTGACGGGCCGATTCACCGAATTTGACTTCTTTTGCCATTTTTAACCTCTTATATTAATTATTTCCCGAGAATACCGAGAATATCGTTTTCATTAAGAACCACTAGTTCTTCCCCATCTACTTTGACAGTGTTGCTGCCAGCGTACTGACCAAATACAACCATATCTCCAGCTTTAACTGCTACGGCTTGCACTTCGCCATTATCAAGGGTTTTACCTGGCCCTACTGCTAAAACCTCTCCTTGAGAGGGTTTTTCTGCTGCTGATCCAGGAAGGACTATACCGCCCTCACTTGTTTCTTCTTCATCAGTGCGTTTAACTAAAACGCGATCTCCTAAAGGTACAAATTTCATCTGTTTATCTCCATTTATAAATAAACACTATGTTAAAAAAGGGCGCCATTTTAATCTAGATAACGTATTCGTCAATGTCATTGGGCCTCTTTGAATTAAAATTTGGGGTTTAATTCGTATTTTTCAAGCTTTTACGCGGTTTTTTATTCATCTTTTTTATATTCACCTTCTATCCAATTACCCTGTTTTTCTTCTTTTTGATGAGAAAATCCTGAAACATCAAAGAAACTTGTTGCAATAAAGGACATAAGAAAACGTCTTGTAAAAGGAAGCAGGCACATAAATCCAATGAAATCGGTAACAAACCCCGGTGTGAGCAGTAAAGCTCCGCCAACGGCTAAGAAAATACCGGTAACGATCTCTTCAGTGGGTAATTCAGCTTGCATAAGTTTATTTCTGGCATTCAGTAATGTCCGAAAGCCTTGCTGACGGAGAAGCATTAAGCCCAATAAAGCCGTTAACAGGACCAACCCTATGGTATTCAAAGCTCCTATAAAGCCACCCACCTCTATAAGAATATACATTTCCAAAATAGGTAAAACGATAAAGCTCGGTAAAAAATATTTCATTAATATCTCTAACTATAATTTGGGGTTAAAAAGAAAATTAACAAGTAGCTTAAGAAGTTGATGGCGCGAACTTTTTCTTTAGCAAAACAAATGAAATAACTGCGGCTGGTAAACCTAAGGCTGCTGCATATAAGAAGAAGTTAAAATACCCGAAAGAATCAACAAAAAACCCTGAGAACCCTTTAATAATGGTTGCTGGAAAAGTAGCTAAAAGAAAAAGTGCCGCATATTGTGTTGCGGTAAAAGATCGATTAGTTAGACCAGATAGTAAAGCAATTAGAGCAGTAGAAGCTACTCCTTGACTGAAGTTATCTAAAGTAATGGTAACCGTAAGCGCTGAAACATTGTGACCTATCGTATCCAACCAAGCAAAAGCTACATTAGTAAGCATTACTAAGAGAGCCCCTAAAAATACTACTGCCATTAAGTTATAGCGATAAATTAGAAGGCCGCCTACAAAAACACCCGCCATGGTCATGGCTATTCCAAAGGCATTGGTAACGATAGCAACTTCTTCTTTTGAAAATCCTGTATCCACATAAAATGGCATCGCCATAGGCCCCAAGACAATGTCACTAAACCTATAAAAAATTATTAATAGAAAAACCAGCAAGATGTTGTTGTCGAAGTATCTTTCAAATAAATCTTTTAAGGGACTTAAATACAAATTTTTAAAGGATTTAAGTGGATTGCTTTCAATTCCTGGTAAATCTGAATCTGGTCTTTTAGGCTCAGGAATAACAAAAATTGAAAAAAGCACTAACATGCCCATCAATATTCCTATAGAGAAATAGGCAGCAGACCAATCATAGTAACTAGCTATAAAAAAGGTAAAAACTTGAGAAACTAAGAAGGCAATTCTCCATCCTCCTTGGTACATGCTCGCTGCTTCTCCTTGTTCATGATCTAGAACCAGCTCTACCCTCATTGCATCAATACAGATATCTTGAGTGGCTGCAAAGAAACTTACTGATAAAGCGAATGCAACTAAAACCATAAGGGAATTAGTTGGATCCGAAAAGGACATCCCAAAAATACTAATTACGACTAAAGATTGGCTTAAGACCAGCCAACTTTTTCTCTGACCCAATAGGCTTAAAAAAGGTAATTTTATTCTGTCTACAAACGGTGACCAAAGGGCTTTAAAGGTAAACATTAAAGTGATCCAGGATAATAGGCCTATTGTTGATCTAGAAATGTCGGCCTCTCTTAACCAATAACTCAAAGGATCTATAAGCATTCCAAAAGGCAAACCTGAACAAAACCCTAAAGCGAGAATTATTAAAAGCTTGGGTTTAAAAAAACCAAGTAACGATTCTGACCAAGTTTTCATTGTTTAGTCTCTAAAATTCTCAAACTGCAAGGGAAGATTAAAGTTGGCCTCTTTCAGCATTTTAATTATCTGTTGTAAATCATCTCTTTTTTTTCCGTTAACTCTAATACTTTCTCCCTGCACTGAAGCTTGCACTTTAATTTTTGATGATTTAATCATTTGTGTGATTTTCTTAGACAGTTCTTGATCTATGCCTTCTTTTAAAAGTACATCTTGTTTTGCGCTGCCTGTTGCTACTTCTATGCTGTCAGGCTCTAAACTTTTTAAGTCTACACCTCGTTTAGCCAAAGATTCTTTTAAGATGGGTAGCATTTGGTGTAACTGAAACTCTTCTTGAGAACTTAAAGTTATCTTACCTTCTGTTAATTCAAATCTTGCCCCAGTTCCTTTAAAGTCAAACCTATTTTCAATAACCCTATTTGCTTGATCTACCCCATTGGTTACTTCATGGGCATTTAATTCAGATTTGACGTCAAAAGATGGCATTTATTGCTCCTTAATTGATAATAAGTCTCTATTGATCCAGAAATTATATTAAAAAGATAGTTTACGGATATTATCAAAACCAAGGAAGGTCTTTGTGATTTATACCATTCAAACAACAGTAACTAAGTCAAAGAATTCTTATATCTACTCCAATCAAAAGACTCTCCCGGATCTGTTTTTCTACTAGGAGCTATATCGCTGTGCCCCACTATTCTTTCTGTGGATATTCCAGGATAGCTCTCCATTAGACAGTTAGTTAAACTAATTAGGGAAAGATATTGTTTATCAGAGTAAGGTTCTGTGTCGGTTCCTTCTAACTCTATACCAATAGAAAAATCATTACATTCTTTCAGCCCTTCAAACTCAGAGACCCCTGCATGCCAGGCCTTCTTATTAAGATCTACAAATTGTATTAACTGACCCTCTCGGTCTACAAACAAGTGGCTAGAAACTTGAAGATCAGCTATTTCTTCAAAAAAAGAATGCTTAGAGGTATCCAATTTATTCTGAAAAAAATCAACGATATAAGGACCTCCAAATTCACCTGGAGGCAGACTGATATTGTGAATGACTAAGAGAGTAGGCTCTACTTCTTCTGGCCTGTCAGAGAAATTTGGAGATTGTATAAACTCAGCTTGATCTACACGATGATCGGTTATGGTAAACAATAAAACTCCTAATTTCTTTTCCTCTCTCTATGCATAGTGGGAGGCTTTCCCTTCCACATGTTGTCTTTATACTTACGCTTGTCGTCTTTTTTCTTTCTAGAAGAGTCCATAAGCTCTCTTCTATCCAAAACTTCGTCTGAATTCTTGTCCAATGCAGAAAATCTCTTTTGTACAGGGGAAATAAATTCTTCCTTTGAAACCTTATTATTAGAGTTTAAATCCAGTTTTTGAAATTTTAGATCTTTAGCTACTTTTGGACCAACCTCTCTGCCCTTGGAAAGTTCTTCAGAGTTTAAATACCCGTCTTCATTTTTATCTAAAGCTTTAAAAATAGCCTCGCTAACTTCTTTCTTTCCTTCAGGCGGTGGTCCTTTAGGCGGTCCCCTTCTTTGAGGCCTTTGTCTTGGTTCAGGTGGGCGTCCCTTGGATCCAGCAATAAACTCGTTTTGATCTATTTTTTGATCATCATTTCTGTCTAGTTTGTCAGCTTTCCTCGAAAGCATTTTCTGTTTTTTTAGGTTTTCATCTCCATCCATTTCTTGTCTTGTAATATTCCCATCAGAGTTCTGATCTAAAAAAGAGAACATTTTTTCACTACGGGAGCTAAATTCAGAAAAACTGATAACTCCATTTCTGTCCTTATCCATAAACATTAAGTTTTTATTTTTCTTGCCTGGTTCAGCTTGAATGCTTAAAGACAATGAAAAAAGGAGTCCTACAGCAACTAAATAATTAATTTTTTTCATTCTTTTTCCTCAATTTTATCCCCATAGACAAATAACGGGCTCATGGGTTCAAAAATCATCAATTTCTTAATTCTTTAGGTAATTTAAAGAAAATCCCTTCATCTTGTCTATCTTCACCCTTTTTTAAGTCAATGTCGAAGTTTTGCGATAATGTATCTAATAATTCTTCTACTAAATGCTCAGGAGCTGATGCGCCAGAAGTTATTCCCAAGACTTTCTTTTCATGAAACCAGTCTAGATTCAGATCTGCTGATGTATCTATAAGATAAGACTCTACTCCAGATCTTTCTGCTATTTCCCTTAACCTATTTGAATTTGAGCTGTTTTTTGAACCTATGACTAAGATGAGATCACACTCCAAAGCAAGTTGCTTAACTGCATCTTGTCTATTTTGAGTTGCATAACAAATATCATCCTTTCGAGGGCCTGAGGTTGAAGGAAATCTCTTTTGAAGTACTTTGATAATTTCCTGAGTGTCATCCACTGAGAGGGTAGTTTGTGTTACAAAAGATATATTGTTTGGGTCTTGAACCTCTATTTCTTTTGCTTCTTGAATAGACTGAACCAGATAGATTTTGCCGCCACTAGAACTGTTGTATTGACCCATTGTGCCCTCAACTTCAGGATGATTTTTATGCCCTATCAAAATACAATCTCGGCCAGCCCTAGAGTGCAGTTCAACTTCTGAATGGACTTTACTTACCAGAGGGCAAGTAGCATCAAAAATACCTAACTCATTTGCATTGGATTGGTCTTGTACTTCTTTTGAAACACCATGTGCACTGTAAATTACTGTAGCGCCAGAAGGAATTTCAGAAATCTCTTCGACAAAGATAGCTCCTTGTTCTCTTAGTTCATCTACAACTGTTTGGTTGTGGACAACTTCATGTTTCACATACACAGGAGGGCCTTTTTGTTCTAAGACTTTATTTACTATTTCAATGGCTCGCCCCACTCCCGCACAGAACCCCCTTGGATTGGCTAAAATTATTTTCATTTTTCTTTAACCCTTTCTATAAAGAAGAAATAGCTAAGATAAAGAATTATTCCCACAGTAATGTAACTGTCTGCCATGTTAAACACGTAAAAAGAGTAATCTTGATAGAAAACATGAACAAAATCCACAACATAACCTAGAAAGACTCTGTCAACCAAGTTTCCTAATCCACCTGAGATAATAAGAATAAGCGACATTAACTCTAGCCAATTTTTAGGCGTTTTCTTATACATAAGAAATAACAAGTAAGCCAAAATACCTGAGACGGTTAGTACTAATAGCCAACGCGAGATATTACCTCCCTCATCAAAAAAACTGAACGCAATGCCTGTGTTATGAATCAGCGTAAAGTTCAGAAAAGGCAGTAAGTTTAATGATTCACCTAAAGCTAAGTTAGAGGAAATCAGTATCTTAGAAATTTGATCCAGAACAACCAAGAAAATGATTAAAAGGCTTGTTGTGGTTGTTTTCATAATTAAGCAAAGAGCCTGTCCTCCCCTTCTCCATCAATGTTGTCTAAGCATCGATTACATAAAGTGGGATGGTCTTTTATTGAACCAACCTCGGGTCTGCTGTGCCAGCATCTTTCACATTTCTGTTCTTGAGTCTTAGAAATCTTAATTCTTAACCCTTCAATTTCTGTTTCCTCACCCTCTCCATTTTCAGGTAAAACTTTTGCTTCAGAAGTAATAAACACAAATCTTAATTCCTCAGAAAACTTACTAAGGACTTTTTCTAAGTCACTGGTGCACAACAACTCAATTTCAGCTTCTAGTGCTGAACCAATTACACTATTATTTCTTGAAGATTCGATAACCTTATTTACCTCCGATCTAACATTGAGTACCTCAAGCCAATCACTTTCAGTAATGGTCCCTTCAGAAGAACAAACCCAGTCTTCATACCATTCAGATAAATGAACAGATTCAAGATCTTTGTGATACAAACGCCAAGTTTCTTCAGCAGTAAAGCTCAAAATAGGAGAGACCCATCGAACTAAAGCCTCGAGAATCTGAAATAAAATTGTTTGGGAGGATCTTCTTGCTAAAGAATCTTCCTTACAGGTGTATAAGCGATCTTTGAGGATATCTAAATAAAAGCCGCCTAAATCATTCGCGCAAAAATTATGAATTTTGTTGAAAGCCGAATGAAATTGATAGTTTTGATAATCTTCTATTAATTCCTTTTGAAGATTTTGAGTTTTTATTTCCATATAACGATCTAATTCGGTTAATTCTTTTTCCTGTACGCGTTTATCTAAATCAAAATCATGCAGATTTCCAAGTAAAAACCTTAGAGTATTTCTGATTCTTCTGTAGGTATCTGAAACGCCTTGTAACCGATTTTCAGATATGACCATTTCATTCCTGTAGTCAGTTGAAGCTATCCATGCTCTTAATATGTCTGCACCTCTAGAGTTCCATATTTCTTGTGGTGAAATAGTGTTCCCCAATGACTTTGACATCTTTTTTCCATCAGCATCAACAACAAAACCATGAGTCAATACTCCTTTGTAAGGTGGGGTGTCATTAATAGCCATGCTTGTTAGCAAAGATGATTGAAACCAACCTCTGTGTTGGTCAGAGCCTTCAAGGTAAAGGTCTGCTGGGAACTCTAGTTCGTCATCATGCAAGACACATGCATGAGTCACTCCAGAATCAAACCACACGTCTAAAATATCTGTAATTTTTTCGTAATTAGATGAATCTTCTATCAGATCCTCTATTTTTGCGTCATGCCATGCCTCGATTCCACCTTTTTCAATCTTTTTAGCAACCTCTTCTATTAATCTATTGGTATCCGGGTGCAGTTCTCTTGTTTCTTTATGAACCAAAAGTGTAATGGGAACACCCCAAGCTCTTTGTCTTGATATACACCAATCAGGTCTATCCAGCATACTGGCCATCCTGGTTTCACCCCAAGTTGGCTCCCAATTAACTTTTTTAATCGCCTTATTGGCATTTAACAACAAAGACTCCTTATCCATACCTATAAACCACTGTGGGGTAGCTCTGAACATCAGTGGAGATTTGTGTCTCCAACAATGAGGGTAACTGTGCTCATAATCAGCATGAGCCAATAAAGTGCCCTCTTCTTTTAGAACTTCAATTATTTTTTCATTGGCTTTAAAAGCAAATAATCCTCCAACATGTTCTTCGTCAGAATTAAAAGTTCCATTATTTTTAACGGGACTTAGTATTTCTAGATCATATTCCATAGCTACTAAGTAATCTTCAAGTCCATGACCAGGCGAAGTGTGTACGATTCCCGTGCCTACTTCTGTTGTTACATGATCACCTAATACAAATTTTGAAGGTCTGTCTAAGTAAGGATGCTTGGCGTCAACACTTTCTAACTTTTTTCCTTTGCAGGAACCTAGTATTTTGGAATCTTTTACTTCGATTCGTTCAAGAGTTGCCTCTACTAAATCCTTGCCAATAATAAGACAGAAATCTTTTGAGTCCTTTGTTACCTGAACTAAACAATAATCAAATTCAGCATTTACTGTCAGAGCGACGTTACCAGGCACAGTCCAAGGTGTTGTGGTCCAACTGGCAACGTAAACGGGTAAGT
>ERZ724561.219-NODE-219-length-11280-cov-2.718013_pt1 | contig 11280 bp, 18 predicted proteins | sample MGYA00375855_ERZ724561 | MGnify/ENA primary metagenome ERZ724561 (study PRJEB28725, sample SAMN03264854) | marine sediment metagenome | biome: marine pelagic biome; feature: marine oligotrophic desert; material: ocean water | place: Pacific Ocean:North Pacific... | reverse complement strand
CTTCCAAATCATATGTTTTTGCAGAAATCTTTCCCATATCACCGCTTGCTAAAAGAACAATTCTGTATGGAATTTCGAGTTTTTGAAAAAATTCTTCCGTAATAGCAATCATCTTTTCATGTTGATTATCCGAATCATCTGGTTTTGAGAAAACAAACTGTTCTATCTTTTCAAATTGATGGACTCTGAAGATTCCCTTTTGGTCTTTTCCATGTGCACCAGCCTCCTTTCTAAAGCATGGACTGATAGAAGCATATCTAGCAGGCAATGAATTTCCATCCAATATCTCATTACCATGCATTGAAACCATAGCATGCTCAGACGTGCCAATTAGATAGAGATCCTGGTCCTCAATCTTGTAGATTACATCTTCAAAGTCATCTAATATTACAGCACCTTCCATAGATTTTCTATTAATCATGTATGGAGGCTGGAACATTGTGTATCCATTTTCAGACAAAAAATCCAGACCAAACTGAATTAATGACTGATTTAGCTTTACTAGATCACCTTTTAGATAGTAAAATCTGGCTCCTGCTGTCTTGGCTGCTCTTTCAAGCTCAAGGAGATTTAGATTTTCAGAAATATCTATGTGATCTTTTATCTCAAAATCAAACTTGGGAACATCACCCCATTTTCTAATTTCTTTGTTTACAGAGCTGTCTCCACGAGGAACTGATTTATCAAGTAAATTTGGGATTGTTAATGCAAGTTTTGAGTATTCTAATTCAGTCTTCTGTTGAACCTCTTCAAGTTTGGTAAGTTCTGCAGAGACTGATTGCATCTCTTGAATTATTGTTGATGCTTCATTACCTGTTTTTTTTGTCTCTGAAATTTTAATAGACATTTCATTTTTTTTCTGTCTAAGATCATCAGTACTAATTATCAGTTCCCTTCGTTTTTTGTCTAGATCAAGTAACAAGTTAAGGTCAAACTGCACGTCTCTATCTTTTAGCATATTTCTAACATTTTCTGGATTCTCGCGAATCGCTTTCATATCTAGCATTATTCAATTATCTCCGATGCTAGTTTTACATGTTCTAAAACTTCATCAACTGTAGCTGCCAACTTCCTTGTGTCTCCTATACATTGAAAATTAAAAACAAGTTTGTTATCAATACTTTTGATTTCAAATGATAAACCTTTTGGGAAATTAACATTATCCGGTTCTAACGCACTTTGTATTGAAGCAGCCTTTTTTTTCGATATGTCATTTAATGTGACTTGAATATTGCATTTTAGCGACATTTTCCTGTCAATAATCAACAAAGTCTACACAATTAGTCTTTAGTTATTTTCTTTTAGTATTATTCTAGTTGAGCTACTAGAGCTTTGTATTTCCAATTTTGAGGGATTCGGCCGACTTTTTTGTAGTATACTGATAAACGGTGAACTTTAGCCTCAATTAATTCAAGTGAACGCACATTTCTATTATCACTTTTGTTTGCCTTGAGGTGCTTTTGTAATCCAATTGCCTTTTTTACTATATTATCCAGATCTTCAGGAAGATCAGTTTTTAGATCATTTTCTTCTAAAACCTGAGAAATTGTCTTTTTTATGATAGGTTTTACAAGTGGAATTGAATGTTGATCCCTTAATTTTGCACCAATTTGACTAGCTGAGAGATCATCTTTTGCATATTTTACGATCAATTCTTCAATCTCTTTTGCATCTTGCTTTATCCAAGAGGGTGGTTTGGGATCTAGAGGTCTTGTCGAGTGTGATTTTCCATAATTATGCGAATGTAGTCTACCCACGAAGCAAAATTCTTAAAAAGCAACATAAACGTTTCTTGTACGCTCTGATCGACTGAATTCCCAGCATTGAAACTGAGAAAAAAGTTAAATAATAACGGGTATGAGATTTCATCAGGTTAAAATGAAAAGATCAATCTATGCTTTGAGTACATTGGCATTATGTATGGCAATGTCCACACTTGTAATTCCAGTAATGGCATACAGTGGTTTAGGTGCAGTAGATGGAATCACACTTGAAGAACACCTAGAATTGGCAACCAGAAAGGTTGACAAAGCTGAAGCAAACCCAGCAACAGGTTCAGGAACTCCTTATCTTGATGCAAGTGGTGTCTTAGGATCTTCTATAATTGCTGGAGCAATATTTGGTGGAATCGCCACTGCTATGTTTGTCAGAGGAAGATCTGGCAGATACGCTGCATACGGACGCGGTTAGTCAAATTCATCTATTCTATTTTCTGAAATTTTTCTAGTTCTATCTATCTAGTTCTGATCCAATACTTTCTAGCGGTCCCTGATAATCACAGAAATGTATATATGCATTCCAATTAGTCAAATTATTGATGATTCCTATATTTGGGACACTACTTAGCATTCTATCTAGTGTAACTGGACAAATAGGACCAAACTATGACCCACTATTTTATGACGTCATGTTGTACATCTTTGGTACAATGATGTTCTCAATATTCCTGCTTGGAATTATTGGATATTGGATTAGAGTTCACGGATGGTCATACAAGGACAACCGTGAAAGATGGGTTGATGAATTAGATAGACACTTCGAAAACGAAGGAATAGGTCTTATTCCAGACAACGGAAAGTATTGGTAAACACCAATTTTTATTATTTTAACATTCTAGTTTGACATGTTTTTTTACTTCTTACACTTTCTAATTTTATGACAGAACCTGAACCTGAACCTGAACCTGAACCATCTACCGAAGATGGCCCAAGTCATTTTACTCCTGACGTAATCTGTCCATTTTGTCATCAGAACGTAAAACAGCATAAGAAAGGTTGTGTTGGAAAAAGATTTCCAAAATCAGCAAAGGATAGAGAAGAAAATACTAAAAGATTAAGGGAACTCTACAAAAATCGGTAAATCTACAAGTCAGGAGGCAAAAAGTCAGCTTCTTGTGTTGCATCAAATTCTTCTGAATAAAATTCAGCCCTATAGACTGAACCGTCTTTTAGAAGTGTATGGATAAATCTGTCAGATTCCTTTCCATCCATTATTATACGTGATTTTGATTCATCCATGTCTTTCATTGGGAATTCCCAAATCCATAGAAAATGTCCAATTTCAAATGGGTATTCTTCTTCCCATTCTACGTAAATTTTTCCATCATCCGTAAGTGTATAGATAGTTCTCTGACAGTCAGAAGCCAATAAATCATCACCTAGACTATCACCAAATCCTATGTTGGCAGGTATGTCTGCCTTATTTCCATCCACATACAATTCCAAAGTTACTGACATTTTGTATGGTGTATCTCTGTTCTCAATGCATACTTTGAGTGGATCACTTTGACCAAGAAATCCTTGGATAACACTACTGCTTACACCAACAGATACCCCAATGATGAGTAAAATTATGAGAAACCTGATGGTTTTTCTCCTTCTGTTTGGGTCTCCCATTCCTGGCCAACGCATAAATCAAAAACACCTAATTTGCATAAAGTCGTTTCTATAATTCTATTATTTCGAGTGTGTCAAACTGGTCTTGATGGTCGGCAATGTAAAATGTGATTGGGCTAGAATCAATTTCTACCCATTCTGATTCTCCCCTATATTCAACAAAGTCCTCAACAGATACACCAGGACCTGAACATCTCGCAAGAAGCCTTTTTTGTGTATTTATGGGAAAAGGAAGACGTACGACTTTGCCCCTTCTTTCATCTTGTATGTTTATGGTAAATTCGTCTTTTTCGAACCTTACTTTTCCTTTGAAGTAACTTTCACGGATATCGAGATATTGTATTTGAAAAACATACTTCATGATATTGTAAAACAGTAAGAGCTTAAAAAATTATTAAAATGAAAAAGAGTGTTTGTTGGTTAGATTACTTGCCATGGTCTTGTAGCAAATGTTACTACATATGCGGCTGCAATCATAATGCTCTGATATGCAAGCATTCCCCATGGAATTGGTTTTATGATTGGATCTCCTTCTACAACTACTGTTGTTCCTGGTCCTAGACCTGGTCCAACATTTGCAACATTAAGTTGTGTGTGAACGTGATAAACACCTGGTTCTAATGCTTTAGCAGTAATTGCATAATTTGTTATAGAGTTACCTGGTATCTCAAATACAACACCTGGTGGGTCTCTAGCCATAATCTCCCATCTGTTACCGGAGTTGGTTGATTCTGAAAACAGAGAAATCCATCCTCTTTGTTCTCTTTCAACAAGACTTACTAAAGTTCCAGAAAGAACTAGAGTTTCACCGGTAGATAGTGATTGTCTAGATATCGCTTCATTTGTAATTTGAATAAAACGACTTTGCAGCTGTGCTTGAACACCGTGTGCTTCAGCTGATTGTACAATTTCGGCAACGTTAGGACCATACATACCAAGTACGAAAATAGCCCCTACAGTAACTGCTAGAAATTTTTTATCTATCATGATTATCAGTCCCACTTTGACCATGCGGCCATCCATCTATACGTCCACGTATTGAGCTTACAACCTAATGCCGCAAATGTACATGCTAGTACCGATCCAGCTCCCGCTCCAAGAGCTACTGGGCTGTTGTAGAACTTACCTACCTGCGGTTCTATCGGCGTCATGTATGGAGGTAATGTTGGTCTTGGATACTTGAATGCAGTTTCTAGTGGATCTGCTATCAACATCAACTGTACCATATTGAACAGTGGCATTGACATTCCAACTAAAACTCCGCCAAAGAATATCAGCGAGTGTTTATTCTTCTTTGTCGCCCAATATGCCAAGTCCAATAACATACACGATGGAATCCACATTGGATGAACAATGAAATCCACTGGGTAACCAAGTGCAAACCATGCAACTTTTGCAACCCATGTATAGACTTGCATAATTAAACCGTAATACGATGCAGTACCGGGTACACCAGTAAATGTAAGATAATACACAGCACCAACAACAGTCATCAAAGTGTTAGCTATAGAAAATACTACAAATGACGTCCAGGCCCAATCAGTATAGAAGATATAGTCACCAGAGTTAATTGTTAACAAAGTCGAGTTTACTGCAACTACAACTATAAACAAATAGTGAGTACATCGTCTAAGCCAGACCATTAAAGATCTAGCACTAATGTGAGTATATAAAATTTTAGGAAATTTCGTGGATCGAGATACGTAAAAACTTAGTTGATTTTTTCTAAGTCGATCGATGTCATATCGCGAAGATTAAGAAAGCTTTTTAAACATTCTATATTGATAATCTGCATATGACTCTACCTAAAGGATTTGGCGGAGGCGGTGGCGGAGCCAGCCGTTCTGACGTCGAAGGTATGATTGGTAAGCGTATTGAAAACTATACCAGTCTGATTACACTTTCCTACTTGGGTGCATTCTTTGCAACAATGTTTGGAACAATGGTCGGTTATCTCTATTATCCATGGGCATACGCATCAGCAAGTGGTCACTATGCAATGATTACACTGACAGTCATTGAAGCAATTGGTTACATCTTTTGTATCAAGGTCGCTGAGGAAGGAACAACCAAGTCAAGCAATGGTCAAATTGCAGCTGCTTTAGCAGGTACAACCGCAATTATGTTGTATGTGTCTATGTACGTCTCTTAGTCAAAAATCATCAATATTTTGATAGGATTTTCATGTGTTACAAAATTTGTATTTAACCTATTTCCTCTGGATCAAATAATTCTCAACTCTTTGTGATGATTTCTTGCCTTTGGCATAGAAAACAATTTTGCGTCAGTATGACGTCTGGCACAACAACTTCAAAAATACGTACAGGAACCACGACCATTTGTAAAATGGGCAGGAGGGAAAAGACAACTCTTAGACGAATTAGAGAGCAATTATCCAAAAAAATTTGACACTTATTTTGAACCATTTTTAGGCGGTGGTGCTGTTATGTTTAATCTACTTGGAAAACATCCAGATATGAAATGCCACGTATCTGATCTAAATTCCGATTTAATTTTGGCATATTTGGCAATAAGAGACAAAGTAGGCGAAGTGATAGAATCACTTGAAGATCATACCAAAAAATATCAGAAAAACCCAGATTCCTACTATTATCATGTTAGAGAGTCTGAACCAGTATCACAGATTGAGAAGGTATCAAAACTAATCTTTCTAAACAAGACATGCTTCAATGGGCTTTACCGCGTAAACAGTAAGGGTAAATTCAATGTTCCATTGGGAAGATACACAAACCCAAACATTGTCAATAAATCGAATCTTCTAGCAGTAAGCCAGATCTTACAGTCATCAAATTTGGAATTTTTCTGTAGAGATTTTGAGAGCGTTTTGCATGATATTAAAAAAGGCGATTTTATCTATTTTGATCCTCCATACCAACCTGTCAGCAAAACAGCCAGTTTTACAAGCTATACAAACAAGATGTTCACGGATGACGATCTTGACAGATTAGCAAATCTTGCTGAAAAACTTGATTCTATGGGATGCAAGGTTTTGCTTTCAAATTCAAAATCAAAAAAAGTGGAAAAATTGTTTTCTACATCAAAATGGACCATTAAGGAAATTCGAGTAAATAGGGCAATAAACTCCAATTCCAAAAAGCGAACAGGTCACTCTGAGATTCTAGTTAAAAACTACTAAAGCTCCGAGCGGGATCCGAACCCACGACCTTTACATTACCAATGTAACGCTCTACCAGGCTGAGCTATCGGAGCATGTCGATTCGTCAACAAAAATCCTTATAATTCTTGGTAAAATTTTTCATATCCATAAACTGTTAAATTTCTCTGATAGTTAGCTAGGCTAGTGCAGGAGTAGTCAAGCCTGGCCAAAGAAAGCATGTATGCTTTTGGACACGCGGGACTTAAGATCATAAAAATGGGTGATCCCGTCTCTCAGGAGTTCGTGAGTTCGAATCTCACCTCCTGCACTGTTATCTTGTTTGTTTAATTCCTTTAGCGTTTAGAACTTCATAGACGTCAGGAAGACCAAAGACATATCCAATATGAACACAGTCTTTCTCTTCACAGAGTTGGCAGTAAAGTTGACCATTTTGAATTGCAACTTCGGCAATTCTGTTCTTAATATTGTCTTTTAGAATGATTCTATCAGCGTCAATTGAGACCTTTTCTAGTTTAGGTGCATAGCGAGCAAATGTTTTGTCTTTTTTCATTACATCTTCCAGAAGATATGTTACGTAGCCTGCAAAACTGTTGACACCCTTCATTGTCAATTCGTCTTTGTTCTTTTGATATGTTTGGTTGAATTTATCGTAAACTGCTTCAGATATTGTTATTGATTTGAATCCTGGTTTTGGCATATTATGTACCTTACCGTAAATTAAGGTACATAACTATATAACATTTTTTGTTAGTATTTTTTTGACCAACACGAATCAGCCTTTATACACGATAAATGCAGTTTACCATCATGGCTAGGGGATATCAAACTGAGGAAATAAAAGAAAAATTAGTCGATCTCTTAACCAATTCCAAGACTGGGCTTTCTGGTCTTGAAATTTCTGAGCGTCTAGAGATTAATCGTATTACGACAACAAAGTATCTTAACATCTTTGCTGCTGAGGGTCTGATTAAACAGAAAAACATTGGCAATGTTAATCTCTGGTTTATCGAGGATGGTACGGAGAAGTTTAATTTTCCCGAGGATTTTTTTAAAGTTAAAACCAAATACATTGAATATCTGACAGCGAGAAAGGAACAACAAGTGTACAATCTTGTTAGGAACTCTTTTCATTCTACACCACAACCAGTGAAGATCATAACGGAGATTGTTATTCCCGCAATAGAGTCAATATACGGCATCTTTGATCAAGGGAAGATTGGTAAATCTGAACTCAATCTTCTTGAAAAAATAGTTTCAAATTCGATACAGATAATCAAGCTTGAAAATTTTGATATTGACACAAAGAAGAACGTAATTTTGATATCAGCTGACCATCAAAGTACTCTTCTTTCAGAAGCTGCATCCGCATCTTTTCATGCAGATGGTTGGCAGGTTTATTCCTTGGGTGATATGTCTTCATCTATTGATGTTTTGTTTGATCTTGACTTGCAGAAACTTCTAACTAAAGTTTGGAAGCCTGGGGCAGGTATGATGGTAATTGTTGTGTTTTCATCAACACCTGAAAGCATGAAGTTCTTTGCAGAATCTGTTAATTCTATCAAGGCAAAATCCAGAAGAAATCTACATCTTGCTGTTTGTGGTGACATGAAGAAAAATGCTGGTATAAAGGCTGATTTGGTAGAGGAAGATATTCAGGCTGTATTGCAATGGTCCCAAACAACTTTTGAGAGCTCAATTTCATGATTAAAAGTATGGGCCCGATGAGATTCGAACTCATGACCTTTCGATTATCAGTCGAACGCTCCAGCCAAGCTGAGCTACGAGCCCTGAAAAATTTGCCTTGTACTACGTGTTTTAAGTTTGCTGTTCCTTCCATTTGATTGAACAACCAATGGATGGGTCAAAATCCTTTTCTATTTTTTCTCCTGCAAGGAATTTTTTCAAGTTATTTTGCATCGTATTTTCAGTTGCAGTTGCATCTGGGTTCATAGCATTATCAATTCTACCATGAAAAATTAACTTTCTATCCTCATCAAAAAGGAATGGATCAGGCGTACAAACTGCACCATATCTTTTTGCCACAACTTGCTTGTCATCCACGAGGTAATCAAATTTCATGCCCTTCTCATCTGCTATTTTTTTCATATTTTCAAAGCTGTCATCTGGATACTCGGTTGAGTCGTTACTGTTTATCCCGACCACTGCAATATTTTCATTGAATTTATCATGAATCTGTTTTATGGCATCAATCTTAGCCTTGACATATGGGCAGTGATTGCACATGAATATTACTAACAATCCCTTGTTTTCTGCATAGCTTTCAAGAGAATGTGTTTCATCGTCAATTCCTTTTAGTGAAAAGTCAGGTGCACTGTCTCCAGTTTTTAATGTGATCTTCGATTCTAGTAGAACCATTCAAAAATTTCTTCTGAATCAAATAAAATCCTTGTCAATTAAAGAGAACAATTAAAATCTACACGACAATGATTCAAGTGGAGGGCTGATAGTTCAGACTGGTAGAATACTCGCCTTGCACGCGAGGGGTCAGGGGTTCAAATCCCCTTCAGTCCACCTTTAAAAATAAACAAATGGTGGATCACTCACAAGTTTGAAGATTTTAGATGGACTTAAATATCAAATATAGCGCGATAGTAAATATGGCAGGATTAATTGACATGTGGGGCGTATTTCTTCCATTGATTGTCGGATTAGCTCCAGGATTAGTTTACTGGTTTGCAATTACTGCTAGAAGAACTGGTAAGTAAAAACCTCTTTTTTAATTTCAGTATTTTGTTTAGTTACACTCGTGTATGGAAAACTATAATCTATCTTGTAACATACTTCTTTGATGGAAAAATTCGATCTTATTGCTATGGGTGGCACATTTGATGTAATTCATAGTGGTCATATGGCATTACTAAACAAAGCATTCTCAATTTCATCCAAAATCATAATAGGTCTTAGTAGTGATCAGCTGGCAGCAAAAAGAGGGAAAAAACTAGTTAATGGTTATTCGAAAAGACTATCATCACTAAAAGATGTAATTGAGGAAAGATTTCCAAATTCTTCGTATGAGATCAGCAAACTTGAGAATGATTTTGGACCAGCTGTTATCGAGGGTTCCGTCAAAGCACTAGTTGTAAGTAAGGAGACTAGTAGTAAAGGCGTGAAACTTAACGAATTGAGGATGGAGAGAAACTTGCCGCCTGTGGAAATAGTTGTTGTGCCGATGGTATTAGCCAAGGATGGAAAAGCCATCTCAAGCACCAGAATCAAGAATTCCGAGATTGCCAGCAATGGAAATTTGAATTGACAACCAACTTGTCTATCTTTGAGTAAGTGGAATAAAACAAAAATTTTAGCAGTAACAATATGAGCATTACCAATAAAATGCTGAATAAGATAGATGTTGACATTGAGAATCTCAAAGGTGGTCTTCAGCCAGAAAATTTAGAGTATTGGTACAGAAAAATTACTGATGAAACAATAGAGATTCTTCCTCCATGGTTAACAGATAAAATCAACATCAGACAGGATCCAGTTCTTCCATTAAAATTCAATATAGACATCTCAAAGAGAGCAGTACGCTATTTTATGCAAGTAATTGATTATAATTTGAAAAATATGCCTTACACAACGCAACTATACTTTATGAAAGTCCAGGAAGTTGTTAGTACAAACATGGACAAGTCATTGGTTTGAGTTATTCCTTTACAATACTGACAGAACTTCCTACTGTTTCAGTTTGTATTATTTTCTGCCTTTTTTCTATCACTGACTGAATAAAGTCTGTAAAAAGTAAAACTTGGTCACTATCCATCAAAATGATACTATGGGCTGATTTATCCTTTATAGACAACACTATCTCATTTTCTACGACGTTCAAAATTTCAGTTACATACGTTTCCTTTGTATCATTCACGAAAATTAGATTGTCAATCTTTTGAGCCTCATATTTATCCTGACAGATTATTGTTGTGCTGTTCAATCTTTTAGGAGAAATTTGTCAAGTTGGTCTCTTGCCTTTTCACGTTTTTCCTGATGGGAAGCAAGAAACTTGTTAATCTTTTCAATTAGAATTTGTTTAAGCTCACCAGTCAGCATCTTTCCAGATTTATAGTCGTCATGAATTTCTTTTAGCTTTTTGTCGTCTTGTTCAAAAAAGATTCTAAGATATTGATATGATACATCAATGTCTGGATTACCTCCTTTTTTTCTATGTTCCTCTACGTCTGGCTGTCCACCAGAAAATGCATACTTGTTAATTTTCTTCTTTACAACTTCAGAGGAGTCTGTGGTGTATATTGTCTCATTTTCATTGGATGCAGACATTTTGCCCTTAGGACCACCAAGAGCTGGAATCATGATGTTATGAATAAGTGCGGGCTTTGGCTTGTTGATCTTTGGCGCTATGTCCCTTGTGATTCGAAAATGCGGATCTTGGTCAACCCCAAATGGAATCAAGACAGGCATATCTTCTATAAAGCACGGAGCTGATTGCAATGAAGTGTAAAAAATCATTCCAACATTTGTCTCATTCTTGAATCCAAAGACCGCCTTTGTGTTTGAAAAGTTTATTCTCTTTGCAAATTCTGCCGCAATTGGATATAGTGTTCTTATGTTTTTTGTGTCAATGATGATCTTGGTGTTTTTCGGTTTGAAGCCTAGTGCTATGAAATCAAGCGCATTTTCAAGAGCAAAGCCTGTTGTTTGCTCTAAAGTCATGTCTTTTTTTGTCCAGAACTTTTCATCGTCCGTAAGCTGGAAGTACATCTTCGTGTCAAA
>ERZ724561.218-NODE-218-length-11333-cov-3.507407_pt1 | contig 11333 bp, 13 predicted proteins | sample MGYA00375855_ERZ724561 | MGnify/ENA primary metagenome ERZ724561 (study PRJEB28725, sample SAMN03264854) | marine sediment metagenome | biome: marine pelagic biome; feature: marine oligotrophic desert; material: ocean water | place: Pacific Ocean:North Pacific... | reverse complement strand
AAGGGGATGTGGTGTCATAGACTCTTTTTTCTGGAAACACAGTGCCAATTTTTTGATTTTCTGAATAAATCTCTACCATTGCAACTTTAGCCATGTAATTAGGACCAGTTCGATCATTAATGGTGATTAATTTAAACTCATACTCACCCACCGTTTTGGATTGACCAAACCCTAGGGTGTCATCAAATGTAATTCCGTATGAACTAGTTACAGTGATGCCAAGCACCATAATTCCCAATCCAATATGGGCCAAAGCCATCGGTAAATTTTTTACCAAACTGCTAGTTCTAGATCTGATTAGAGGTAGACAGCCAGTGATAATTGTCCAAACTGCAAGTATTAATCCAATGGTGGTCAGTGGTGTGTCGTAACTAAGAATTAGCAATGAAACAACTAATCCAATCAGAATTGATAGGAGAGCAACTCTGGATGATCTTAATAAGAGCTTACTCCCTTTTCCATTCCAGGTAGAGAACATGGCAAGACCAACAAAAATTAACAACGGGATACAGGGGAATAAAATAACAAAATTAAAATAAGGTGGGCCTACTGAGATCTTTTCAGAGTTAACCAACTCGAGAACCAGTGGGTATAGTGTTCCAATCATAACTAAACCGGCAGCCGAGCATAGAAAGACGTTATTTAAAAGCAACAGTGACTCTCTTGATAAAAGCTCAAGCTTTAATGGTGCTGAGCGTTTTTGCTTTAGGGCAAAAAGCATTAAGGCCCCGCCGGTAAATAAGCCAATTAACATTAAAATAAACAATCCCCTTTCAGGATCAGATGCGAAGGAATGGACTGAGATGAGAACGCCAGATCTAACCAGGAAGGTTCCCAAAAGGCTTAAGGAAAAGGCGATGATTGCCAACAGCGTGGAGAAACTATTAAACAACCCTTTTTTTTCAGTGACAATTAACGAATGAACTAAGGCAGTAGCCACCAACCAAGGCATTAATGAGGCGTTCTCCACAGGGTCCCAGAACCACCAACCACCCCATCCTAGCTCATAATAAGCCCACCAACTCCCGAGGGCGATACCCCCAGTGAGAAACAACCATGAATTGATGGTCCATATTCTTGCGATACCTGCCCAAGATGATGAATGAGGCGTCAATAGAGAAGCTAAAGCCAGCGCGAAGGGAATAGCTAGACCAACATAACCAGCATAGAGTATAGGAGGATGTATGGCTAAAGCAGGGTCTTGAAGTAATGGGTTGAGTCCTCGGCCTTGATCAGGCATCGGAAATATTCTCTCGAAGGGATTGGAAGTATAAATAATAAAGAGTATAAAACTTAAACTAACTAACCCTAATATTGATAGGGAATAAATTTTTAGCATTTTATCTTGATCGTTGAATTTTTTCGAAAAAGCTAGCGTCACGCCCCAAAATGATAAGAGAAACATCCATAATAATAATGAGCCTTCATGAGCTCCCCATATTGCAGCAATTTTATACGGTACAGGCAGATTGGTGTTTGAATTCAATGCTATATAAAGCACTGAAAAATCATCATTGAGAAAGCTGTAACCCAAACAACAGATAGCGAGAAAAATAGAAAGGCATTGGATAAGAGTAAAACGCTTAATCAAAATCATTCTAAGAGATTGATCAACTGTAAATAATTTTAGGCCAATTAAAAACTGCAACAAAGCCGCTGCAAGTGCTGTAATCATTAAGAGTTGTCCGATCTCAGGAATCATATTATTCCAAGGATGTCTCCATTGCATGTATCTCAGGTGGCATATAGTTTTCATCATGTTTTGCCAACACTTCAGAAGCTATAAAGAGATTAGCGCTATTAAATTTCCCTCTAGCAATAATTCCCTGCCCTTCTCGAAATAAGTCAGGAAGGATACCCTTGTAGCTGACTTCTATAGAAGCTGAACCGTCAGTTAAGACAAATTGAGAAGTTAAACTTCCTGTCTGCCTAAAAAAACTTCCAGTGACCACCAAACCCCCTATTCTGAATTCTCGATCCTCTGGAGCTTTGCCAGCAATCACTTCGGATGGGGTTAGATAATATAAGAGGTTATCTTGGAAAGATTTTAAAATAAAAAAAGAAGCCAGGCCTACGGTCAGCAGAACCAAACATATACCCAAAAATCTGCGATGTCTTGGAAGCATTTATCTCTTTAAAATTATCTTATTTATTTAATTTTACTTTATTTAGCTCTGAAATAAATTCTCTATGAACACATAAGTAATTTATCAATAGAACAAACATTGAAATAAGAAAAGAAGACCAGACAAAAAAGCTGTATTCACCCATAGATAAAGCTTCGATCATGATTGATGCTCCTCAACATATTCCTTAACCCAGTTAGACCTTTTTTCTCTTTTCAATAATTCAGTTGCACCGGCTCTACAGATAACGCCCCAAAAAAAGAAACCGTAACCAAAAATCATGACCAAGAGAGGCCATAGCATTTCGCCGGCAATAGAGGGGGAACTTAATTTTGAAATTGTCGATGCCTGGTGAAGAGTATTCCACCAAACCACAGAGTAATGAATGATAGGCAAGTTAATAACGCCAACAATTGCCAGAACCGAAGCTGCTCGGTCAGCTTTTTTTTGCTCTCTAATTGATGCGTGTAAAAGCATATAACCAAGGTAGAGCAAAAGTAGAATAAATTCAGAGGTTAACCTTGCATCCCAAACCCAAGCAGTTCCCCACATAGGTTTACCCCAAAGCATTCCAGTTACCAAAGCAAGAAATGTAAACGAGGCACCAAAGGGAGCAATACTTTTAGCCACTGAGAAAGCCACATTGGATCGCCATACAATTCCAACCAAGGCTGCTAACGCCATGTAGGCATAAGCACTCATTGAGAGATACGCACTAGGCACATGAAAATATATTATCCGGAATGCGTCGCCCATCTGGTAGTCAGGAGGCGCTAAGAACAAACCACCATAACAACCAATGATGATTAACAGAAAACCTGGAACAGTAAACCAATTCTCATACTTTAAACATAATCTGAAATAATTTGGTGGAGAACCGTATTTGTAAATTCTTTTAAAATTCATTCATCTATTCCACTAATTAATCAAGAGAAATCCTTATCGCAAAAGCAGTAGCTATAGGGCCTAAGCTAAAGCTCAGCAACATCATACCTGTAAGGAAATAGAATGGTCCAGAAGAATCAATGCCAACAATAGAATACTCTATAGCTTTTGATCCAAAAATCAGAATTGGCAATGATAAAGGAAACAAAATTAATGTCATCAATGCTCCTGGATACCGAACACTTAGAGTCAAGGCTGCAGCTAGTGCGGTAATATTAACTAAAGTGGTTGAGGCCAATAAAACTGTGATTACAACGGCAATTAGACTCGTTCCAGTCACATAATAAGTGGAAGCAATAAAAACTGATACCGCCACCAACGGCAGTGATGAGGTAGCCCAATAGCTTAGAATTTTCATCAAAACCAAACCATTAAGCGAGTGATGACTAAGAGTAAGCTGTTCTAGCGACCCATTGAGAAAGTCAGGTTTAAAAATGTTCTGCATTGATATCAAGGAGGCAAGAAGAGCTGATAATAGCATTACAGGACCTATGATTTTGATAAGAAACATCTGATCAGAACCGACTGTTAAAGGAAAAATAAGTGCCACCAGAACAAACATAATTACCCCAGTTAAAATATCAGACCAACGTTTCATTGAGACTTTGATTTCTCGCACAAATATTTTTAAGTAAATATTCATCAAGAGCCAATCAATAATTCTGTGGTTTTAGTTGCAATACTGTCATCCCTATTGGTGGAAGTGATCACGATTCCACCTGTGTTTATATGATCACCTATACAGTTATTAAGGTAGCTAATTGAATCACTATCAAGGTTCGCATAAGGCTCATCCAATACCCACAGAGGTTTCTTAGAAGACACAACTCTACTCAAAGCGGTCTTTCTAGATTCCCCATTGGATAAGTTTTGAATCAAAGAGTGTTTTAAATCCGTCAACCTAAACCCATTAATAACTTGATCCTTTCCATCCTTGTCTGTCTGATCTAGTCCGTAGTTTAGATTTTCATCCAAGGTCAACTCTGGAATGAGACCGTTTTTATGGCCAAGATATGACAGTTGCTCGTAATAATTAAAGAGAGACTCATCTATGGAAGCTTCATTCCAAAGGACCTTACCCTTATCGGCTTGCGTTAACCCACAAATCGTTCGAATAAGACTGGTTTTTCCACTGCCATTCTGCCCTCGGATAACCAGATGATCGCCACTCTCTATTTGAAATGAAATATCGGAGAAAATTAAATGATCTTCTCGATACAGTTCGAGCGATTCGACTTGAAGAAGGTTGCGATTCAAGAGATTTACCCTCTAGCACTCACTTAGCTATTGTATTTTATAATCGTTTTACCAAAGTGCTGTCCGGATGCAATGCCCATAATTGCGTCAATGCCTTCGTCAAATGAATACTCTTTATCGATAACAGGATGAATTTGGTGTTTATCGAAAAACTCATTCATTGCCTGATGATCTTCTCTTGTGCCCACGGTGATACCATGAGTGTGTGCGTTTTTGAAAACCATTTGCAGTAGATTAAGTTCAGCTTGAACGCCTGTAAGAGCTCCAATAAGACTGATATGACCACCAATTGCTATGGCCTCCATGCTCTGATCAAAAGTAGCGCCACCGCCTATCTCTATCACTAAATTTACCCCCATACCAGCAGCTTCAAAAGCCTGTTTACCCCAATCAGCGTTTTCTTTGTAATTGATGGTTGTATCGGCCCCGAGTTCTATTGCTCTCTCTAATTTCTGATCACTGCTTGACGTAATAATGACATTAGCCCCCATTGCTTTGGCAATTTGCAAACCAAAAATTGAGACGCCGCCAGTTCCAAGAAATAAGACGTTGTCTCCGGCTTTAATGTTTGCAGCCATAATGCAGGTCCAAGCGGTAACTGCAGCACACGGTAGTGTTGCCGCTTCTTCATAACTCATGTAATCCGGAATTTTGAGAACCGCTGTCTGAGGTAGCACAGCATATTCACTAAGGACACCTGCAGCTTCACAACCCGTTGAACTCATTCTAGTGGCTTGTTCTGAATTCCAATCTTGCCAGAACACTGAACTTACCCGATCACCAACCTTAAAGTCCTTGACATCATTGCCTACGGCAATCACCTCACCGGCTCCATCCGATAAAGGGATCATAGGTAAAGATAACATTGGGTTGTATAAACCTTTAGCTATCATAAAATCTCTGAAATTGATGGAAGCTGCTTCTACTTTTATAACAACTTCTCCTAAACAAGGGCTTGGCGTTCCTCTCTCAGTGGCAACTAAACCGCCCTCCTCGAATGACTGTAACTCAAATAATTTCATCGTCCTCTCCATGAATAAAATCAACATACAATGGTAATACAGGTGCTTTGTATTTGCTTAAAAGTTTATTAAGAAAGTTTGTCTTGATAGATAAAACCAAGGTTTTTTGAATTCCTTTACCTATTCTTTTTTATTGATGACCTCTCCAAGCATATTCAATTCTCCATAAACCTTCGAGATCATTTGCATTTATGTATTCCCGTATTAATTTGATAATTGCCTTGTATTCCTCTTCATTGATAAGAGTCCAATTAGGAATCATACTATCCGCTTTACTCATGTTTACAAATGGCTCACGATCAAATTTAAAAGAGTTACCCTCTCGTCTTACCAATTCTAAAAGTAATAAACGATCAATGGGAGGGTGAATAAAATCAGCAAACTTTTTTTCATTAGAGTCAAAATCTCCTAAATAAAAAACTTTTAAGTAAACATTCAGAATTTTAGCAGCTATCCCATAAGTCATATTTATAGGTTGCAAAAGATTTGTTGAATTTTTTTCTTTCTTTTTGTTGTTTATTGCTTGTAAAACTTTACCTAGATCTTTTCCGGTTCTCATATTCTGGATAGTTCCTTGGTGCCAATCATCGAATTCCTTTTGATTTTTTATCTCTTTAACTTTATTTATATGATGAATAAACTCCTCTGGTATACTCTTATGAATTATATTTCCAGTTGCGCCTAATAGTAGTATATCAGTTCCGCCTTCTACTGAAAATCTAAAATACTTACTCTGACTGGCAGCTGTAGAAGCTGCCCAAGCTGCTAGCAAGTGTTTGTGCGTGTCAAGACTGTAATCTGTAATTCTACTCTTCATATAATTTATCAAAAAAACTGAGCTGCTCTTCTAGATTTATATGTTGAGTCTTCATCACATAATCCAAACTCATCTTGTCTAATCCATCCCTTTGAGACTATTTCTACTATGACAAATTTAGCGCCTACAAATAATTCTTCTTCATCTCCATCAAAATCTTTTAATGTATTTAGAAAACTTACCATCCCATTTTCAAACCAATCCTCTTTACCTCCCATAGCATTAAATAACTGAGCATCTATTTCTGGGGAATCAAAATCTACCAATTTTCTAGAACCAACAAGACATAAACTGCTGCCGTTTAGCCTAATGTCTTTAATAATTTCACCTGTTTTTATTTCTATTCCTATATTGCTAGAAGAGCATTCTTCACATCTCATCTCAAAGGGACAAACGATTTCATCATCAAAATCCATTTCATCTGAAGTTATCTTGTAATAAAGGCGATACAGCTCTGAAGTACCTTGAAACAATTCACTATTATCGCAATCCAGGCAGAGATAGCCTCTGCCAGTTTTTTGTATCTCTGTTTGTTTAGTTTGTGAAGAGAAATTTTTAATTTCTCCTTTAAAGCCTCGATCTAGCTTTTCAGATTTGGAAAACCAAATAAGGGCAATACCTACTGCAAGAAAAACAGGTATCGAAATAATTGAAACATCTTCACCGCCAGCTATGTTCATCAATTGTCCTAAGGCACCAAGAATACAAAAGACACCAAAACCTATCTTTAAATTCTTCACTTAATTCTCCGCTATTATTTTTAGGTACTCTCTTCGAGGTTTTCTAACTCTTTGAGTAATTTTTTATCCAAGATTTTTTTAGCTTCTTCGTAAAACATAAACTGTTCCCAGTTATGATCAAAATCATCTTTTGTGCAAGCTTCTGTAGCAAGAACATAAATCAGTACTGGATCTAATGCTGGGAGAATACTATTAATTGTACGAATAGCATTAACTCTAAAGTGTAATTCTCTCCATTTTTTAACTTCAGGACCTTCCTCTTTGGGCAATCTGCCGCCAGCTTTTTCCCTTATTGCATCTAATGTTTCAATTGCATCGTTTAGTTCATCTAAAAGATCAGGAGGAATATCTTTGTTGTAGCCTTCAGGATCTATTTCGCCGTCTCGATGTGAAAGATACATATGAAGGAGATTTATTTTACAGCATCCAGCAGAATCTATATCTTCCCAAAAATCAGATGAGTAGTTATCTGACTCTTTCCAGTCAGTCACATCTACCCCATAGACTCCTGAAGCCACATCTTTCCACCATAGATCGAAATCGTAATCAAAAGCATTAAGTAATAACTTATTTGTTTTCTTGTCTTTTATTGTCATCTATATAAATTCACCTTGTAAAATTATACGACAATTTTTTAAGAAATTTTCTGGGTCTAAAAATAAAAGCTGGAATCAGTCTAAATTAGGGGATTTTGACTAATTCCAGCCTTGGTTCTGCCTTGCTAGGCAATCAAATTTGTCTGAGACTTCTTAGTTTTTTGGCTTATTTCCTTTTTTCTTATGTTTATGACCTTTTCCGCCCTTTCCGTGTTTGTTCATTTTTTTACGTTTTTTATCACCACGCATCTTGCCTTTGCTCATCTTGGCTCTATTCATACGTTTGGCGTTCTTTTCAAATTGAGACATTTGATCATCATTAAGAACTCCGGCTAATTGCTCTCGAGTGTCTTTCTTAATCGCATCGCCTTGCTTTTTTGAGTCTTCTCTGAGTTCCTTACCCTGCTGCATGCTTGAGTTCATGATTTGTCTGACTTCTTTTCTTTGTTCATCGGTCATATCGATTCCTCTGAACAACATCCTGGCTGAGTTATTACCGCGATCGTGATCGTGACCTTCTGCGCCTTCATGTCCACCAGCAATGGCACTATCTATCAGGAATAAAGAGCCTAAATATAGGCTAAGTGAAATCATTACAGCTATTCCTTGTTTCATATTTACCTCCAAGGTATTTCTTTGATTGTTATTATTATGGTAAAAGATGAAGTAAATATGAAGAAACAATGAATGATTCGTTTGTGAATGGAAAAAATATCTATAATTCAAACGGAATGGATTAAAAGTGATATGAAAATTTTTCCAAAATTATTTCTCGCCTCCTCCATGAGTTTTCTCGTGGTGATCGGCCTTATGCTGTTTGTTATTCAATGGAGGTTCGAACAAGATCTAACTCGCTATATCAACAACATAGAAACCAACCAATTGGAAATATTTGCATCGGAATTAGAAGAATACTATGCGGAAGTACAAACATGGGATTTTCTCGAATCAAACCCTAGAATTGCTGAGCTGATCTTGCGTGAATCAAGATCCTTTGATCAAAATATTATTATTGTCCCCAGGGCCATGAGAGAAAGACGGAGATTTAGGTTTTCATTTGATGAACCAAAAGACACTAGAGCTATGGGTCGCCTGATTCTTTTAAACCAAGAAAAAGAAGTAATTATTGGCACCAAGGAATTGCCGGAGAACTTAATCCAAATACCGATTAACTTTGAAGAAGAAGTTGTAGGAACCTTGGCACTCCTTCCATCAAATAAACTCTTTGAAAACATTGACCTTCAGTTTGCTGATGCGCAGAGACAAGCCTTATATTTATCTGGTTTTGCGGCCTTATTAATAGCTGCAATCATTTCCCTTATCCTAACCCATAATATAAGCGGACCGATACGAAAATTAGCCCGAGCGACTCGAAGTCTAATTAGTGGTGAATTTAAAACCAGAGTTAACATCACAAACAAGGATGAACTGGGTAAATTATCAAGAGATTTTAATATTCTCGCTAAAACACTCGATAAGGAAGCCGAATCTGCTGACAAATGGTTAGCTGATATCTCGCATGAACTCAGAACGCCTCTGGCTATTCTTAAAAGCGAACTAGAAGCCATTGAGGATGGCATCAGGGAATTTGACGAAGAAACACTCAACTCTCTCACCCACGAAGTGAAAAGAATCAACACCTTGGTTAATGATCTCTACGAACTATCGCTTTCAGATTTAGGTGCAATGAAGTACCAAATGGTAGAAACGGACATTAAAACCAATATCGAGTCTTCCATTGAATCCTTTAGAGACAGATACAGGGAAGCTGAAATTGATATCAAAACAAATTTCGATGAGGTGGGAAATATCTTGGGAGACCAACACCGTCTTACCCAATTATTTACTAACCTGTTGGAAAACACACTAAAGTACACCGATGGCCCAGGTTCGCTAAACATTAATATGCAAGATATTGATAATGAAATTATTATCTCCTTTGCTGACAGTGCTCCTGGCGTGGATGAAGAAACGCTGGACAAAATCTTTGATCGTTTTTACCGAGTTGAGTTATCCCGATCACGAGAAATGGGCGGTGCTGGTCTTGGGTTGTCAATTTGTAGTGAAATTGTCGATGCTCACTCGGGATCGATTAAGGCTAAACGATCCTCAATCGGCGGGCTGGAGATCGTTATAATATTTAAAAAGGCTGAGTCATGAGTAAGAGTATTTTGATTGTTGAAGATGAAAGCAAGCTTGCGAAGGTCTTGGCTGATTATCTTGAAAAAGATGATTTTAAAACCAGTCACCTTATTAACGGGGATGAGGTTGTTGACTGGGTTAAGAGAAATAAACCTGACTTAATTTTATTGGATCTCATGTTGCCCGGAGCCAATGGCAAGGATATATGCAAGGAAGTTAGAAACTTCTCAGCGGTACCCATCATAATGGTTACTGCCATGATCGATGAAATAGATCGATTAATCGGTCTTGAGCTAGGCGCTGATGATTATATATGCAAACCCTTTAGCCCCAAGGAAGTTGTCGCCAGAGTCAAAGCCGTTCTCAGGAGAATGGACCCTGATTTTATTAATCAAGCAGATACGGATGAATTTAATATTGATCACGATGCCTTCTCCATATCAATTAGAGGTAAAAAATTAGATCTGACCCCGGTTGAATTTAGAATGTTGGAAATGTTTATGAGTCAACCTGGAAGGGTTTATAACCGAGACCAGATTCTAAATAATGTTTTTGACGATGGAAGAATTGTTCTGGATAGAACGGTTGATACCCACATAAAAAATCTAAGACAAAAACTAAAGGAAGCTATCCCTGAAAGGGACTACATCCGTTCGATATACGGGATCGGTTATTCTTTCGAAAACGCCTAGTTAGCTATTCTTTTCTAAAGACGCGGTAAGGCTCATAATCTTCGAGTATGCCGTATTCTCCGCTGTACTCATAGCCAAAGTAATTCTCGAAGAGAAAAAATTTTGGAGGATAGTAGGTAAATGTAGAAAACATCGCGAGCATGACAAGATAACCGGTCAAAACTGCATTCTTAGTTGGTTTTGATAGAGGTGGCTTAATCATAATTTTATAGGCGACAACTGAACCAAGAGTTAAACCAATAACCATTGTCAATAAGTCCATTCTGAAAAAACCAGTGCCGTACAAAGGCAGTGAAATTGCCAGATAACCATAAAATGAAGCACAGATACCAATTGGTGTCATCACCAAAGAAGCTAGCTTGGCGTACCAATAATTATTCGCAATATCCCTGGTGTAGGTATATTGAACCAAGGCGTAGATCAGTCCTGGCCAGAAATACATTTTCAAATGTTCCCAAGTGCTCTCGTTAACCGAAGAGAAAAATGCAAGAGGGGTCCAAAACTCGCTCAACTCAAAGGAAAAATGGAACGCCGATCCTGCCATTGCAACCCAAATAAAGCTTCCAATTTCCCAAGTTATAAGTCTTTTTTTCATGTATATTCCTGTTCTTTAAATAGCAGAGATTAAAAAATAAAGTCCAGACAGTGCAATTAATCCGCCAAGAACCCTAAGCATAATTTTACCGTTCTCATAGTGTGTGGAAATATCAGCCAGAATCAAGCCAGAAACATGCAATAGTATAGTGCCTGTCATAAAACCAGCAATGTAGGGTGCTGGTTCAGCAATTGTTGGTATCTCTTCCCCATGAGCATAACCATGGAATATGGCAAATATAGCCACTGCAAGCATGGCAAATCTAGAATCCAGAGTTTTATCAGCCGCTAGGGATGAGCCCAAAAATAGGACAGAAAGTGCAATTCCAATCTCGTAGCCGGTCAAACCACCCATATTGAGTCCAATAAGGCCTCCAAAGAACATCACGACCACAAATGTCA
>ERZ724561.216-NODE-216-length-11362-cov-2.593502_pt1 | contig 11362 bp, 10 predicted proteins | sample MGYA00375855_ERZ724561 | MGnify/ENA primary metagenome ERZ724561 (study PRJEB28725, sample SAMN03264854) | marine sediment metagenome | biome: marine pelagic biome; feature: marine oligotrophic desert; material: ocean water | place: Pacific Ocean:North Pacific... | reverse complement strand
CCATTGATGGACTTCTTTTGGAAGCCAATATTCGAAATAAGTGCAGTTGATAGATGACATCATTACGTGCAGGTTGGCTGCATTTAGCGCTGAGTTACCTGCAAGGCCTATTTCACAGAATTTATTGAATCCTTCAACGAGTGACATCTGTTTTTTCAGCCCTGTGATTCCGATTTTCCTGACTGTTCCACGAATTAACCTCACTGCGTTCATTTGTATGAAATTAGCTGCCTCGTGGAACAGGAACCCTGTTGAGTCACTCATGTTGAGAGGTGTCTTTAGTCTGTTTGTTAGTTCACAGATAGAAGCTATGTCGTTTGCCGGGATAGGATCCTCAAACCAAAAATATTCGTTGGCATCCAAAGCGTGACCGACATAAAGCGCCTCTCGAAATGTGTAACCGTGATTTCTGTCCAGCATCAACTCCATTGCGCCACCGACGGCCTCGCGAACCTTTTGAACTGTGATAGCGGCATCACGCGCTGATAGTGGCCCCGGGTGGATTTTGTATGCATTGAATCCGTTTGATTTCAATTGGAGGGCTTCTTCAACAAACTTTTCTGGTTGTGCGTGGCGTGGCGGATATGTTGCATAAACTGGGATTTCCTGTCGTGCTGTGCCAAGTAACTTGTGAATTGGCTTGCCAGCCGATTTACCCGCTATATCCCATAGTGCCACGTCCAGTGGTGCCCAGCTTGGTTCAATTGGGGAACCGTGACCGGCTAGCACTGGAAGTTGATTCCATAGCCATTCCCTATCTGACCAATCGCGATTCATCATAATCGGTTTCAATTTACTGATTATGAAGTGCATTCTTTGTGATGAATCGGCACCATGATCTCCAATAAATGCATGTCCTTCTAACCCGTCTACTGTATTCACACGCAGCACACCCTGTCGGGTGGCTCCACCTAGGTTTGCTCGTTCATCTTGGACGAGCACAGCAGGAGGATTCCGTTCGATTACATCAATTGTGATATTGGTGATTTTCATGATTCAGTTGAGGTTTTGTTTATCCAGAAAATTGTCGTCTGATTATTTTAAGGGTGTTTTGTTTACTGGGGATGCTACACAAAGTGTTTGGAAGATGTTCATATTCTCTTTGTGGTCAATGGGCTGGCCTCGCCCGGCAGATTGAGTATAGGTAAGATGGATTTGTTTCTGAACTGAAATGAGGTGTCGTCACCTAGATCAGTGGTTGGCATAGTTCTTTTGTTTTGGTTATTTTGGAGAATCGATTGACGCGTGATACAGATTTCAAATTCATAGAAGGGCGAATTGCCGATCTGGTAGATGCAGCCATTCAACAGGATGGGATGCCTGGATTATCTATCGGTATAGTTCGTGGTGATTCCTTGGTTGTCCATTATTCCTTTGGAACCCGGAAGCTTGGCCACCATTTACCGTTTACTCCTCAAACGATTTCTCGTGTTGCGTCAATTACAAAGACTTTCACGGCGACAGCGATTCTGCAACTCAGAGATCTTGGGCAGCTTGAACTTGATGATCCTTTGCTCGTTCACATGCCCGATTTCACGGTTGCGTCTGCCCTGAAAGGGACACTTGAGAAGGTGACGTTACGACGTCTTATGACTCACCATGCAGGGTTAAGAACAGAGCACCCTCTGACAGATTGGAATGTGCCATCATTTCCGACATCCCGTGATTTACTAGATGGGCTTGAAGGCATTGAGGTGGTTATTCCACAGGATAGCCAATGGAAATATTCTAATGTTGGGGTCGGTCTATTAGGTCATGTAATCGAAGCGGTGAGCGGCCTGCCATATGAACAGTACATATTCGAAGAAATCACTGGTCCTTTGGGATTGCTAAACACCCGCTTGGACTTAGATTCAGATCAGGTCGGCTTGAAAGCTACAGGTTACAGTCGACCACTACCAGGCTCGCATGACCTTCGAGAAGCTCCGTACTCTCCCTTACTTGGCATTTCAGCTGCGGGCCAACTGCATTCTAATGTTGAAGATTTAGCAAAATGGATGTCGTTTCAATTCACATCGGGACGTGAGAACCACCAGAGTAAAGTTCTATCTGCAGCTTCACTAGCGGAAATGCATCGTCCTAGTTACTTGTCCAGTGATTGGACCAGTGGACAGGCGATTGGATGGCGAATGAACCGTCGAGATGATCTTGTGCTGCATAATCACGGTGGCGGGATTCACGGTTTCGCCTCGAACATGGTTTTCAGCTTGGAAGCACAGACGGGTGCTATCGTCCTAGCTAATGTCTGGCCAGCACCTACCCCTGTTAAGTTAGCTGAAGAAATCACGGAAATGGTTATCAGGGAGCTTGGCCCTGTTGTAGAGCAAACCTCTTCAGGCTTAGAGGATGTTGACGAACAAAAGGCTCAATCGTTCCTTGGCAGGTATTGGGCAGAACCAGGTGTTTTTGTTGACGTTGTTTATGCTGATACAGGGTTCGGACTCGGAGCTCCCAAAGAAGGTGATTACGGTTTACACGGTCCAGCATGTTTGAAGCGCGATCCTGGGATAGAGAACGATTTATCATTCCGCGTAGAAAAAGGGCGAGGGGCTGGCGAGCTTGTGGAGTTTTCACAGGATACCTCTGGCAAAGTAAAAGATTTTCGGCTTGGTGGATTTCTATACAAACGGGTTGATTAACCTTGTTTTTGAAAAGGAATGTCATATGACCGGCGTGTTCGAAATAGCTGACAACTTCGTAGGCACTGTCGCCAAACATAACCCGCTTGCAGCCACCCATATGGGTATCACGGGAAGTGATCATCTGATGCCGGATTATTCACCCGATGCGACTCACTCGTTTTATCGTGAGACCATCAAAGCGCTTGGTCAGATGGAAGCTGCCGTTCCGCTGAATGATCGCGAGAGGATGTGCAAGGACACATTTATAGACGCGTCAACTGTTTCCGTTGAGCAGCATGAATCTCGTGATTATCTGCGAGATATAAATGTGTTGTTTTCACCGGTTCAAAGTGTTCGCTCTATTTTCGACCTTATGCCGAAAGATTCTTTAGAGGCATGGGAGAATATTGCCTCCAGAATGGAAAAGGTCAAAGATTCCTTGTTTACTTATCGGGAAGCACTCGACAAAGGCCGTGCGGAAGGATTGGTCGCTTCTCGCCGCCAGGTTAATGGCTGTGCCGATCAATGTGCAGTTTGGGCAGGGGATAGGAACAGCCCACCGTTTTTTGATTCAATGGTCGATGCTTTTGATGCCTGTGGAATTTCTGATGGATTACTGGGTATCCGTCTTGAAAAAGCCTCTAAATCCGCTAGTAAGGCCTACGCTGAATTTAGTAATTATCTTAGAGATGCTTATCTGACGGATGCTACGCCCGCTGACGGAGTAGGACGTGAGAGATACGCGCTATCAGCTAAGGGATATTTGGGTGTGGATATTGATCCAGAAGAAACATATGACTGGGGATGGGAACAGCTTGAGTGGGTGAGATCGGAGATGCTGAAAACCGCATCGGCGATTAAGCCAGGAGCTTCGATAGACGAAGCTATAGAAATTCTTGATTCTGATCCGGAAAGAATGATCAAAGGCGAAGACGAGTTTCGCCAGTGGATGCAAGATTTACAAGACAGAACTATAGAGGAAATGGATGGTGTTCATTTTGACATCCTGGATCCAGTTAGAGAGATAGAGGCACTCATATCACCACCGGGTGGTGCCCTTGCCATGTACTACACGGGGCCATCTGAAGACTTTTCCCGCCCAGGCCGAACTTGGTATCCGACTGGGGGGAAAACAGAATTTCCGATATGGCGTGAAGTTTCTATTGCTTATCATGAAGGTGTCCCAGGGCATCATTTCCAGATCGCTACGAATGTTGCTATGACAGAAGAGCTTTCGCGATACCAACGATTGTTGGCAGGGACTTCGGGATATGTAGAAGGATGGGGGCTTTACGCAGAGCGTTTGATGGGTGAGCTAGGTTATCTGGAAAATCCCGACTACTACATGGGTATGTTGGATGCTCAGGCTTTGCGCAGTGTCCGAGTTATCGTTGATATTGGGATGCACCTCGGACTGAAAATCCCACGGTTCTCAGAATTTCATCCAGGGGAAATATGGAGTGGTGATCTGGCTTTGGAGTTTATGCGCGAACGCGTTCATTTTCCGGCTGATTTTATAGTTTCTGAAATCGACCGTTATCTTGGGATACCTGGTCAGGCTATCAGCTATAAAGTGGGTGAAAAAGTTTGGCTCGAAGCACGCGATGCAGCGAAGCAATCTGCAGGATCATCGTTCGATCTCAAAGCATGGCATAACCATGCTTTGAAGTTGGGTCCTATGGGACTTGCCCAGATGAAAAGAGAGCTTGGAGAGCCACGAAATACGGACTGAAACTTATGGTAATAATCATCGATTAATAAACGATGTCCGAATTAGAACTCCAACTCAGGTTAAGGCGCTAAATATCGAGTTTCAAACTTGACTGTTTTAAACATCTATAGCCATTAATTCTTCGGCGTAAATAACCTGTCCGTTATAGATTTCCCTGATGTCACCAAGCCCTTTTTCAAGTGGGCCGTGTGAGGCTATATGGGCACCCATATGTACTAATATTAGTTTCTTGACCCCGGCTTCTTCTGCCATGCGGGCGGCTCCAGTTGTCCCGCACTGCCCTGGTGCTTCACCATCTGCATCCATGTGTTCTTGGTCATCCCAACACATGCACAACATCACGTCGGCATTTCTTGCTAGGTCAATAACCGATTGGCAAGGTTGTGTGTCACCTGTAAAAACCACTGATTTACCTGACTTGGTTTCTATCCTGTAAGCCAGCGAGTCTAGATATGGCTGTACATGTTCTGCGTTAGTGGAGGTCACTTCCCAGTTGTTTGCGGTATGTACTGTCCCAACTCCGACATCAGTAGCCTGAACTTGCGGTGCTTTTCTGGGTAGGACACCTCCTCGATTAACATAGACTTTTTGCGATAGCGGATGGTAGATACGTGCTTTCCAGTCGTGCGAGAAAATTCCGTTCTCTCCAATTACACCTTCTGTGATCATTTCAGTTAGCGTTGGGCCGAATACTTGTAGTTTATTTTCCTTGCCAATCGACTGGTCGAATCTCGTGAGCAGGAAACATGGGTAATCGATGTCGTGGTCGAAATGATGATGAGTGAAAAATATATAGTCAATATCCGTAGGCCAGAGGCCAGCCTTAACTAGTTTGTGCGTAGTGGCTGGCCCACAATCAAACATTATTTTTTCACCCTCGATCTCCAGTACGTAGGCTGACCCGAATCGAGTGGGAGTTGGAGTGGGGGTCCCTGCTCCTAAAATGTATAGCTTTGGCATTAAGTGACACCTTCTCCAGATCTGATTACTTTCTTGTCGTGTGTCGCGAGTGATTGGTTATGTTTACCTATTGGAAGCATAACCATGCCCCGGAACTTTAGGATTCCCGGAAATCTCCTAATCGTGAAGATTCATCAAAACTCGTATAAACCAGTACTAGGAAGCATTTAGCTGTTACCGGATAGTCTGCCGCCATTCGTTTAATCAAATTCATGAAACCAAAGTATTCACTATTAAAACTGGAGACAGATCGATGCTGTATTTCCGATCTTGTATGCGATGTAAGGAAGGTACTGTCGAACTAGGTTCTGATAACTTCGGCTCTTTTCTGAGTTGTATCACTTGCGGCTACACAATTAATTCCCGTTCTATTCGTTCCAACGGTTCAATTGCCGAACCAGCCACTGTTGATGAAGAGGTTGTAATAGCACCTATGCTCGAGCCGGTCTTGGTTGCAGAGGACGTCGTTGATGTCGAGACCGAGTCAGAACCTGATATTGATCTGATCGCGGAAGAGGTTGGCGCTTTCGATTTTGAAGAAGTGACTGCTATTTAGACCAGGCTTTCGCTGATGTTTTTTTTTCGGCGATAGCCGAGATTCAGTTTATTTGTGCTAGCGGTTCTATATTAAGTTCGCGTGCTGCGGAGTCGAACCATTCGATTACTTCGCGGTGAAGCGGTATGCCCTCACGCTCTCTTATCTGTGTTTCTTCATGTTCTGGAAGTCCTGCGTAGTAGACCCGATCATTCCCAGGAGATGGAGGCGTTTCTACTAGGTAGGTTAGAAATTGGTCCATAGAGGCCTTAAATTCACCAACATCACGAAATGCATCGATACTGAACGCTGCTACGAATTGTGATCCGTTACGCTGTGATCCTGTTTCCGTTGGGTTAATGGCTCCGAACAGTCCGGCTGACAAGATTCCTGAGAACACCTGCCCAATCACTGCCATTCCGTAGCCTTTATGTGATCCAAGCTCTCGTGTTGAGCCCCAGGGTAATAGTCGGGTTTGTTCAGGAACATCTTGAGTTTCCATTATTGGCGTCCCGTCTTCCTCCGCAAGCAAACCGGGAAGCAAACGCGCACCTGTTCGCCTGAGAAGTTGTATCTTATTGGCAGCTACGGACGATGACGAAATGTCCAAAACGAATGGTGGCATCTTGGCCGCAGGGATCGCCCAAGCGTGCGGAACTGCTCCGACTCTCGGAATCGCACCGAATGTTGGCACCATTATGGCCCCTCCGCCGGTTATGGCGTAGCCGATCATGTCATGGGGCATTGCTCGCATAGCATGATAGGCCATCATCCCTGCATGACCACTGTTATGGATCGTGACGGCTCCAATACCTACTTTACTGGCTTTTTCTACGGCGATATCCATGGCCTGAGGGCATATGACTAATCCGTGTGAACCATCTGCATCAATAGTTGCTACCGCTGAAGATTCTCTTGTGATTTTCCATCTTGGTTGTGGATTGATATTTCCATCTTCGTATAGTTTTTTATAAACACGCAGCATATTGGAGACTCCATGGGTCTCACATCCTCTGATGTCAGCTGTGACTAGCCCATCAGCTGCCAGATTTGCATCTTCTTGCGAAAGCCCCATCACGGTGAATATGTCGGCGGTTGTGCGATGTAAATCGTCCCGGTTAACTCGCACCTGGTCTTCTATGGGCACATGGAAATGATCAAGCATTGGTTAAACTCCTATCGTTCCAGATGTGGGATATCGAATTCTGCAGTTGTCTTGTCAAACCAGTCGACGACCTCTTTGTGAAGTGGTATCCCACGATTGTGCCGGTCAATTGATTCTTCGTGCTCTGGTAGCCCAGCGTAGTAAACCCGATCATGCCCTGGCGCAGGAGGAGTCTCACGCAGATATTTCAGGAAGTCATCCATTGACGACTTGAATCTTGCTACGTCAGTGAATGCTTCAATTGAGTATGCGGCAACGAAGTGCGACATGTGTCCGCCTTCGTATGGTCCAAAAGTGCCATGGGAAAGAATACCTGCGAAAACTTGAGCAACAGCACTGAGGCCATACCCTTTATGAGAACCGAGTTCACGCGTGGCTCCATTCGGCAACAATATCGTTTCCTCTGGTACCGGGCGTTCATCCATTATTGGAGTGCCCTGTTCATCCGCCATCAGTCCGGGTATGGTCATGGATTCCATCCTTCTCAATAGTTGGATTTTGTTAGCGGCCACAGATGATGATGAAATGTCTAGAACAAAGGGGGCTTCCTTGTCAGCAGGAACTGCCCATGCGTGCGGGTTGGGCGCGAGCCTCGGCTCGCTGCCAAATGTTGGCGGCATTGATTGGCCCCCGGCAGTGATGGAATAGCCGATCATATCGTGGGGTAAAGCCATCATCGCGTGGTAGGCGATCATCCCAGCATGTCGTCCGTTTCCCATTGTGATAGCACCTATACCGGTTTCACGCGCTTTTTGTATGGCTATTTCCATTACTTGGGGAATTACTGCTATGCCAAGACCGCGATCACAATCGACGTTTGCAGTAGTCGGGGTTTCGCGGGTGATTCGCCATGTTGGTCGTGGATTTATCGTTCCTTCTCCAACCATCCTTATGTAGTTTCGCATCATGTTGGAGACGCCATGGGTATCGACGCCGCGTGTGTCTGAAAGGAGGAGCACGTCTGTTGCTTGCCACGCGTCTTTTTCGGAAAACCCAATTTTTAAAAATAAAGCATTGACGGTCTTACGAAGAGAATCCGGCATAATCCTGACTTCATCTTCTTCTGGAACATGGAAGTGTTCGAGCATTTTGAGTATTTACCTCACCCGCGTTACATGGTCTCTTTTTGTATTGTTCAGGGAACCCTACTCTTGATTTTCAGTTGAGTAAATCGTCTTGTTACGTAGGCAGCTTCTTATGGCTATAGTGGTCGGTAAGATTTTGAAAGTTCAGTTGTGTGAAATATAGGCTAGACTTTCATCAGGGTTTTGCTGGATTTAACGTAGAGATTACACGTCTTGTTTAGGCTTCACGCTCACACGATTGAGTGAATATCGATTTTGGAGGAATAGCCTGTGATGATGGAGGGCCTTGCGCAAAAGTTCCATAGTGTTTCGGGTGTAGGTTGCGTGGTGGTAACAGGCGCCGGAATCAGTGCGATAAGTGCTTTGTTTGCTCAGCCAGGCGCCTCTCGTACAATCCTAGAAGTGCAGGTCCCCTACACTCAAAAAGCACTTGACGAATTTGTTGGGGCCGAGGCGGATCAACATGTCTCTAAATCCGAGGCGATTCTGATAGCTGAATCGGCATTCAACCGTGCTCGTCATCTTGCCCCTGATAACTTAAAGCAATCTCTTTTCGGTATCGGATGTACCGCAGCAATAGCTACTGATCGGATCAGGAAGGGTGAAGATCGAGCGCATATTGCTTGGTCTGACGGAGTGAAAACTGGGGGCATCTCTGTCTGGTTTGATAAAGAAACCCGGACTCGAGTTGATGAAGAGCAGATCGTTGCAGCCATGGTCATGAATTCAATTGCCGCTGTCTTGAAAATCGAGTCTAGACTAGAAATTAACATTCTTGAGACGGAGCGAATTGATGAGTTCGGTTGACCGACTCTACACAGAGGAAATTGGAGGGTTGGTTATAGATGCTCATGGTAGGCAGAGCGAATCGCTTCCCAAAAAACCACTTGTGCTGGCCGGGTCGTTCAATCCGATTCATCAGGGGCACCAAGATCTATTGTCGGCTGCCATGGCGATGACGGATGCTGATGGGTACTACGAGATTTCAATACGGAACGTTGACAAACCATTACTTACAAAAACAGAACTCGGTAAAAGATCTGAGGAAGTATTAAAAGATGGTAAATCTTTGATTCTGACAAGCGCTCCTCGCTTCACAGAAAAATCATCAATTCTGCCTGGCGCTACGTTTGTCATTGGATTCGATACTTGTGTTCGTCTTTTTGACGAAACCTATTACCCTGATCATGTTGCCGGCTCAGCAACAGCAGTGGATAACTCCCTCGATCTGATTGAAGAAAATGGATGCAACTTTATAGTTGCAGGGAGAATTAACTCAAGAGGGATATTTCGAGGTCTTCGTGACGTTTCAGTACCACAGCGATTCAAAGACATGTTTCGTGAACTGACCGAATCTCAATTTCGGTCGGATCTTTCGTCGACGGAGATGCGAAAACGCTTTTGAGAGTCGCCGAATTTTCAGTTGCGCTCTAATTTTGCTGTGGTATACACGATTAACGAGGAACGCTGAGTATCTAACATAACGGTTAGGTGCTGGCTCATGAGTTTATAGAAAGAGAAACCAGTTGTTATGGGTGAAACTAACTTCAGGAACGCTAGAGTTGCGAGTGATTTGCTAGACCGGATGTTTGTGGAACGTTGGTCTTCAAAAGCATTTACCGATGACCGGTTGTCAGAGCAACAAATTGATGTTTTATTTGAAGCGGCTCACTGGGCACCCTCATCAAGTAATAGGCAGCCATGGCTATTCGTTTACGCTACAGACGGACCGGATCGAGTTCGTTTTAATTCTGTTTTGAATGAAGGAAATACTTTGTGGGCTACGAGGGCTTCAATGCTTGTTCTGGTATTCGCTCGCGTCGTTGATGAAGAGGGTAGCAGTATTCGTACCGCACATTTTGATACCGGAGCAGCTTGGATGTCATTGGCGTTGCAGGCTAATCGCATGGGTCTTAACACACGAGCCATGGGCGGTATTGATTTGGATGCCGCCTACACCGCAGCTGGCGTTCCTCGTGAGGAATTCCAAACGATATGTGCGATCGCGGTTGGGGTGCCGGGCACATTAGACGACATTGATCCTGATATAGCAAAAGGTAATATTGCCAATGATCGGAATCCAATCAATGAAATTGCGTTTTCTGGCAGTTATCTGGAGTAGTTAAAACTTTAAGTGGGTAGATTGGTATCGGGATTATTACGCACATAATTGGCTTGTCTTAATCCGAATTTTTCTTGTAACTGAACAGATAAACCACCGTCGATTGCGAGCGTGTGGCCTGTTATGAATGATGCCTCTTCAGAACAGAGGAAAGCTATCCCGTTGGCTATGTCGTCAGGAATCCCAGTCCTGCGGAGTGGGTACTGATCAGCGAAGAATTCGTGTCCAGTAGGATTGTCTTTCCATATTTTTGCCAAGCCCTCTCCCACAATATGTCCTGGTGCGATCGCATTGACTCTGATTCCATCGGGTCCAAATTCGGTCGCCATTTGACGGGTCATGCCTACAACTCCTGCTTTTGCGGATTCATAAACCAACATACCTGGCTCCTGAAGAAAACTGTGCACCGAGGCGAGATTAATAATGCTGCCTCCACCGGTAGCGGTCATGTGCGGGATCGCGTTTTTTGGTCCTAGGTACAAGGCCTTAAGCAACACGTCGATACCGTAATCCCAATTGTCTTCTTCAACGGTGAGAGCACTACCGTGAATTCTCGATTCGCCGGCGATGACACCGAAAGCATTTTGGACCAGTATGTCCAGTCTGCCGTACATATCTACAGCTTCATCGACCATCCGCGCTATATCTCCACTTTGAGAAACGTCAATATGGCTAGCTACTGCGATACCACCTGTTTTTTTGATGCTTTGTACGTTCAAGGCCGCTGAGGAGTCATCTATATCAGCGATAAAAACCTTTGCTCCTTCTGATGCCAATTTTCGGGCAGTAGCGCCGCCAATCCCTAATGCTCCTCCAGTGACAATAGCAACGTGACCGTTAAATCTGCTCATGACGTCTCATAAAATCCTAGTTGTTAAGTTTCAACTTTTGATATTTGTTTAAACAACGCGAAACTAGCTGAGTATCCGTGTAAGAATGTTTGATCCCCAATCGGCCCGATTTCTCCATTTGAAAAGAAACCCGTGATAGGTATATCAGCCACCATGTCAGTGAACATTTTGGTGTCGTGATCCGGGGAACCGTATAAATATTGCCCGCGCCCGAGGCAACTGAACAACAGGGCAGATGCCGGGATGTCACCTTCCAGATTGCCTATGTATTCTTCAAGCATCATTCGTAAA
>ERZ724561.215-NODE-215-length-11461-cov-2.359273_pt1 | contig 11461 bp, 12 predicted proteins | sample MGYA00375855_ERZ724561 | MGnify/ENA primary metagenome ERZ724561 (study PRJEB28725, sample SAMN03264854) | marine sediment metagenome | biome: marine pelagic biome; feature: marine oligotrophic desert; material: ocean water | place: Pacific Ocean:North Pacific... | reverse complement strand
AAAGTATAATTATTCTCACTCTTTTGCATATCCAGTCATAAATACAAAGGCGTATTAATTGAAGATTCTTGGAATACATTTACTTCTAGATTTGGAGAAATGTGACCCTAATAAGCTGGATGACCTCGGAGTTATGAAAAAGTTGCTAACCAAAGCTGCGCTAGACGCCGGGGCACATGTAGTCGGAGAAACATTCCACAAATTTGAACCAATAGGAATCACTGGTGTTTTGGCAATAGCTGAATCTCATATATCTGTACATACTTGGCCTGAATATAGTTATGCTTCAGCAGATATATTCTCATGTGGAGACGACTTCGATATAGAAAAAGCTTCAAATGTATTGATTGAAGGCTTGAACTGCCAGAAACCAACCATTATCAGGAAAGAGCGCGGGCTGCATGAGTGATCCTCTTAGTTTCCCTAAAGGGGAATGGCATATTGAATATATAACTCCTAAGCTTATTCAGGCAGAAAAACGCGGGCAAATATTGTTCCAACAAACCACTCCATACCACGAAGTAGTTAATTTGGAAGGTGCTGAATTTGGAAAATCACTAATATTGGACGGGAAGACACAATCAACTGAAATGGACGAGTTCATTTATCATGAAGCTCTCGTGCATCCAGCGATGACATCCCATGACAATCCAAGGAACATTTTTATTGCCGGGGGAGGAGAGGGAGCTACAGCAAGAGAAGTTCTGAAGCATAATACGGTTCAAAATGTGGTTATGCTCGACATAGATGAACAGGTCGTTAAAGCATGCCAAGAATTCCTTCCATCACATCACAAAGGATCATTTGAAGACCCACGAATGAACCTAATCATTGGCGATGCTGCCCATTTTCTCGAACAGACTAAGGAATCATTCGACATAATAATAATTGACGTTCCTGACCCAATAGAGGACGGACCCGCCCACAAAATATTTACCAGAGAGTTCTACCAAATTGTCAAAAAGAGACTGAACAGTAACGGATTTATCGTAGTCCAGTCAGGGCCAACCGCCCATTCTTTTGCGACCGATTGTTTTACAGTGGTAGCAAACACAATAAGCAAAGAATTCATATCAACAGCAAACTACCACGTATTTGTACCCGCTTTCGGGTCAACATGGGGTTTCACTATAGGCAGCCCTTCTGGATACAAGTTTCCCATGAACTTCAAAGAATTAGATCAAATACTCTTAAAAAGAGATGTAAGAGACCTTCTTATGTTTGATGGTAAGACATCCGACGGTTTATTTGCTCTTCCAAAATATCTTAAGCGAGAACTACAAAAAGAAACCCGTATTATCACCGAAAATAACCCTCTATACGTTGTTTAAACCTACTGTAAAAAGAACATAGTTTCCACCAAATATCAGAACAATAGTGCTACAATTGCACACATAAAACTATGGACACCAATTTCCTCGACGAACTCAATATTGCGCAGAAGAAAGCTGTTGAAAACACGGATGGCCCTGTCCTCATAGTTGCAGGGCCTGGTAGTGGAAAGACAAGAGTAATTACCAGCAGAATAGCCTACCTAATCCAGAGACAAGGGGTTAGCCCTTATAACATTGCTGCGGTCACTTTCACCAACAAAGCAGCATCGGAGATGAAGGACCGTCTATCTTCCATGTTGGGAAGTGATGCTGCCCGGGTGACTGCCAGCACTTTCCACTCATTCTGTTCTATGGTGCTCCGTCGTGAAGGAGCAGCAGTAGGTCTTGACAGAGATTTCGTAATTTTTGATGACGATGATCAAATTGATACTATCAAGAAAGCAATGAAGGATTTGGATATAGATCCAAAATCGTTCGCCCCTAGAAATATTCTCTCCAGAATTTCAAACTCCAAAAGTCAACTCATTGATTACGAACAATTTGTAAAGCAAAAAGGGAATTATTACGACGAAGTCGTTGGGCGCGTTTTTGAAAACTATGAAAATACTCTTTCTCAAAGTAATGCAGCAGATTTTGATGACTTGTTGATGAAAACACACGATTTGTTTTTGAATAATCCAAGTGTTTTAGAGAACTATCAAAATAGATTCATTTACTTAATGGTGGACGAGTTCCAGGATACAAATATTGCTCAATACGGTATAGCCAAGCAAATCGCTGGTACTCATAGAAATTTGTGCGTAGTTGGTGACCCAGATCAATCCATTTATTCTTGGAGAAACGCTGATATACGAAACATATTGAGCTTCAGAGACGACTTTCCTGAAGCAGACCTTATTCCTCTTGAAGAGAACTACAGATCGACGCAAACAATTCTTGAAGGAGCGAGAGAGTTAATTTCTGCCAACAAGGAGCGTGTGGAAAAAAATCTCTGGACCAGAAATGATAAAGGAAATCTCATCACGGTTGTGGAGGGGTATAACGAAGATGAAGAAGCACATTTAGTTCTGAAAGAGATTGTAAGAATTCTAGATTCTGGGAAACATTCTCAAAAGGACATTGCAGTAATGTACCGAGTAAATGCCCAGTCGAGAACTTTTGAAATGGCTTGTCAGAAATACAGAATCCCCTACCAAATAGTAGGAGGAATAAAGTTCTACCAAAGAAAAGAGATAAAAGATATAACCGCCTATCTTAGGACACTTTTAAATCCAAACGACAGCATAAGTCTGGCCAGAATTATCAATATGCCTACAAGAGGCCTAGGACAGCGGACCATTAACGAAATCACCAGAATTGCACGCGTCAACAACCTTTCAATGTTTGAGGTGATTGAGAAGCTTACAGATCCCGACTCAGAGACGGAAACACTCGGAATCCAGCTGTCTAAAAGAGCTTTAAACTCCTTAGAACAATTCCGAGATCTTATTACGAGTCTTCGCAGCAAGATAGACAATGATTTAATCAATCTAATTGATTCTGTGGTCCAACAGACTGGATATCACAAATACCTCCAGAACGACCAGGAGCAAGGAGAAGAAAGACTAGAAAACATTCAAGAATATATGAACTCGGCTAGAGAATACGCCCACATGGAAAATCGTGAAGGGCTCACCACATTTCTAGAGAGCGTCGCACTCGTATCAGATATAGACGATTTGGATGATTCCGAAGAGTCGATAACCTTGATCACACTCCACCAAGCTAAAGGACTAGAATTTCCCGCGGTTTTTATGGTTGGTATGGAAGAGGGAATACTTCCTCACAGGCGAGCAATAGAAACCGGGGATCCCTCAGAATTGGAAGAGGAACGAAGGCTTTGTTATGTAGGTATGACTCGAGCACAGTCTCTTCTCTATATGATGAGAGCCTTTCGCAGAGGATTCAGAGGGGGCTTGGAACCCTCAGCCCCCTCGCGATTCCTTTCTGAAATCCCGAGAAATTTAATTCATATGCCCGGTTTGGACAATCAAAGTACTGAAAGCTCTACAACACGGAACCAAAAGAGTAGTCAAGCGAATCCCGGGAAAAACATCAAGCGCTCAAAAACCATGAGGACACAGAATACGGTCACATCAAACAATCGCATAGTGAAACCTAAATCACCCACTAGGCGTAAAAGGGTCGTGAACAAAATTGCTCCGCCCATCCCAACAAGTTCATACAGTGCTGGTGAAAAGGTATTACATGGGACCTTTGGTGAAGGCATCGTTATGAATTGCGAAGCTTCCGGAGATGATTTACAGGTGACCGTGGCATTCAAAAGCGATGCAGGAGTTAAAAAACTGCTAGCAAGTCTTGCAAAACTAACCAAACTGTAGTCAAAGGGAAAATGAATCTGTCTTCTTGACACTGTGCAATGTGAGTTCATAAACTTGCAGCCTGAACAAGTTACAAGAAGAACCGAACATGATCACAATAGTGGAGGAAATACGTGTCGGAATCAGAATCCGTAATTACACAGGAAATGAGAGATGCCATTGGTGTCGAATCCAACCCCGTGGTTTATAACATAGAAAAAGGGGCAATAATAAGGTTCGCACAAGCTATTGGAGACAATAACGCAATATTCAATAGAGAAGATGAGGCTAGAAAGACTCGTTACAATGGGTTAGTAGCTCCTCCAACTTTTTTGCGATCCATTGCTCACGTAGAAACTCCAGAACCTAAAATTAGTGTTTCTAGTCCGTACCCAGCAAATGTGGACGGCGGAAGTGAGTGGGAATATTTCGAACCAATACATGCGGGAGATACGATAACTGCAACGACATATTTATCCGACGTCAATGAAAGAAAGGGAGGACGATTCGGAAATATGCTGATAATGGTTCGCGAAACCAAGTATGTCAACCAATTCGGTAACGTTGCGGCACTACAACGAACAACCGGAATAAGCTACCAACCACCAGAATAGTATCAGGGCAGGTAAATCTTATGGAACAAATATATTTCGATGACGTTGAAGAAGGTTCGGAAGTTCCCACTTTGAGAAAGGATCCCACCCCTCAACAGTTAGTTAAATATGCAGGGGCTTCGGGGGATTTCTATCAGATTCATTATGACGTTAACTTCGCAAAAAATAACGGTCTGCCCTACATAATCCTACATGGAGCACTTAAAAACGCATTCCTTGGACAGTTGATGACCGACTATGTAGGCCACGAAGGAACGCTAAAGAAGATGTCTTGCCAATACCGGGCTATGGATATACACGGGACACCCGTGTTCGCTAAAGGTACCGTAGTAAAAAAATATGTTGAAAATTCTGAAAATGTAGTTGAATGCGAAATATGGCTCGAAAATGAAGCGGGGGAAAAAACCACACCAGGTTATGCGGTTGTTTCACTACCAAATAAATCGTAAGAGTCCTGAAACTCCCAGTAAAATAAAAAAGCCCCCATTGTAGAGGGCTTTTTTATGCCAGACAGTAACCGAACTATATTGTAAATCCTTCTATAAGGCTTTCGACTGACTTCATTTCTTTTGAACCTGTTGTGTCTTTAACCTTTTGGTCAAACGTTGGTCTTGATGTATCCCTGAATATAATCCCCAATGGAATACCGTCTGCATTAACAACTTCCTGTGCGGCTTCAGGATCTGAAGGGTCATGACCTTCTGGAATATCATAGGCAAGAGGCTCAATCCCCTTCTTGACACTGCCTTTCAAAGCCTCGTAAGTATTATTGTACTCAGTACATGGAGATTGAATGTGAACTATTGAGAACCCAGGGTGTGACATTGCCTGGTACATCATGTCCGACATGTCTTTCACTTTATTGGAAATAGTGGACCCTATAAAAGACACCCCCATCGTCAGATAGTTTCTAAGTGGATGAACTTTTTCTTCCATCTTTCCATATGGAGTTGAACTGGTGATAACCCCAAGATCCGTAGTCGGGGAACTCTGACCTTTTGTCAAACCGTAAACACCGTTGTCCATAACTATCGCGGTAATGTTCAGGTTTCTCATAGCCTGGGGGGCAATGTGTTCAGCTCCAATACCAAGAAAATCCCCATCGCCTGCAACCACTACGACATTTAGATCAGGATTTCCCATCTTTACACCCATGGATATGGGTAAAGAGCGCCCGTGTATCCCATGAATGCCGAAAGGCTGTTCTTTCTCTAACATGTGAACCATGTTTCCAGAGCACCCAATTCCAGCAACCACGACTGTATTTTCTGACGGCTGTTCGGTTTCAGCTAAATATTTCTCTAAGGCTCCTTCCAGACCTCTTCTAACACCAAAGTCACCACAGCCTGGACACCACTTGAAATCATATTCGGGATTCTTGAGCGTCATGCAGAAACTCCCTCCGCTACAGAATTACTAACCAAATCCTTTACTCTTGTAGCTAGTTCTCCGACCTTAAACGGAAGACCGGTATATTGTGTAATAGCTACCGCTTTTATACCTTCAGAACGTAAAACGCTTGCAAATTGTCCCATATAGTTTAGCTCAGGAACAATCACAAGATCCTTCTTCTTTAAGGCATCAAGCATTTCCTTGGGCATTGGATGGACATACATACTGTAATACCATCCCAAATCCATGCCATCATCTATGAGCTTATTATAAGCTGCCAGCGCAGGTCCTTTTGAACCACCCCAAGGAACTAAAGCCACATTGGCAGATGCATTTTCTGACTCAAATGTGCCATCGTTTAACAAGTCGAGTTTACTAAATCTCCGCTCTGTCATCTGTATGTGGCGGGCGGGCAAATGGGTAGTATCTCCCATCGCATCATGCTCGCTACCATTAGCTATGTAAGCACCAGAACCACCGGGAATAGGCATCGGAGACAGCTCAAACCCATCATATCTCAGGTATCCATTAGACCCTTCATAGGTTTTCCTGTTTTCCACTTCCACCTTACTCACGTCAGGAAGAGGTATATTTTGCCGTCTCTCCGACATGGCATGTTCACTTAACAATACCACTGGACCCTGATACCTTTCGGCCCAGTTAATAGCCATAATTCCAGCATAAAAGCATTCTTCAACTGTACCTGGAGCTATGACTGGAAGTTTAATGTCACCGTGCCCTGGATAAAGCGCCGTGAGCAAATCAGACTGTTCTGTTTTTGTTGGTAACCCTGTGGAGGGTCCTCCCCTTTGAACATTAACAACAACAAGTGGAATTTCGGCCATCCACGCTAGTCCAAGTCCTTCCCCCATCAGTGAAAAGCCTGGACCAGCTGTGCTAGTCATAGCCTTCTTACCTGCAAATCCAGCGCCAACTATACTCGTTATAGACTCAATTTCCGAAGTTGACTGGTATACAAATTTTCCTTCGCCAACAAGATTTTGTTCCATCCAAAGAAGAATGGGGGTCGCAGGAGAAATAGGATATCCAACAAAAATTTCCAGTCCGGCTGCCGTAGCTCCGAGACTAATGGCAATATTGCCATTGACTAATATCTGTTCTCCCTCTGGCTTTACAGCTTCGGCAATCTCACCTAATACGAAGCCGCTCTTATCTCCTTCCGCAGAACCTAACGATAGCGCCATGTTATTGGAATCAATAATCTGCTGATCGCTAGGCCTTCCCCTTGTATATCTTTCCCTATTGAACTCTTCTAACACCCTAAGTGGCAGTCCAACAAGCTGAGCTAGTGCCCCCATGACAACGAAGTTAGCTGCCCGGTTGTTGCCAGTCTGCTTGGCAAGTTCGTCAAAATCCATACCTAAGGCGTTATCGGTATCTTCAATATCAAATTCGCCCTGGTTGTAGACGATGACACCATCAGAAGCGACATCATCCTTATGATTCTCATAAGCATATTCATTGAAGGCCACCAACACATCAAGTTCGTCGCCGGGGCTCAGCACGGTTTCCGTAGATATCCGGGTTTGTGTCCAAGTAGGACCGCCTCGAATCTGCGACGGAAAGGTTGAAAATGTCTGGACATGATACCCAGACTGTGCCATTGCCTGAGCAAGGCCTTCAGCAGATGTCACAACACCCTGCCCACCTTCACCAGCAAATCGGACCACAAAGTCCTGTTTCTTCAAAGTCTCCTCCTCATGGCCATTATCCAAAAAGCAAGGTACGTCCACCAAATTTGATCGACCGTCTCGCTATTATGTCTCACTATTATAAGGTTAAATCCATTAACATGAATCGTAACAATGGTAGCGCCTTATTCTACGAACAGCGAACGCACATCCTAAAGCAGAAAGTCACTGAGCCGCCCGAAAATATATCAACGGCTAATTTATACTGTCAATTTTGTGTATACGTTCACAAACGCCAATGATATAAAGCCAATTGAAATTTTATAATACTAGGCGTAATTTCATCCAGTTTTAGGACCCAGAAAATTAGAGCAAAACCGTAACTTAGGGTATTGTGACACCTCAGTCTGAAACAACTAGACCAAAACAAAATGGGGTCACAATGAGATAAACAGCGTCAAAAACCGCTAAAAGCCCAATCCATTTACTTAAATTTATCGAACTTTGCCCAGAAAAGAGAATTTCCGTGCACTCAACCGATGCCAGCAAAGCTGGAATTATAACTGGCAAAAAAAGTACTGGCATCAATATTTCCCTGGCCCGCGTATTAATCGCCATTGCAGCAAACAAAGTTCCAACCAGAGACACTGCTAAAAGGGCAAGAGCGGAAACAATAATAAACAAAAACACAGGTATATTGAGATCGAATAGTATGACCATTACAGGCACCAGTATGAGTTCAACGAATGCCATAAACACAAAACTGGAAATTACCTTCCCAAAGAAAAATGCGTCTCTCGCAATTGGAGTCAGTAAAGTGCCCGTGAATCCTCCATTTTCGACCTCCAATGCGAACGCTCTAGAGAGTCCAAGAATCCCACCAAACGCAAGTGCTACCCAGAGTATGCCGGGCGCAACCATCGCAACTGTTCGAGGTGTAGGATCGAAAGCTATATTAAATACAACTATCGACAGTAAAGAGAAGACTAGGACAGCCAGAACCACCTCCTTAGAGCGTATTTCAAGAAGAAAATCCTTCCAGGCTATGGTCATCACGTGCCTTAAATAAATTTTCAAGTTAAGTCTCGTTTGTATTTGCTAGATTATTCATGACAGCGGCATTAATTTCCCGTTCTTCAGAAAAAGATTCTCCATTTTGCTGCCGTAATCAAGCTTCTCTAAATGTGTCGTCAGTATTACGGAGCCCCCATCAGACAAAAAAGCCTTTATTAACCCTTTTAACACTGACAAGGTTTCTTCGTCCAATCCAGTTTCAGGCTCGTCAAGTAGCAATACCTTGGGACAGTGCAACATTGACCTAACTATGCTCACCCTCTTCTGAAATCCATGGGATAGTGTACTCACTCTTTGGTTCAATCTTGTATCCAATCCCATCTGAGATAAAAGAATATTTTCATCCAGAGCTTGAGGCGGTACCTGGTTGAGTCTCGAAAAAAATACGAGATTTTCCTTAACAGTTAGTTGTGGGTAAAGGTAGGATGAGTGAGCTACTAGTCCTATTTTACTCCTCACAAAGGCTGAATCCTCCTTCAGACTCACCCCGCAAACTACTATTGAACCTTCGTCAGGACGGCTGATAGTAGAAAGTGTTTCAAGAAACGTCGTTTTCCCACTTCCGTTAGAACCTCTGATAACAAAACCGGATCCACATTCGACCTCAAATTCAAGCTGATTTAATACACGCCGTCTCCCATAAGACTTCGAAAGTCCGGAGACTTTTACCAAGCATTGAGATTTAGTTTTCATAGAGATATAACACCTTCTTGGTGGGCATAGCGGCAACAAGCCTGCCATTGGTACAATTATTTACCGCATAAGGTTATCCATAGCATCATTTTACGGAGCAGCAGATATGGCGTCGATAGAAGAGTTAAAAAAACAGTATCAGGATCTGAATGACACTTTTGATACGGCCCCTCTGGAGGTGATTAAATCTGACCTTCTAATGGCCTTTGAATATGAATACCCAGGATCTTCAACAGAAGTTTTGATAGATACTGACGAATTCACCGCAGTATGCCCTTGGACAGGGCTACCCGATTTCGGCACGCTCAAGGTTCGCTATGTACCGAATAAACTGTGTATAGAATTGAAGTCAATGAAATACTACCTACTCTCCTTTACCGGGGTCGGTGTTGTTCAAGAACACGCTGCAAACATAATTCTAAACGACCTGAAAAATGTGTGTGAGCCGATCAGTATGTCCGTTGAGCTAGATTACAAAATTAGAGGCGGCCTTCACACCAGTGTCGTAGCCTCATATGGTGAATAATTCTTAATGTCTTCATACGGCGTAACTTTATTATCTGGAGGATTGGATTCAACTACAGTAACGTGTCTAGCAATGGGGCAAGTGGAAAATCTATCCTCTATTACGTTCCATTACGGTCAAAGTCATAGTAAAGAAGTAGAGTGTGCGAAACGCATTGCTGATTTTCTACGACTCGACCATCAACTGATGGATATTTCATTTTTGGGGGAAATTGCATGGTACTCCGCTTTAACTAACCCTGAAAGATTCCCAATACCAGAACCCATGTCACAAAGCAGGATCGGATATGAAGTGCCAATCACCTATGTCCCATTGAGGAACACTATATTCCTTTCTCTAGCGGCAGCCTACATGGAAAGCACTATCCTCAATGCCATAGAGGTGCATGGGGAAAACCCATCCACTATACGGGCAAATATATATATGGCTCCAAACGCTATAGACTACAGCGGCTATCCAGACTGCAGACCAGAGTTCTACGAAAAGGCGATGGAAACCTTAAACGAAGGGAGTAAAATCTCCCAGTCTTATGGGATCAATTTCCAAGTTCAGACACCGATCATCACAATGTCGAAAGCTGATATTGCTAATATGGCAGTGCAAATTGAAGCGCCAATCCACCTGACTTGGAGTTGCTATCAAGGTAACGACCGTCCCTGTGGAACTTGTGACAGCTGTGTTTTACGAGCAAAAGGGTTTGAGGAAGCCGGCTTAAAGGATCCCGCTTTAACCGAATAACAATTATGGTGTAGCACAGGTGACATCGTTCAGTTAAACTACCCTTTGCCCACAAAAATGAACCGATGGGTAATAGCACCGTTATAAACAGGGAGGATACCAATGACAACCTACGCACGCTATACAGCAAACGGGACCGTGACCCATGGGATTCTGGATGGGGAAGTACTGAAGGAAATTTCAAATTCACCCTTAGAGGACTACTCTGAAACGGGAAATACACACTCAGTTTCTGAAGTTAAACTACTTTCGCCTACAGATCCCAGCAAGGTAGTGGCCATAGGCCTTAACTACAAAAGTCACTTAGGTGGAAGACCCGGGCCAAAGGCTCCAGAACCTTTCCTCAAAGCGTCGACGACGGTCATAGCCCAGGATGAGAATATAGTTATACCGAAGGTGGCACTGGACGAAGGAGTTAATATACAGCCGGAGGCCGAACTAGCACTCGTGATAGGAAAAGAGTGTAAAGGTGCCAGTCAAAGCAACGCATTAGACTACGTTTTTGGCTACACATGTGGAAACGACGTTTCAGCAAGAGACTGGCAGCAAAATGACCTGCAATGGGCAAGAGCGAAATCGTCTGACACTTTTGGGCCTATTGGTCCTTGGATGACAACCGACCTAGACCCCACAAACATACAAGTAACATGCCGAGTCAACGGGGAAGAGAAACAAAATCAAAACACATCCGACCTTTTGCACCCGGTAACGAAGATAATTGAATACGTCAGCGCTGTAATAACTCTAAACGCAGGTGACGTCATAATGACTGGAACACCTGGCACACCTGGTGACATACATCCTGGAGATGTAGTTGAAGTTGAAATAAGTGGTGTAGGAGTTCTTAGGAACCCCGTAGTAGCAGGGTCATAAAACCCTAAGTAATAATACAGTTGAACTCGGAGATGGCGTGATTATAGTGCCCTCTCCGAGTTTCAGTCACCGAATTAACTGATCCAGTCGAATTTCTAGAATAACCCTGCCATCACCTAGCATCCAGTACCACACAAGATACAAGCCTGCCATCAGCATGGCTATTTTGCCCAATATATCCACATAAATAGTTGCTTTAGCAACC
>ERZ724561.214-NODE-214-length-11483-cov-2.519813_pt1 | contig 11483 bp, 10 predicted proteins | sample MGYA00375855_ERZ724561 | MGnify/ENA primary metagenome ERZ724561 (study PRJEB28725, sample SAMN03264854) | marine sediment metagenome | biome: marine pelagic biome; feature: marine oligotrophic desert; material: ocean water | place: Pacific Ocean:North Pacific... | reverse complement strand
CTTTATCAAGAAAGCTCATGGAACAAGATTTTTCAGGCCAAACCCTAGAGTTTTGGTCTGTGTACCATTTGGCTCAACTCAAGTTGAGCGTCGAGCAATTAGAGAATCTGCAGAAGGTGCTGGAGCTAGAAAAGTCTTCTTAATTGAAGAACCTATGGCTGCCGCAATTGGTGCCGGTCTTCCGGTTCATGAAGCTAGAGGATCTATGGTGGTTGATATTGGTGGAGGAACTTCAGAGATAGCTGTTCTTTCTTTGAATGGGATTGTCTATGGAAATTCCGTAAAAATAGGTGGCGATACTTTTGATGAATCAATAATTAACTTCATCAGAAGAAACTATGGAATATTAATAGGTGAAGCCACAGCTGAAAAAATTAAACATGAAATAGGTAGCGCATACCCTGGGGATGCGGTAAGTGAAATCTCTGTTAAAGGAAGAAATCTATCAGAAGGTGTGCCAAGAACATTCACTCTAAACAGTAATGAGATCCTCGATGCACTTCAAGAACCCCTCCAATCTATAGCTAATGCTCTTAGGTCTGCGTTAGAACAAACACCTCCTGAATTAGGTTCAGATATTGCTGAACGCGGCATCGTTCTCACGGGTGGAGGCGCCTTGTTAAATAATATAGAAAAACTGCTGGCTGAAGAAACTGGCCTTCCTGTTCTTCTTGCTGATAACCCATTGACCTGTGTTGCTAGAGGTGGCGGCAAGGTTATTGAAATATTTGACCAGAAAGGCACTGATATTTTTGATTTGAATTGATTGCCTGCAAAATCAATAATAACGGACGAGAATAAACATGCCGTTAAACCCACAACAAAGAATAAATAGGTTTGAAAAAAACTACTCAGCTTATAGGCTGATAATAGTTATTATTTTGTCCTCAGTTTTGATGTATCAAGATTACCGGGGAACTTACACAGTAAAATTAAGAAGTTATCTCTCGGCATCACTTTATCCCATTCAATATCTGATAAATTTGCCCAATAATCTTCAGAAAAGCTTCTATGCAAATTTTTTAAACAGAGAAGAAATCATTAGTCAGAATCAACAATTAAAAGAAGAAAATCTAAATCTCAAATCCCAAATGCAACAAATCTATAGATTGGAATCTGAAAATAAGAGGCTTTACAAATTAATCAATTCAAAACCGAAAACGGAAAACACTTATTTATTTGCCGATATAGTTTCCACGAGTAAAATTTTAAATAAACATCAAATCCTTATTAATCGTGGAAGCAGAAACGGCATTAAATTAGGGTCATCTATTGTAAATGCAGACGGAATTGTTGGTCATGTGATACGAGACCAGATCTTTGCCTCAGAAGTCTTATTAATCAGTGATCTTGAGCATGCTATACCAGTTGAAATAGTAAGAACTGGGTTAAGAAGCATAGCTATTGGAACAGGGGAATTCAATAAGCTCAGAATTAATACATTACCTACAAACTCTAACCTGCAAAAAGACGATATTGTAATAACTTCGGGTTTGGGGGGGCGCTATCCTGAAGGCTTCCCAGTTGGGACAATAACAGAAATCTCAAGAGAAGTTGGCAGTCCCTTTCTAGAAGTCGAGGTTTTACCTTTTGCTAATTTGAAAACCATAAATGAAGTATGGGTTATACAAACAAATGAATAAAAGCATTAGAAATCTTATTTTTACATGGAGCATTATCCTCCTATCTATTGTATTAACAACTATCCCTCTTCCAGATCTTATAAATTCTTTCAGACTTCCTTGGTTAATGATGACTGTCATTTATTTCTCTATATTTAATGTTGCACTAATAGGGGTTTTTTCTGCTTGGCTCTCAGGGCTTATTCTCGATCTGATGGCTGGAGGATTAATGGGTGAAAATGCAATGATCTTATCTGTTATCTCGTATTTATCATATCGATTTAGATTCCAAATAAGGGTTTATCCTATCTGGCAGATTATGGTAGTTGTTTTACTCTTCTTGTCGCTTGGAGAACTATTATCACTATGGATTCAGGGTGTAAGTGGAACCATGAATATTAGTGTCATAGGGTGGATTAATATCTCAATTGCAGTAATTATTTGGCCAATATTCATGGGTTTTATACAAAAAATGGAGTCCGTCTTCCTAGAGCAATAAAATATTATGGAATTTAAATCTTCAAACACACAAGAAAAAGAAAAAGAAGTTTTCTTTTCTAGAGTTTTATTCTGTTCATTGGTGATATTAATTCTTGCTTCAATAATATTCACTCGTTTATTTTATTTAATGGTTATTGAATCAGATGACTATAGATTAAGGTCTGCAAACAATACCATCAGAACACAATCACTTCCGGCTTCGAGAGGATTAATTTTTGATAGAAATGGTGACATTCTGGCCAGTAACCAACCAGTGTTCCAATTGGAGATGATTCCTGAGCAAGTTATTGATATTAATAAAACACTTCAAAACCTTGCTGAACTTGAGCTGATCTCAAAAGATAATTTCAGTGAGATCAATAAACGAATAGAAAGAAACTTACAGTTTAAAAGTATCGTCCTAAAAAGAAATTTAGATGACACAGAAGTTGCTATTTTTGCAAATAACCGAATTAACTTTAAAGGTATTGATATTAAATCCAGATTATCAAGGCATTATCCTAAAGGTGAGGCTTTCGCACACGCGCTTGGCTATGTAGGCTCAATTTCAAGTGGAGACTACTCACGTTTTGACCCAGGTTTTTACACTGGCAAAGAACAAATTGGTAAGACCTCGATTGAAAGAAACTTTGAATCATATTTGAGAGGTCAACCTGGTATTCAAAAACTCTTGGTGAATGTTAGAGGCCGAGTAATGGAAACAATCGATCAAGATCCATTCCAGCCTGGAAATAACCTGACACTAACGATTGACAGTGATCTTCAGGAAGTTGCATATAAAGCAATGGGTGGCCAGAAAGGAGCTGTAGTTATTCTTGACGCTTCCAATGGTGAAATATTAGTAATGGTAAGTACACCAAGTTTTGACCCAAATCAGTTAAGTCTAGGGCTCACTCAAGATGAATTTAATGCTTTTACCAGGAACAAAAAAAAGCCTCTATTTAATAGGGCTATAGCAGGGCAATATCCGCCAGGATCAACCATAAAACCAATGATCGCTTTAGGTGCTTTAGAGATGGGAATTGTTGAGCCAGAGCTTTACATGCCTTGTGAAGGTAAATTCTTACTTCCAAATTATTCCCGGCCTTTCAATGATTGGGCAACACATGGTTCTGTTAATGTCGTCAGGGCTATACAGGCCTCTTGCGATGTGTATTTTTATGAAGTGGCAAATGAAATGGGAATTGAAAAAATGAGCCTCTTTTTAAAGAAATTTAATTTGGGAGCGCCAACAGAGATAGACATTAATCCAGAAAAGAATGGGGTTGTTCCCAACAGGGAATGGAAAAGAAATAATTTTAGTTCTAGAGAAAATCAAAGTTGGTATCAAGGAGAAACAATTATTGCTGGTATTGGGCAAGGGTACATGTTAGCAACACCGCTTCAACTCGCAGTCGCAACCGCCATAGTAGCCAATAGAGGTAGCGCTCATAAACCTCACCTGTTAAAAGCGATTGAAAATACTAAAACAGGGGAGTTCCAATACATAGGATCAGAAAAAATTAATTATCTTGAAGATATCAAGAAAGAAAACTGGGATCTTGTGCATGAAGGTATGGTTGCTGTTGTCAATGAACAAAGGGGCACAGCTTACGGTGTTTTTCCTGATAATTCCCCAATTGCTGGAAAAACAGGTAGCTCACAAGTGTTTAGTATAGATAGATCAACAAGCGAAAAGGAAGTCCCGTTAGAGCTAAGAGACCATGGTCTATTTGTAGGCTACGCGCCCTTGGATAAACCTGAAATAATTGTCTCAATAATAGTCGAAAATGGCGGTGGCGGAAGGGTCTCAGCAGCTCCTGTAGCTGAGAAAATATTTAATTCATATTTAGGACGAACTATAACTAATGCAGATTGATCAGTTTAAATTAAAACATTCAAATGTTATTGCTGATAGAGCTCATATTGATATGCCTCTTCTATCAGCATTCTTAGTAATATTTCTAATCAGTGGTATAGCGATATATAGTGCATCTAATGGAAGCATTAACTTTTTAATTGATCATGCTACAAAAATTCTGATTTCTATCTTTGCAATGATCATAGCTGCACAGTTAAGCCCAATTGACTATAAAAGGATTGCCCCCTGGTTATATTTTTTCTGCGTATTACTTCTGGCACTAGTTTTAGTTATGGGAGAAACACGAAACAATGCAACTCGCTGGCTTGATCTTGGTATTACATTCCAGCCCTCAGAATTGATGAAGATTGCCATGCCTCTGATGATCGCTAGATATATCTCTAATGGGACGCTTCCAGTACAGAATCTCTCAATTGTAATCTCTCTATTTATTGTGCTCTTCCCAACAATCATGATTTTATTACAACCTGATCTGGGAACCTCAGTATTAATTGCCTTTTCAGGGCTAGTAATTGTTTTTCTATCAGGCATCAAAAAAAGATATTTACTATCAGGATTACTGATTTTTATTGCAAGCCTGCCTCTCATTTGGAGATATATACATCCGTTCCAACAAAAAAGAGTTTTAACTTTTCTGGACCCCGAAAAAGATCCGCTAGGGGCTGGTTATCATATTATCCAATCAAAGATTGCCATTGGCTCTGGAGGCCTTTTTGGTAAAGGATGGATGAACGGCACCCAAGGTCAACTAGACTTTTTACCTGAGACAACAACTGATTTTATCTTTTCCATACTTGCTGAAGAGTTTGGATTAATTGGAATCTCAATTGTTATTGCCATTTACTTATTTATCGTTGCTAGAGGGTTGTTGATTGCAATTAATTCGCAAGACCTTTTTTCTAGATTACTTGCCTCAAGCATTAGTCTTACCTTCTTCATATATGTTTTTGTCAATATGGGTATGACCACAGGGATTCTTCCAGTGGTTGGGGTCCCTTTACCCCTTATAAGTAAAGGAGGAACTTCAAGTGTCACATTGATGATAGGACTAGGAATTCTAATGTCCATAAGAACCCATAAAAGATTGGTGCCAAAATGAGGATGAAGCAATTTAAAATACTAACTCTTCTGTTGTTTGTTTCCTCCTCTTTGTTAACAGAAGGTTCAGAAAATTCTGCTCAAGATTTAACAATTGCTAAATATGAAATAATGAATGAACTAATTGGGGAGCATGGTTTTGATGAGCAGTATGTAAATAATATCTTCGATGAAGTTGAATTCTTACCAGAATTAATTGAATCAATCTCTCGACCTGCCGAAAAAACCAAAAGTTGGCAGGAATATAGGTCAATTTTTCTAACTCCAAAAAGAATTGCAGCAGGAGTTCTCTTTGCGAATCAGCATAAAGAGCTATTAGATCGTGTGGAACAAGAATTAGGGATACCAAAAAAAGTTTTGCTTGGTATTTTAGGGGTTGAGACTTCATTTGGTAAAATTCAAGGACGCTATGAAGTCATTAATTCTCTTTATACTCTAGCCGTTGGTTACCCGCCAAGAAGTAAATTTTTTAGAGAAGAACTCATTAACCTATTCTATTTATCTAGAGAACAAGATTTCTCTATTTCTAATATCAAAGGATCTTATGCCGGGGCTATGGGAGCACCTCAGTTTATAGCATCCAGTTACCGAAACTATGCTATCGATGGAAACGGAGACGGTAAAATTGACCTATTTAATTCTTGGGATGATGTGCTAATGAGTATCGGTAATTATTTGAATAGGAACGGCTGGGATCCAACCAAAGATATTATGTCCAAAACAAACATCGATATCAGTCTAAAAGAAAAATTAGCATCAAAAACGATTAAACCGAAAAGTAATATTGGAGATTTAGTTACCATTGGGGTTCCTCTAGACTCAAAATTAGATCAAACACAAAAAGCACAAATCATCTACCTCGAAGGTGAGCAGAATAAAAATAGTAGTATAGTAGGTCTTCACAATTTCTACGTTATAACAACTTATAATAGGAACGTCATGTATGCTCTTGCTGTATTAGAATTAGGCGAATCAATCGAAGGAATTCTCTCTCCAGATGTATTTTAATAATGTGAAAATAAATATCACGATTCTTATATTTGCTCTTATGGTTTCGAGCTGCTCTATACAGAACAATCTCTCTGGGCCGAAGATGAGTAAAAAAGAAATAACCAAGACATTAAATGATGGATGCACTATACAACGCAATAAGCGAGAGCGTTATAGAATAGATGGCAAAAGATACAGAACATTGTCTTCGAGCAAAGGTTATAAAAAAAGAGGGGTGGCTTCTTGGTATGGCTCTCAGTTTGATGGTAAAGCTACAGCTTGTGGGGAGCGATATGATATGTATAAATACACAGCTGCTCATAAAACCCTACCTCTTCCCTCATATGTTAATGTCAAGAATCTAACGAACGGTAAATCTGTTATTGTAAAAATTAATGATCGAGGTCCTTTTGTGGATAACAGGATTATTGATCTATCATATGCCGCTGCAAAAAAGATTGATATGCTCACTGAAGGAACGGCATTTGTTAGAGTTAGCACTGTCTCGGAAGAGGAAGCAGCGCAATCAATCAAGAAAAATAACCAGAGTATCTTCTCAACAAATATTTTCGAAAAAATTGTCTCGAGAAATAAAAATAAAATTTTGATACAGATAGGGGCTTTTACTGAAGAGAAAGGAGCTCAAGAGCTCAAGAAAAGAGTTGCAAATATTGGCGTTAAATCAGTTTTTATCAATAGAGCAAGATCGGGAAGAGAAATTTTCTACAGAGTAAGAGTTGGTCCTATTACAAATGTAGAAAGCTATGAAGATACCATCAAAAAATTGACTTCTTTGAAGCTAGATATCAACCTAATTTCTCAATAACAAGATGCCCAATCTCATACATATGTTGAAGAATTTATGTTAAAGTTCAACCAATTAGGCTCAATCCAAGAAAAGTATTGATTTGATTATATGAAAAAATTTTATACAGCTATTTTCCTACCGCTGCTGATGACATTTTCATTAGCTCAGGCTATCGTTATTGTGCCAAAAGCACCCAATATTGATGTCACAAGCTATGTTCTTTTAGATGCTGAAACTGGGACAATTATTGCCAGCTTAGATGAAACAACAATGATTAAACCAGCGAGTATTACAAAACTGATGACAGCTTATGCAACCTTTCAAGCAATCAATGAAGAACAGGTAAGATTGGATGACCCAGTTAGAATAAGTCAGCGTGCCTCATCAATCGGAGGCTCAACGATGTTTCTCAATCCGTATATGGATGTAACAATAGATGACCTTTTAAAAGGGATGATTATTGTTTCAGGAAATGATGCGAGTGTGGCTTTAGCTGAACACTTAGCAGGCTCAGAAGAAACTTTTTCAGAATACATGAATATGTATGCAGAAGCTCTGGGTCTTAATAACACAAACTATACCAATGCAAGCGGCTTAGATGATGATGATCATTATTCTTCAGCATTGGATATGGCTATGTTAGCTTCTCAAATTATTAAAGAATTCCCTGAATATTTTAATCTATATTCAGAACGCTCCTATTCATTTGATCAGGCAAAAGATCCTCAAACTAAAGAGCCTATTGTCCAGTACAATCGAAATAGACTTTTAAGAAGAGATGCTAGCATTGATGGGATGAAGACAGGTTATACCAGTTCAGCTGGATATTGTCTGGTTGCAACAGCTGAAAAGAATTCGATGCGTTTGATTGCAGTGGTCACAGGAGCAAAATCAAGTGAAGATCGAAATAATTCTGCCTATGCCTTGTTAAACTATGGCTTTAGATTCTTTGAGAAACAACTACTAGTCGAGAGCGGAAAAACCTATGGTAAAGCAGAGGTTTGGAAGGGAGTTGATGATGAAATAGACCTTGTTGCAAGTAAAGATGTACTTAAAACTGTTACAAAAGGCATCTCCAAAGATATTGAGAGAAGAATAGATATTTTTGAACCAGTCATCGCTCCAGTCGATAGAGATAAGGCTATTGGTAAGCTTACTGTCACCTATGAAGGTAAAGTCCTGGCTGAATCGTCGTTATATGCAAAAACTTCCGTTGAGCAGGATAGTCTATGGGGCTGGCTTTATGACACTGTGTTATTGCTGTTCGAATAGACTTCAAACCTGAATAAGCAACTACAACCCATACTTTTTAAGGACTTAGGAATAACCAACTATTCCGATACTCTTAAGAAGATGCAAGAATTTACAGTTCAAAGGACAAGCCATACCTCTGATGAGGTTTGGTTTCTAGAGCATGAACCTGTCTATACCTATGGGATAAAAACAAGCAAAGATGACATTCCAGAAAATACTCAACTACCTCTTTTAAAATCTGATCGTGGAGGAGAAATAACCTTTCATGGTCCTGGGCAGCTTGTAGTATATCCATTATTAGATCTAAAAAGGCGGTCAATCAAACCAGGGGAGTTCATTTCCAAATTTCAAGATGCAATACTTATAAGTCTTAGCAATTATCAATCAAAACTAATAATTAACAATAATGATCCAGGGATTTATCATGAGAATAAGAAACTAGTAAGTTTTGGTCTCAAGATCACAAAAAAAGGAACCTATCATGGGGCATCAATAAATATTTCTATGGATTTAAGACCCTGGAATGACGTTACAATTTGCGGCAATGATCAAACTGAAGCGATTGATCTTAAGAAACTTGGTTGCAATAACTCCTTGAATGAAATCAGAAAATCTATACAGAAGAATCTCAGTAAAAGATTTGAATAACTATTTATTTTTTAATCTTTTCAGCCCTGTATCTAAATCGTGGATTAAATCAGAGACATCTTCTAGACCAATATGCAGCCTCATGAATGTATTTTTAAATCTGCCAATGTCAGAGATCCGATCTTTTTGTAATCGACAGGGAGTGATTAAAGATTCAAAACCACCCCAACTATAGCCCATTGCAAATAACTCCATATGATCGAGCATAGATGAAAGCTCTTTGTCTGAATATTCCTTCTTTAGGATAATACTCATTAAACTTCCACCGCCAGTAAAATTCTTTTCCCAGTTCTCGTGGGAATGAGACGATTTAAGCGGCGGATATAAAACCTCTTCAATAATATCTTGGTCTTCCAGCCAATTAGCAACCTCAATAGCACTATCATATTGAGTGTTCATTCTTACAGCCATAGTTCTAAGTCCCCTCAAGCCGAGGTAACAAGTATCAGGTCCTGCTGAAATGCCTTGATTCCTGGCAGAATTTTTGACAGTTTGATAAGTCTTCTCTGTGCATGCCACAAGACCTAACATTGCGTCAGAATGTCCAACTACATATTTTGTTGCAGCTTGAATTTCTATATCTATGCCTATCTCTATTGGTTTGAAATAGAGCGGTCCAGCCCAGGTGTTGTCAAATACAATAATTATTTCTGTTCCTAGTGCTTGGCTTTTATCTCTTATTGTTTGGACCAAGAGATTAATATCTGGGATCTCAAAAGTATTTGAACTTGGTGCCTCAAGGTAGACGAGCTTTGTTTCAGCTTTTATCAACTCACCGATTTCTTTACCAATTAATGGTGAAATGAATTCAGTCTCAACCCCAAAAGAACCAAGATGATTCTTAAATAACTCAGCAGCAGGTTCATATGCACCTTCGGTGACTAAGGCATGACTGCCCTGCTCTAGGAAAGCACTCACTGCAATATTTATAGCAGACATACCGGAATTAGTTGCTATAGAGCGATAAGCGCCCGTCAATTCTGAGTAAGCTTCTTCGAGTGCTAAGCTGTTTGGAGAGCCTAATCTTCCGTATCTGAAAGTTTTATAATCATGATCCCAGGCTTTATATTCCTCTAAAGTATCAAACAAAACAGTCGATGAACGATAAGGGGGTATATTAACTGCACCATTGGCAAATTTTTTATCTCTGCCAGCATGCACTAGAGATGTATTTGGTTTAATCTTTTTCTTTTTACTCATTCTAAGTTATGAATTAGCTCTTCTGCTCTATTTAATCTTTCAATGGTCCCAACATCAAGCCAATCACCAGAAAATAATTCGCCAGACAAATAATTACGATCAATCCATTCTCTCAAAACAGTTCCTAATGAGGGATCTCTCTGTGATGACTCTAAAAAAATCCTAGGAGACAGGAAGCTAATGCCGCTAAAAGTATATCTGTCGTTACTCTCAGAAGTTACTCTTGAAGACCTTATGCAAAAATCTCCTGGAATATTATGCTCTGGGTTAGGGACCAAGATTAAATGGCCAAGAGTATTCTTTGTAAATTCAATAGCTGGAAAACCATAATTTGATAGAACGTCAGAATTGATTACCCAAAAATCTTCTTCTAGAAAGTATCCTTTTTCCTGAGCATTAAAAATTGCACCTGCAGTCCCTAAGGGTTCAATTCCTTCATCTATGAAGAATATTTTGAGTCCAGGTAGCTCTATAGCGTCTATCAATGCCTCAATTTGTTCGCCAAATATGGAGCCATTCACTACCATTTCTTTAACCCCGTGTTTATATAGATGAAGAATATTTCGTTCCAACAGACTCTTATTACCAACTTTAACTAAAGGTTTAGGTTTTTCTGCTGTCAGGGGCATAAGTCTTGTGCCCAATCCTGCTGATAGAATCATGGCTTTCATTGCAGATGTGTAGAGTTGACAAAATTATTGAGAGGCTCAAGAACATCATATTTCTTTGAGATCTTTTTCAAATAACCTAAAGTTCTAGGAACATCTTTCATGTAATTGGGTTTTCCATCCCTGTGTTTTAGTCTCGAAAAAATACCAATAGCTTTTAAATGCCTCTGACAGCCCATTAAATCAAAATCAACCTCAAATTTTTCATAAGAAATATCGAGTAAATTTTCATTAATTAATCTTTGATACACGACTTCAAGCCAATGCCTAATTTCATTTTCTGATAATTCAATATAGCAATCCCTGAGCAAGGAAACTAAATCGTATGTAATGGGTCCCAAAACAGCATCTTGAAAATCAATAATACCAAGCTCACCTCGTTTTGAGATCATGATATTCCTGGAATGATAATCTCTATGGGCGAATACTTGGTCTTGTTTTAAGGCGCTCTCGGATAAATACCTAAAACACTTCCCTAAATTAAATTCTTTCAATTGTGTGGCATTCATTCCAAGCTCTTTTATACAATACCAATCAAGAAATAAATTCATTTCGGTTTCAAGGAGTTCTAGGTCATAAACAGGTAATTGATCTACAAAATTGTTTCCGTTTTTTTGGATTAAAAAAAGTATGTTTATCGCCTCAGTGTAGAGCTTCTCTCGTTTAGTTTTTATTCTTATGTCTAAATTGCGATCCAGCAGAGTTGCTGGCCCAAGATCGCTTAGAATAAAAAACCCCATAGATAAATCCTTTGCATAAACTGCCGTGGATGGAATCTCCATTTTCCTTAATATTTCAGAGATAAGAATAAACTGCTGATTATTCTCTTTATC
>ERZ724561.210-NODE-210-length-11621-cov-2.802767_pt1 | contig 11621 bp, 13 predicted proteins | sample MGYA00375855_ERZ724561 | MGnify/ENA primary metagenome ERZ724561 (study PRJEB28725, sample SAMN03264854) | marine sediment metagenome | biome: marine pelagic biome; feature: marine oligotrophic desert; material: ocean water | place: Pacific Ocean:North Pacific... | reverse complement strand
ATGAATGGAACTACTACTCCTAAAGCTCCTACTGTAAATGATGCCTTTCCGCCACGCAAAAATTCTTTTGGTGTCATCTCTAATCCTGCCATAAATAAAATTACAATTGCACCAATTTCTCCAAGTGCTCTAACTTCTGGTCCGATTTGTAAAATTGATTCTCCTGTATTTGGATGAAGCAAAAATGCACCTAGTGCAAATGGCCCAATAATCATTCCTGCTATTAATTGCCCTAACACGACTGGCAGATGTATTCTACTGAATAATTCGCCCATCATTATTGCGGCAGCTAACAATATTCCTACTCCCATGATAACATCAATGAAGCCTGCTTCTACTGCCATTATCAGATCTTTTTAGAATACCCTCATATAAGCAAAATCTAGTAAAATTTCTAAGACAAGATGTTATTGATTTCTATGCAATTTTTTTCGAGTTAACAAAAACTCCTTTTTTACTAGTAATTTTCCCTATTTCGTAAGTTGTGAACCTGTATTTTTTAAATACAGATCTAATCTTTGCCACGTTGTTTTTTGGCGCAATTACGCAAAATCCTATTCCCATGTTGAATGTCTTGTACATTTCCTTGCTTTCTACACCACAATCTTGAATCAGTTGCATTAGTGGAGGAGTTTTTGGAAGGTTATTGAGGTCATATCCAATGTTTTTTAATCGTAAAAGCTTGGTGAACGAACCGCCAGTGATATGAGCAAGACCGTGGATTTGGCATTTTGCTAATGCTTCAAGCACTGGTTTTACGTAAATCTCTGTAGGCTTGAGCATGGCGTTACCCAAATGCCCTACTCCCTTTATCTTCGAATTTAGTTTGTATTTTGATAATAGTACATTTCTTGCAAGTGTATAGCCATTAGAATGAAGACCACTGCTTTTGACTCCGATTATCACATCGCCAGTCTTGATTGACTTTCCAACCACCATATCCTTTTTTGAAAGTATTCCTACAACAGTTCCGGCCAAATCCATTGCAAAGCCCTTTTCGGAAAAGAGATCTGGCATGATTGCAGTCTCCCCACCAATGATGGGTACTTTGGCCTCTCTTGCACCTTTTGCAAGTCCCTTGACAACTTTTTTGAAGACAGCCTGATTGTTCTTGTTCGCAGCTATATAGTCAACAAATGAAATTGGTGTCGCCCCAATGCAGATTATATCATTTACATTCATGGCAATACAGTCTATGCCTATTGTATCGTATTTTTTCATCATATTGGCAATCATAATTTTTGTGCCTACCCCATCCGTATGGGTAGCCAAGAATTTGTTCCCAGGAATCTGTACTATCCCAGCATAATGTCCAAATCCATGCGCCACTTTGGCTAGTTTTTGTGTTTTATGTGTTGATGATATGATTCGGCCTATCGCGCCCTGGCTTTTTTTAATCTCAGCAATATCTACTCCAACTTTTTTGTAAGTAGTTACCATGTTTTTTCCTCTGATTTTGCAAAATATTTTCTTAACATATTACATGTACATGTTAGAGTCTATTTTTTTATGCTCTGTATATTTATCTGATAACTCCTTAAAGTCAGCACCTATTCGTTTTTTCTCCTTTCTAAGACTGTCTGTATCAATACTCATACCATATGCTCTATTGACAGCGTCTATCAAAGTAGCAGCTGCAAGTGGATCTGGTCCCTTATCGTTTGCTTTTACTAATAGAGTGACTCCTTGAATCTTTCGTACTAGACACTCGTTTAGTATACCGCCAGCAACACCAGTGATAAATCCCTGTGGTATCATTTTGATATCATTATCTTCCATAACACGACACAGATCATCTTCTGCAGCACAAAATGCCTTATCATCGTGTGTTGCACTAGCAACACCATCTAGAATTACAATTTCATGTGAGCCATTTTTTTCTGCCCAATCTAAAATTGTAGAAACAACATCATACAATCCTTCTGCACGTAATGTAATTTCACATATTATTGCACAGATTGTCCCATCATCGTTTGAGTATAAGCGGAATGGATGTCTTAGTCGTCCTTGCATGAAAACAGTTGATGGAGGAAGATGTCTTGATCTAAGGTATGCAATCTCTTTCATTTTGAGTTTGTCAATCATATATCCTACAGATAATGGACCAACAAGTCCAGCACCCACAAAACCCGCAAATATAATAGGACTTTTCAAAACAGTTTTTTTAATTTCATAGACTTGATCATCTGAAGGCATTTTCACACTTTGTTAAATTTTTGATGGCTAATTATTCTTTTACTGAATAATGATGCTAGTCACGATTTTTCATAAACAAATCAAGCATCGTAGTACCATTTTCCGTAATAGAGTATAGTACATTTGCTCCAACCGGTTTTTTTGTGATGAAGTCATAGTCAAGGCAGAGGCGTAGATAGTTCAGGAATGATTTTTTCATTCTTATCTTTGATTTTGTATACAAATCAGAGAATGTTATTGGGTTATTGCGGACTTGGTATAGAAGTTTGAGAAGTGATAAAGTACTATAGTCACGGGTTCTGGCCTTTACCGCATCTAACACTTGCTCATTTCTTTCTATTATGAAGTCATCAAATTGTTCTGCCACGTCAAGGGGAACATAGGTTAATCTGGCTCTCATTACCGTACTATACGGTAAATTACTTTATTAATCTTAACGTAAGTTTTTTTTGAGCTATCCTACCCATATCTTGAGCTGGGCTTGACTAGATCTAGATTGGTTGTTTCAAGTGTAAATTTTCAGTAAAACGCTTGTTTTAAACAAACCAATTTGAAGATTTCACGTGGAAATTGCCATTAATGCGTTATTGACAATTGTAGGTCTCGTTATGCTATGCTTTGGTGGTAATTGGCTAGTAAGTGGCGGTGTATCTATTGCCAAGAAGCTTAGGATTAGTCAGATGGTAATTGGTTTAACAATTGTAGCGTATGGAACATCAACTCCTGAGCTGGCTGCAAGTGTGGCAGCTGCGGTAGGGGCACATACAGATCTAATCTTGGGTAACGTAGTTGGAAGCAACATCAGCAACATAGGAATGGTAATTGGTATATCAGCAATCATTTCACCTTTGATAGTAAGCAAGGCAACTACAAGAAAAGAAGTTCCAATCATGATTGGTGCCATGTTACTCTTGGTCGCCATATCTGTGGATGGAGAAATCTCACAGTACGATGGCGCCTTGTTGATTGCTGGCTTGATTGCATTTACAGTTTACACACTTTCAAGGGCTAAAAAAGAACGGAAGCAGGAAGAGGAAGATCCGGCAGCTCAAAAATCATCTATTCCACGGGCAGCGGGGCTGATTGCTATTGGTTCTGGACTTCTATATCTTGGAGGATATCTTACAATTGAAAATGTAGTATTAATTGCACAAGGAATTGGAATATCTGAAACTGTAATAGGAATAACCATAGTTGCCATAGGAACATCACTTCCAGAACTTGTCACGTCAATAACTGCAATAAAGAAAGGACATACAGACATAGGAATTGGAACCATTGTTGGAAGCAATATTTACAACATCCTTATGATTATGGGCGTTGCTTCTGTGATAACCGGCATAGCTGTTGTGCCAGGCATCTTCACTGATTATTTGGTAATGATTGGCTTTGCAGTTGTTCTAGTTGCATTCTTAAGATCCGGCATAATTCCCAGACCTGCTGGAATTGGTTTGGCAATTGCGTATGCAGTGTATCTTGGTTACACTTTGTTATTCTAGGTTCTTTCGTATCTGAATTTTTTAATTTTGATCAAATCAAAGTAAGAACCAAACTTTGAATCATCTACATTGTCCAATTCCTCGTCGTTTGGTTCATTTTCAAACGTCCTGAGAATTTTGTAGGTGGTGTTTCTTTCCGCGGGAATCCTGCCAACATCTCTGACAAGGCGTCGGATTTGCTTTGGCTTCAACAGTTGGCCATGCTGTGAGCCTGCAGCAGTTGAGATGCTTTCATTGATCAGTGTTCCTCCAAAGTCGTTTGCGCCACATTTCAGTAGTTGCTGTGACATTTTTTCACCAGTTTTTACCCATGACATCTGTATGTTGTCGATGCAGTTGTTCAACATGATTCTGGAAACTGCATGTGTCAGCATTATATCGTCTGAATCAGCGCCAGGTTGAATTCCCTTGTGCAAACCATGCTTGTACATGGGCGCTTCTGTGTGTACGAAATTGAGCGGCACAAATTCGGTAAATCCTCCAGTCTCCTTCTGTATTTTGCGAATGATCCCAATGTGATTGGCACGGTCTACATAACTTTCCATGTGACCATACATCATGGTCGACGTTGACCTTATCCCAATCTTGTGAGCAGTTTTGATAACCTTAATCCAGTCCTTAACAGAAATCCTGCCCGGCGAAATTTTATCACGCATTTTTTGATCTAAAATTTCAGCTGACGTACCTGGAATCGTACCCACGCCCGCATTTTTTAATCTCAAAAGGTAATCTCTTATTGTAATACCATTTGTTGTTGCTCCATACAAAATCTCTTCAGGTGAAAATCCATGAATGTGCATCTTTGGAATTTCTTTCTTTATCTCACGACAAATTTTTTCATACAGTTCGCCGTCCATGTCAGGTGGTAGACCAGCCTGTATGCAAACTTCCGTCGCACCTAATTCATGCGCCTCCTTGGCTCTTCTAACTATTTCTTCTACTGGGAGGAGATAACCTTCTTCTTCCCTGAAATCCCTGCTGAATGCACAAAAGCCACATTGTTTTATGCAGACATTTGTGAAATTGATGTTTCTGTTTACAACATATGTGACAACATCTCCCACTCTTCTTTTTCTAAGTTCGTCAGCTACGGAGCAAACAAGTTCAAGATCAGTTCCTCTTGCGGAAAATAACATTACAGAATCTTTTATGTCAATTTCCTTTTCTGATAATGCATCGCTTAGTATTCCGGCAATGATTGGATCAGCGTGTTTAAGTTCTGAATCAAAATTTGTATTTTCTAATGTCATCTCCAAAATTCCCTCCTAACATAGTTTTCATCATCTGAAAGTTTTTCGATTTTTTCTTTTAGATTAGGATTAATCATCTTGATGAATTTTGGATACATCGGGAAGCGTGCCTTTAACTCAAAGCCTTGTTCTGTGCATTTTTTTTCCAAAGTGTTAATCTGAGGCCAAGCGAATTCTGGGTTAACATAATCCACAGTTATGGGTGAGATTCCTCCCCAATCATTTATTCCAACATCAAGAAAGTCATCGTAGTTAGTAGGTGAGAGGTTTGGTGGAATTTGGATATTCATTTCAGGTAAAATTATTCTTGCCATCGCTACTATTCTCTTAAAATATTGTTGAGGTGTAGATTGATGGTCTTTCATTTTTGTATCCTGTTTGGGTTCAAAGTTTTGTAAAATCACTTCTTGTATGTTCCCAAATTGCTCGTGAAGTGTTTTAATTGTAAAAAGAGAATCAATTACCTCATGCTCATTCTCGCCTATTCCAACCAAAATTCCCGTAGTCATTGGTATTTTTAGTTCGCCCGCATTTTTTAAAATCTGAATCCTGGCTTTTGGATCTTTGCTAGGTGCATCATGATGTGGCATTCCTTTTTCTAAAAGTCTGTGGCTAGAGTTTTCTAACATCAGTCCCATACTGACATTTGTTTTTTTCAGATCATTCATCTCAGACTTGTTAAGATTTCCAGCATTTGTATGCGGAAATAATCCTTCGTCCAATACTAATTCAGAACAATGAGCCAAATATTCACCAGTGGATGAAAAGCCATTTTTTTTAAGCCATTTTGCAGCCTCATCATATTTTTGCTCTGGACTCTCGCCGGTAACAAGCAATGCTTCTACACATCTGAGTTTTGCAGCTGATTTTGCTAGATTTTTCACGTCATCAATATTCATCATTGAAAGCTTTGATTCTCCAATTTCAGCTTTGTATGTGCAGTAAGAACACGTATCCCTGCAAAGATTTACGATGTTAAAGAATGCCTTTTTAGAAAACGAGACCACTTTTCCTTTGTGGTTGTCACGAAGATTACTAGCAACTTTGAAAATTTTTTCTGAATTGTATTCTGAATGCGAAAATACTTCATAGGCATCATCTTTTGTGATTTCCCTGCCGTCCAAAACTTTGTTCAAAGGCTCAAAATCAAATTCTAATCTGCTCAACAGAAGTGATGCTGGACTTCAAGTATTTATTTTTGATTTTTAATTATAGATCTGGTCTTTCAACTAATTCTAAAGACATGTGCATGAATTCTCCATCCCTTAGAATACCAAGAGACATTTCATCTCCAACAGATTTCTCACGTTGCAAGTGAACCAGTATATCACTAATTTTTCTTACTTCTTTATCATCTACTGAGATTATGATATCTCCATCGGCAGGATACTCCTTACCATCAATAATTTGTGTTCCTGACATTCCCTTCAATCCAGCCTTATCTGCGGGGCTACCATCCACAACCGTAATAACCAAAAATCCCTTTGCATCCTTGAGTTCTAACACTCTAGCAAGATCAGGATCTATATCTCTCCCTGAAATACCAATCCATGGATGATTGTATTCCCCATCTTCTATGAGACTAGGAACTATTTTTAATGCGGTATTGGATGGAACTGCAAATCCAATTCCAGTATTTCCACCAGACATAGATTGTATTGCTGTATTGATCCCTATCACTTCACCCTTCATATTCAATAACGGACCACCTGAATTTCCTGGATTTATTGCCGCATCAGTTTGAATAACGTCTGGAATTGAAAATCCACTGTCTTGAGTAGGAAGTAACCTACCAATTTGGCTAACTATTCCAGAAGTCATTGAACCTGAAAGTCCAAATGGATTTCCAATAGCAGCTACTGGTTCACCTACATGAAGTTGTGATGAATCACCCATTTGTAATGGATGTAACAAACGTGGTTTTTCACTAACTTTAATGACAGCTATATCTGTAAATTTGTCTTTTCCCACTACCTCAGCATCATATTGTGTACCATCCAAAAATGTTACCGTTGCTTTACTGACACCTTCTACAACATGTGCATTCGTAATAATATGGCCAAGGTTATCATAAACAAAACCAGAGCCCATACCAGGAGTATCTCTTGGTCCATCAGGTCCTACCTGAACACCAATTTTCACTACACCAGCTTCAGACTTTTCAAATAGTTGGACTAGGTTGAGATTACCTTTTGATGTGTATGATGTTTCATCACTCAATATTGTTGTACTATGCCCATTTGAAGTGATTAGTTCAGGAGTTCCTATTTCTTGAGAGGGAACTATAATGAATGCAAAAAGCAAGATTATCGCAGTAGCTCCTACAACACCACCAACAACAAATCCAGATTTTGCCAAGTGTTTCTGCCTCTTATTTTTTATCTATAAACCATTCTATACATTGATGGATTTTTGGACTTGTCCTTTCATGTGATATGTTCTACCTCTCCATGACACCGCTGTTTTACTTTTTGCTTGAATTAAACCAGCCAAAAAACCACAAGCCACAATGAAGCCACCAACAGGTGCAAATAAAGAATATCTTAACTTCAGATCAAGTCCTTTCGCTGCGTCTAGCATTCCTCCTAAGTATACAAGTGAAGATGCAATACATGAAATTACAAAAAGTACCAAAGATGAATCGCTACTAAAAATTACCGAGTATCCTAAAATCGGGAACGGCATAAACAACAAAAACAAAACTCCAAAAAAACTTGCTACAGCAATTCTTGCATTTTGTAGATACAGAGGTATCATAAGTCTCTTTAGAGCGTTCCATAGTGTGAAAGAATCTCTTGCCCACACAGCATCAATAAGATGTTCACCCCTCACCATACGCATTTTGAAGTCGGATTCTTTGACTTTTCTTCCAAGTGCACCATCTTCAACAAGTTCACTTTTTACACCTTCATGCGTTCCAACTGAATCATAAGTTGATTTTTTCATAATAAAGAAACTTCCAAAAAAGTATCCAGTATTTTTTGATGTGTCATTCACTCGTAAGGCAGAAAACCTTGTATGCAAAAATGTGGAAATCATTGGTAATGTTATTTTTGTTATTCTATCCAAGCATAACATTCTTGGAATAACTGTTAGCGCATCAAGTTCTAATGATAACAGATGGGATACAGCAAGAGAAATTACGGAATTTGTATGAACAGTATCAGCATCAGTGAATAATAGTAAGTTTCCTGAAGCTTTTTTGTATCCCTCCATACACGCCCAGTTTTTTCCCATCCATCCATCAGGTTTTGGTTTAGCATCTACAAAAATTACTTTGGGAAATTTTTCAGAGTATTTTTTCATTAAATTTCCGGTCGAGTCATTTGATGAATCGTTAATGGCTATGATCTCATAATCATCATAGTCTTGCCCGACTAGAGAATCTAGACATTTTTCAATAAATTTTTCTTCATTTCGTGCAGGTAAAATTACTGAAACTTTTGGTCTTGCATGTTCCTTTTTTTCAAATTTATCTAAGAATGGAGATTCGTTGAATGTCTTTAACATAGATTTAATCAAAGCAATCCATGTTGCTGAAACTCCGATTAAAATGGCAATCAGTATGTAATTGATTATATCTAATACTATGTTTATCAATTAGGAATTCTCAGCCTGTTTTTTTATTGATTCTATTGCCTGCTCTGTTCCACTGCGTATATGCTTCTTAATCATACCTGTAAACATGCCAGCCAATCCTCCCATTTTAACATCCCAGTTAGCCTCAAGTAAGGAACCGCCATCTTTGGATTTGAGATTTAGAGTTTTTGAACCTTTGATTATACCTTCTGTAAATTCTGCATGTATCCTTTCCTTGGGTTCTAGAGTGATTTTTTGCATACACTTGGAATCTCTGAACGCAATAATTATTTCTCTAGTTATCAAATTACCATCTCGAGAAATAATCTTTGTTTCTTTGGTACCCTTCCAAAATTTTGGTTCTGAGTCAAGATCTGAAATTATATCCCAAACTTTATCGATCGGTGCGTTAATCTCAATAGATGTATCTATAGTTGCCATACGAGCATGATTTTTTTTTTAAATATTAATTTTGATTCCGTAATTAATTTTAAACCGTCAAATTAACGTGTGTTATGTCTATAAGCTATGATGATTTTCAGAAGCTAGATTTGCGAGTTGCAAAGATACTCAAAATCGAAGAGATTCCTGGCAAAAGTAGAATTGTTAAGGGAGAAATTGATCTAGGCGATGAAACGAGAGATGTTATTATTGGTGGTGCAGAATTTTATGAGCCTGAAGACTTGATTGGCAAAACTGTGATAGTTGTTGCTAATTTGGAACCTAAAAAAATGGCAGGTGTAGAATCTAACGCTATGCTTTTAGCTGCAGATATCAACGATAAACCATTTTGGTTAACTGTTGATTCTGAAGTACCACCTGGGACAAAAATAAAATAACTTTGCGTGCAGAATTTAATAGATCTACTCGTAGAGCATTAATTTTTTTTCTTCAAGTAATGCGTGAAGATTGTTAACTGATCTATAAACATCTGGCTCTTTTTTTGCACCTGTACAAACAAGTTTTCCAGATGAAAACAAAAGAATTACAGTTTTAGGATCAATCATCCTATGTATTAGACCAGGAAATTGTTCTGGTTCATACATACTTCGTGGAAGTGTTCTTGCAGCTTGTTCTAGGTGTATTCTTCCACCTAAATTAATTGATGCTACAATATTTTGAATTTCTACAACTGCATCTTTTTTTACTTTGATTCCACCCTTTCGCAATCTTTGAACAACTGATTTTACAGCATTTTTAGACATTGTTTCAGATTTTGCACCGGTACATACCATTTTACCAGATGAAAAAATTAGCGTTGCTGTCTTTGGAGATTTTAGTCGAAAAACTAGACCCGGAAATTGATCAGGATGATACTCTACGTCTGCAAACTTTCGTGTAATCTCATTAAGATCCATTTTTTGGTCAACTGATGCTGAGGCTACTACATTCTCAATACTTACGATAGGTTTCGTTTGAGGCATTTAGATGGGTTCTAATCATCTGTAATAAAAACAATCACCATTCGATTAGCCTGACATGATTATCATTTGTTGCCGAATAGTTTAATTTGATAAAATGTTCGCATTGGTTTATGGATTTTAGTAGCTTAGACATACTTGACGAATTTTTCGGAATGGGCGATGAATCAAACCCACTAATGATGTTGGTTTGGATACTTCCGATTATTCTTTTTGTATTCTACGGTCAACGAATACAACTGATAATCACTTCTAGAGACATTAAAAAAAATATGACTAAACTAGAACAATTAAGAAATGAATCTAGAGATGATTTGATTGATTATGTTAAACAAAAACTAACTCCTAATGATGATCCCACGAAAAAACTTGACAGGTTTTTTGATTATTTTACAATAATGCCAGTGGATGTTGATCCAAATGGAATAATTCCTAAAATTCATCATCTCGTACGTTCAAGGGAGGATGCTACACGGAAGCAGATTAAATCAATGTTTTCCGAGATTGATACGTTAGAAATTACAAAGGTTCAAAATCTTTTGGAAATAGTCACAACATTACAACTTTTACACAAAGTTGTTAGGCATTTGTTTTTGACTGCCAAGAAACAAAATAACTATCCTCTAATCGTGCCATTGCAGATGTTACTTCCGTTCATTATGGAACAGGCTGAGGCTCTTAAAGACGCTGTTCCAGCATTTAAAAAGGGGCAACCGATCGGAGACGGAATTGGTCCACTCGTAGTTGGTGGAATGATGCTTAATACTAAAAAACAAAAAGCTGAGTTTGAAACTGTTTACAGTGAGTCAGAATTTGACGGCAGAAAATTGATTCTGTTAAAGGCTGAAGGTCCATATGCCACTGTTGGTAGACCAGGCGAAGCTACTGAATCTCTTGTAGAAAAACTCAAACCAAATATCATAATCATGATTGATGCTGCACTAAAACTAGAGGGGGAAGATACAGGAGATGTTGCACAAGGATTTGGAGCTGCAATAGGTGGAATTGGTACTGATAGATTTAAGATTGAAGAAGTAGCAACAAAATATAACATTCCAGTATTTGCAATTGTAGTTAGACAATCTGTTAAAGACGCAATTACACTTATGAAGAAAGAAATTTCTGATCAGACTGAAAAGGTAAGAAACCAAGTTTATGAAATGATAACTGATAATTCAAATCCTAATGAAACTGTACTTGTTATAGGAGTTGGGAATACTCTTGGAGTTGCTCAATGATGTCTAAGAAAATTGAAATTGTAACTGCATACACTTTACAACAGTGCAGTTCTTGTAAAGAACAGTCAAAGCGAAAATTTTCTGACGGGGATTATATTTTCAAAGAAATTTCAAAATGCTCTTCATGTGATGGGCAAGTAATAATCACAAAAATTTTTGGGGAATCTCTTACCCAGTAGTAGTTACAGTAACACCAGTTTGGTTTGGAATAAACGTATGTTCCGCTTGTGCAACTGTCTTACCACTTGCTTCAACAAGAATTGCATATGCTTTGACTACCTTCTTTTTAATCAAAATGTCTAATAATCTTCTGGCTTCCTTTTCTTCCCACTCCTTCAAGAGCCATCTTAATGCAAATGGTAGCATGTTAAAATTATCCCAGATGTATTCTTGTACCTTATCTGCCTCATCATCCTTCGTCCTTTTTCTTGAAGCCAG
>ERZ724561.207-NODE-207-length-11725-cov-1.537851_pt1 | contig 11725 bp, 8 predicted proteins | sample MGYA00375855_ERZ724561 | MGnify/ENA primary metagenome ERZ724561 (study PRJEB28725, sample SAMN03264854) | marine sediment metagenome | biome: marine pelagic biome; feature: marine oligotrophic desert; material: ocean water | place: Pacific Ocean:North Pacific... | reverse complement strand
GTCTTGTATACCGCGGCTGTAGCAATCATCTCTATCCAAAATTCTCTGATACCTATCGTGGCATTGCGTGTTCCACAAGGCATAGGCGTGGCCATACTTTTCACGCTCGCCCCTGCCCTGATTGCCCGAGCCTTTGGGCCTTCACGACGTGGTAGTGCCCTTGGATTTACATTAGCTGCTATGGGTGCTGGCACCTTCACAGGTACCCTCGGTGGAGGATTACTGGGAGAAGAATTCGGATGGCCAGCGATTTTCTGGATGCGCATTCCAATAGGAATAGTGCTTCTGATCGCTACTATAATCGGGCTCAATCAGAGTTATGCCGGAGCAGTGCATGATCGAGTAAAAAAACGGTTCGATCTACTTGGATCCGCAATTCTCTTCACTTCACTTTTTACGTTTGTACTAGGCTTATCATTCGCTCGTGTTGACGGATGGTTATCACCTTTACCAATCACACTAGTTATAACTTCAGGTGTTCTTGGGCTAATATTCGCTAAAGGCAATAAAACGGGAAATTTCACGATTCTGCCAATTGGTTTGATGAAATTTCCTGGATTCAAATCGGGTGCTGGCTCAAATTTCCTGATAACTGTCGCATCTTTCGTAATGTGGTTTCTATTCCCTTTTTACGTAACAGATGTGATAGGACGGAGTGTTTTAACCCTTGGCGCTCTGTTGGCTTTAATGGCCATTATGAATTTGATTGGGGCAGGTGTTGCTGGTTACCTGGCAGACCGGATCGGAGACAGGCTTATCACGTTCATTGGTGCGATGTTAACCGCTATTGGACTTGCGGTGGCTGGAACGCAAGGAAGTAATCCTGAAATGTTAAGCGTGATATTAGCAACCATAGTAATCGGCGTTGGCTTTGGTGCCCACCAAGCGGCAGTTTATGCCCTCACACTGAGGGGGACTGCACCTGAACATGCTGGCAGTACGGCAGCAGGCCTGACCGTGTCACAAACTATCGGCACCGTCGTCTCAATTGCATTGATGACATCCCTACTTAATTGGCAGCAATCAATCAATGAAAGATCATTCGCCGAGGCGTATCAGAACTTATATTTGATAGCCGGTGGAATCGCGGTTTTAGCGGGTGCAATCGTAATCAAAAAGCAATCAAACATTGTCAATGGAACAATTAATATCAATTCAAACCCCGAATAGATATTGCAGGATACCCGTCTCACAGATAACACATGTTATGCTGCGTTCCATACTCAGAAATAATGGTTAGTAACTCACAGTTTTATACAAAGAATTTCGAATAGAAACGCTTATACTCAACGCATTGTTCACCGTTCGGCTTTCGGGAGAGTTTCATGTCAATATCGACAAAAATAGTTCTGGTACTTAGCGGAGCATTTATTCTTTCTGCCGCGATGGCTTCATGTTCTTCAGGCCCCACAACCACCGAAATCGTTCAGACATCCAAGGCGCAAAATAAAGTTGATAACGCGGCTGCCACTCGTGAAGCAGCAATCGCAGCAGGTGAAAATCCTGATGAAGTACAGGTGAAAATCGCAGCTGGTAGTCAGGCTGATAAGATCAATAAACAACGTGCGGCCACGGCAACTGCACAAGCTGAAGCAGGTATCGAGGCTGTAGGGTCAGGCTCTGCCATTAAAGAGGAAAAAGCTGTTCTAGATATTGAAATGCCAGATGGACCAGCCCAAAGCGGTACCGTAGAAATCGGTATTGTTTCAAGGGGAGCGGAAGGTATCAGGTTCGACCCTGAAATAGCGAAGATCGCAGTCGGATCTACGGTCTCGTGGTCGAATGATCGCTTAAGTGCGAGCAGTGCAACCGCAGATGAAGGGCAAGATGAATACTGGGATTCGGGTGAGCTGAAGAAAGCATTATTCGGGGTGAACCCAACTTTTGAACACACTTTCAACACAGTGGGGTGCTTTACCTATTCTTCTCTATTCTCAGGTGATACAGGATTGCCGGGTGCAGGTCTCGGCGCTATATGCGTAGTAGAGGAATAAATAACTACTCCTCGATATATGATAATGCCCTGAAAACTGAATATAAAAAGCCCCCGAATATCACGGGGGCTTTTTATATTACCGAATGTAACTAATCGATCTGACGTAGTCTCGGGTCAAGACGATCCCGCAACCAGTCACCCAAAAAGTTGAGAGAGATCACAACCATAAAAATCGCAGTCGATGGCACCAGCACCTGGTGTGCTGCAATAGTCAGGTAATCCCTGCCTTCAGTGGTCATCACACCCCACGCTGGAGTCGGTGGCTGAATACCAGCGCCCACAAAGCTAAGAACCGACTCCGCAAGGATCAGACCAGATGTGTTCAACGTACCGCCAACAATTGCGGTGTTAAGAATCCCGGGCATAAGGTGCCTGAACAATATTCGGAAGTCAGATGCACCGTTCACACGAGCAGCAGCCACATAGTCAAGACTTTTCAAGACCATTACCTCGGCACGTACCACCCTCACAAAAGATGTCCAAGCAATTAATGCCAGAACAAATAAAAGAACGGTCAATCCTCTACCAAAGATCAAGGTCACAATCAAAGCCACCATGAGGAACGGCATCGCGTACCAGATATCCACGAACCTAGTTATCAGCTCGTCCAAGATTCCACCATAATACCCAGCAAGCATTCCAAGCGACACACCAATCACCGACCCAATGATCAGTGAGACCAACACCACCTGCATAGATATACGCGCACCATGAAGAACCCTGGAGAATACATCTCTTCCTACATGATCGGCACCCAGAAGGTGATATCCCTCTGTCCATAAGCCATAGCGGGGGATGTCACATTTGAAGGGCTTATCGCGCCCATCAATGTCACCATCACCATCAAGGTCGACCCAGTCTTCCTGTGCATACGGGGGATTCCAGTCATCTGTCTGAATACAGTTAGACCTCTGCAATATTGGAAGGTGTCGATCACCGATGATGCCGACATCTCGCTCGTAAGGCGCAACAGTAGGACCAATAATTGCGGTAATGACCAAAATAATCAGAACGACGATAGGAATAACGGGGTAACGGCGTACGAACCACCATGCCTGGGCAAAAGGCCCACGATCGTGTTGCATAGGTTTAAGAGGTGTTTCAATGGTCGCTGAATCGACTTTTTGAATTTCTTCCTGAGCGTCACTTGTAGTCATGAGCGATCCTCGTTATTCCGCACTGTCGCCAAGGCGTACTCTTGGGTCAATTATCGTGTAGGCAATATCTGCAATGGTGGCAAATACCAAATAGATCAATATGAATATGAAGACCGTACCAAGTAGCAACGGAAAGTCATTGTCATTAACAGCTCGGTACAGCGCCTCATAGCCGATACCAGGCCATGAGAACACTATCTCGACAACCAGAGCACCATTCAACCAGCCAGAAAAAGTAAGCAACGCCGATGTGACAGGAACAATCAATGCATTACGAAGAGCATGCTTATAAATAACCCAATTCCAATTAACTCCCTTGGCCCGAGCTAACCGAATGTACTCAGAGTCGAGCACTTCGAGCATGGATGATCGAGTGAGACGCATAAGGCTAGCGGCTGCGCCCCAGCCTAAAGCCATACAAGGAAGCAGATATTCTCTCCAGTTAAATTCGGGAGACCTACCACCCGCAGGCAACCACTCCAACCAAACAGCAAAAATCCATATCGCCACGAGGGCCGTAACAAATGGAGGAGCGGCCTGGCCAACGATGGCTAGGCCTCTTCCGAAATAGTCCCAGCCGGAGCCGCGCTTAACCGCGGCCAATACACCCATGGGAATTCCCAACCCGATTGCAAAAATCCAACTACCTATAGCAAGCTGTACTGTGGCACCAATCTTTCCCCTCAAGAGTTCGGTTACAGCTCTATCACGTGCGAGAGAAACTCCAAGGTCTCCTCGCAGAGTTCTGCCAACCCAGTCCACATACTGTTTCCAGAGGGGATCATTCAAGCCCAACCGATCTCCGAGAGCTTCCCATTGTTCTTGCGATATGCCATAACCCGAGTCAGGTACAAATAACTCTCTCGGATCATTGTGGAACTGTATTAAAACGAAAATCGCTACAGTCGCACCAATCACCGAAATGATGGAGGAAAAAAAACGTCTTGCCAGAAAATTAAACATCTATTAGGCACTTCCCAACTCATGCAAACCGGACGTGTCGTAGCGAAACCTGTTAAACAACCGTCTTGTAAGGCTGCATCATACTTGAGTTTAAGTCTCTTTGAAGCCTGCACAGAGATCTTAAACCGTAACAAACGTTCGGGAATTCTAGCGTTACCAAATACTTTGTCAACGATCACTAACTGAGTACATAACTTTATTAACATTTTTTTGATGCATAGCTAAAGATGAACACGCCTTCTCTCACAGGTTAAAAAAGACGGGGGCCGGAAACTCCGACCCCCGTCTCAGTTAGCTAACTAACTGATTATCACGAGTATGAACTCTTAGTCATTCAGTACGATGAATTCTGGGTTACCAGACACGTTTGAGTAGTGCTGCTGGTATCCATCCCATGACTTGATTCGGTCATTGACTACGATTCCTTTCGGAACCTGGAACACACCGGCGTATTGCAGCCAGAACATGCTGTAGTCGACCCAGTTCAAGTGCTTCTCGGCTCGGACGCTAGCGTCCTTCTCACCAAGAATCTCAAACAGCCATTTCGCACCGGCCTGAGATTCGAAACCAACACCCCAGCCAGGTCGTGACGACGATGTGTCTACCGTCGGGAGCGGCCAGTCTATCGGGTATACGTTGGAGTGAACGTCACCGTTCTTCAAAACAGGCAGGTACTGAATTCGCTGTCGCATGCGTGGGCTGATAACTCCACCGTAGTCTTCAACTAGACCCGAAATCTCGATACCGAGACGTGTCCAGTCAGACATGATGGTGTCAGCAACTTCAAGACCAACAGGTCCTGCTTCTGCTGCGTAAGCCTGCAGTACGAGCTCGCCAAATCCTTGGCGCTGACCGTCTACCCATGGGTACCCAGCTGTCGTGAGGAGGGCTCCGGCAACGTCGAGGTCACCATCAGCGATCTCCCACGGAACAGACTCTTGTGTTCCAGAACAGGTTGTGTCATTACCGAGCCAGTCGAAACAACCGGTCTGGCGAGCTGCATCCCAGCCAGGGTACTCAGGACCCATGTACTCGGAGTAGATCGGCGTGCCAAGGTCGTTCAACAAGGAACTGAGGATGGCACCACGGTCGATAGCGGTCGAGAGGGCAAGTCGAACTAGTCGAGCCTGCTCCATGTCGTCCATACCATCTGGGTTGTTGTCATCCGTGTAAGGAGCGTTGCCACAAAGATCGTGGCCTGGGGCATCACCATCTTCACAGGTGTTGCCCTGGTCACCCCAGGGGTTACCAATCCACGGGTAGTCTTCCGCGTACGGAGGGGCATCCCACGGAGCAAGCGGCTCTGCCGTTCGAGCGTGAGAGTGCTCCCAGAGAAGACCCGGGAACAGGATTGACTGACCAACATATCCACCAGGCATGGTCTCTAGGAACCTGAAGCCATCGGCTACAACCTCTGGAAGGAGCTTGTAGTCAAGCGTGACCATGTCAATAGAGCCATTCTTCAACATTGCGATCTGGGTTGTTGCCTCAGGAACCTGAATTCCTGTGATTTTTGCAACGTTACCAGTAGTTCGCCAGTGGCTGTCAACGGCATGCATTGAGCAGCGGTCACCAGGCTTACAGTCATCACCCTGTACGTAAGGGCCGGTACCAATGTGGTGTGATCGGGCCCAGTCAATACCATGGGTATCGGCTGACGTTACCTTGTGTACTCCACGTGCGGCTGAAAGACAACCGAACTGAGATACGGGGAGACAGTAGTAAACCGGAGCGACAAGGCCGATTTCGATCGTTAGATCATCAATCACCTTTGCCTCGAGGAAGATCGCAGCAAAGTCACCACCGTCACCATAAGTAGATTCGGGGTTTGTCGTTGCGTTAGAGCGGTTGAACCACTCAACGAGTTCTGCGGCATTCAATTCACCAAAGTCCTCGTCTTCGTAACCAATGGGACTCTGCCACTTCAAGCCTGACTTGAGCGTCATGCGAGCACGTGTGCCCGCTGCGTCAATGTCCCATGTGTCAACCAGGAAGGGATTCATCGGGGAACCATCTTCGAAATTGAAGAGAGCCTCTTCGATACCACCAATCTGGTTAGTAGCTGATCCGCGATACGGACCAACATAACCAATTCCATAAACAGACTCAACCGTAGTGAAAGCTCGGACGATTTCGCCCGTAGGTCCACCACTAGCGGACGGAGCAGTCGTTGCTTTTGCTGAGGCGGCTTTAGCTACCGTTGCGGCAGGCTTAGCAGCTGCTGCTGCCTCACTCTTACCACCGGCTGCTGCTGCTTCAGCTTTCGCTGCTGGGGCTGCTGCTTTAGCTGCCTCAGGGTCTGCTGCTTTTGCCGCTGCTTGTGGAGCAGCTGGAGCAGCTGGAGCGGCTGGAGCTGCAGCTGTGTCATCGGCGCTATCATCGCTACCACAGGCGATTCCAGCAACGACAAGCAAGCCAGCCAGTGCCAATAGCACCGGAGCCCATCGCTTGTTCAAACTAAGATCCATTATATTTTCCTCCCGCAAGGCTTGATATGTAGGCTTCGTCGGTCAAATCGCTTTCTGGTGAAACTATTCTCACCGAGTTAGCGATTTAATCTCAGTAGATTTCAGCATGAAAGACAAGCTTTACAACTGCAATCTACCTGCCATATTTTCGTATTTGCCTTGTCGTGTAGCCTGACGAGCAGAAACAATCTCTGCAGCACTGCTACGTGATCATCAACGAAATATACACGCGACTCATAAAAAGTCAACGTTCACTAACCTGTTTTGAACACGGTTCCCGGTAGCTGGATTATTACCACAAAACTGTACGGAAAATAGATGAAGTTCGAGTAGATTTCCTGTTGAATATTGCATAACCAAATATTCAAATCGGAACAAGATGCCCGTCAATACAAGTTTCTCAATTCAATCAATCGAATCTATTCATCTTGCCTTTAAGAACACCGCTTCTTACTGGGAGTCATACCGTGCGAACGAGGGAGATAGACAAACTGATCGCTTTGAATTCAAACAAGGATGGCAAACCGTCTATGCTCGCTACATTGAGACCCCACTGGTCAAGGTCACGTTATCCGATGGAACCATAGGCTGGGGCGAAGCAAACTCCGGAATAGGCCCAGAGATCGTATGCATAATCATTAATGACCTGCTGGCACAAATGATTAATGGCCAAGAATTCGAATCGCCTGCAGCCTTATGGAATTTCCAGTATGACACACAACGAGGGTGAGGTTACTCATCGGGTTACTGGCTGGATGCCCTCGCAGCGATCGATATCGCCGTCTGGGACGCTATTGGGAAGCGTGAGCAGTCTCCAGTAGCGGCGCTACTAGCGCCTAACCCAAGGCCTAGATTCGACGTTTATCTATCGGGGATACGCCGTTCCACCCTGCAAGAACGATCGGAGCACGTTAACTCATGGATAGACACTGGACTGAAGGGTGCGAAAATTTTCCTGTCAGGCGACGTGAGTAAAGGTATAGATGAACTAGATGGCCTTATCGAGGGATCCCCTGATCTGGAACAATGGATGGTAGACACATTATGGATGTGTTCACCGGAATCAGCAGAATTGGGTAAAACAGAGTACGGGAAAAGAAATGTACGCTTTTTTGAGTGCCCATTACAACCAGAAGATCTGGCCGGTCATCAAATCCTCGTTAACAAGCCCGGCGCTCCAATAGCACTTGGCGAACACTTCAGAACTCGTTATCAAATGGAGTCATGGGTACAACAACCACGTGGATTAGACGTTTATCAACCTGATATAGGACGAACGGGATTCAGTGACTATATGTTTCAAATGCAAATTGCCTCTCAATATGGCATACCTACTACGCCACACATGGGGAGCGGTGTGTCGGTATTTCAGGCAGCGACACTGCAATGTGCAGCAGTCGCATCAAAAGACTATTTGCAAGAATTCCAGGGAGGTCTGTCAGACAGGCTAGATAAGGCTTCAGACACTGGGTGGAAATACGCGGACGGAGGATTCGTGTTGCCTGACAGGCCTGGCATTGGAGTAGAGATAAATGAATCTCTACTCGAACCATTTATCGTAAGAAAATAGCCAACCAAGATTACGTTAGCACCTTTATTTTCATTCATGACCAACGATGAAGAGCAACTGCGCTTCATACGGATACCAAATCCAACAAGTTTTCAATGCAAAAAAAATCGCAACTAGCGAATACTGCTAGTGAATCAAAAACATCGAGCGTAACTGCAGGCCCAAAAAATCTGCCCAACGAAGATGGCCCATTCAGCATCCTGTCGATACGCGACTATCGACTACTAGTTCTCTCCAACCTTGCCACATTTGCGGGATACAAGGTGAGGAACATGGCCCAGGCATGGATCGTCCTGGATAAGACTGATTCAGCAACCTTAATGGGCCTAATCAACGCTATGCCGGGCATTGCGATTATATCCATATCGTTGATAGGTGGTGCCCTAGCAGATAGAACCGAAAGATGGCAACTGCTGTGGCGAACGAAATTGGTTATTGCATCGATGGCATTGCTTACCGCGCTGCTTCTAACAACAAACCTGTTCCAATGGTGGCATTTAATCCCAATTTCGCTCATGACAGGCGCCATGTTCGCCTTACACAACCCAACAAGTCAGGCGTTCGCTTTAGACGTCGTTGGGCGTGAACGCCTAATTTCCGCATCGAGCCTCAATACGGGTATATCTATGACCGCGACGATCGCAGGACCGAGTGTTGGCGGAGCTTTATTACTGCTTGGGTACGACATCGCTTTTTTTGTTCTTGCTGCGTTGTACATGCTGTCAGCGATAATGATTTTCGCTGTAAAAACACGACACATGCCAATCGCAAGTGGCAGGAACATCCTCGAGGATATAAAAGAGGGCATCAAATATGCCTCTCAAACCCCGATCATTAGAGCATTGCTCATCGTTGGCTCAGGAGCTTTATTCATGGGAATGTACCAACCTGCGATACCGGTTAAGGTGCAGGAAGTCTTAGGATTGGGCGAGGTTGGATACGGGGTAATACTCGGGTTAAACGGTGTAGGCGCACTAATCGGATCATTGGCACTGTTTATCCTGAGCAAACATATCCGAAAGGGCTTTCTCCTGATATTTGCATTACTAATGTTCAACAGCGCGGTCTCGTTATTCGCAATAGCCCCAAACATCCTCATTTCGGGATTGGCCATGGTTTTGCTAGGTTTGGCGTTTTCAGCATGGATGATCTCCGTACCTGTTTTGCTTCAAACTGCGTCATCAGAAAAAATGCGCGGGCGTGTGATGAGTCTTTATTTCATGGTCGTGCTTACCCACCAACTCGGATGGGTTGTGGGTGGAATTGGAATTGAAGCATGGGGTATCCAGACAACCATGTTTATTGGAGTGGTAGGCGGGCTTATTGTGGCAGGATCAGCAATAATCATGACTCCGGAACTCAGGAACGCTCGATAATTCGGTAACGGTAAGCAAAACGCTGTCGTGACAAAATCAACACTATGTCCGATTCCAGACCAAATATCAGCCGCCATGATGATGGCACACCGTCTAACGACATTGCCAATGTCGGGAAGTCCAGCCTCAACCCGTTTAAAGTTCTAAGGTATGGTGACTACAAATTCGTTTGGCCAACAGAAGCGCTCAGCTTATGGGCTATGGAAATGGAAATAATAGTGCTCGCAATATTTGTTTTGCGAGACACTAACTCCCCACTATTAGTCGGACTGATAGGCGCTGTAAAATTCGCCGGCACTCTCTTCGGTCCTCTTTATGGGTTGATGGTGGATCGGTTCAACCGCAAGTTACTACAAGTGGGAGTGAGAGTCTTTGGTGTCGCACTAGCCATAACCCTAACGACGCTAATAATTACGGATAAACTCGAATTGTGGCACGCATATGCAATCGTCACTGCCGGCAGCATGGTGCGGATGCTCGATCTCATATTAATCCAGACATTGACCGCCGACGCGGTGCCTCCCCATGCCTTGCATGGAGCTATAGGACTCTCAAGATCAACATTAGATGGTGCAAGAGTAGTTGGATCTATCGTAGGCGGCACCCTACTCGAACTACTTGGACTCGACTGGGCTTACATCACAATAACCGTGCTTTATCTAATGGCAACAATTACTGCTATAAAAATCGATTCAAGACCTGTGAAAACCGATAGCGAGACTGCCAGCATATGGCGCGGATTTAAAGAAGGATTACATTACATAAAGGAGAGCCCTCTCCTGCCAGGACTAATCTTCTTCTCATTCCTGATCGAGTTCACAGCTTTCCCACTTGTAAATGGCTTAATGGCAGTTATTGGTAGCGATCTGTATAACCAAAACGGAACCGGAATTGGCCTGCTAGCCGCCATTGCTTCTGCTGGTGCGTTGTCAGGGGCCGCATTACTTGGCATCAAACAAAGCGTAATCAACCCCGGTCGAATCATGATTCTCGGCTCAATCACCTGGCACGCCTTAATGCTGTTGTTAGCTCTCACACCGCCCCTCTGGTTGTTTACAGTGCTTTTGCTTCTTTGGGGATTTAGCGGAGGAATCACCTTTGTCGCAATGGTGGTCGCACTACTTCGAACAGCACCAGCAAAGACCCGCGGTCGTGTAATGGGAATTAGATCTCTCGGTATATACGGATTATCCCTAGGCTTGTTATTCGGAGGTTGGATATCGCAAGAAGCTGGACCTGCAACAATGATCGGTGTACTTGGTGGAATTGGACTATCAGCTACATTGATTGCGGTGATTAAATGGCCCGCTTTATTTCGAAGTGAGTAACCAAAGTTCCATAGAAAAGGAAGGTCCTTGTTGAATCTTCCTGATTTTTCAACTCAAACTCCCAATGCGATTGCTCTTGATTTAGACGAAACAACATTAAACTCAAAGGGCCAACTGGACAATCGTACTCATGTTGCACTGCATGCCATATACGAATTAGGCATCCCGATTATCATCGCGACTTCAAGGCCTGAACGTGTGTTACCAGCACTAGTTGGGAATGACATTCTTCGAATATCTTCGCTTGTACAAATGAACGGAACGGTTGCATGCGGAAGAGCAGGTCTTAATGGAAACCTAAAAATAAATATAGATCTGGATGACGCCCGAAAATGCTGGGATCTTGCGGAAAAATACGCTCCGTGGGCGCACAGAACACTAGAGGTTGATGGAACTCAATTCGCTGTGAATAACGAGGATATGATCGAAGAATTATGGGCTTTCGACCAAACGACGTCTCCAACGGTCATCTCTTTTGAAAAAGCAATGAAAATAGGTCCCGCGAAAATCTCAATCAACGGCGTAAATCGAAACTTAGAACCATTGGCAATCAAGTTAGATCAAGAACTATCTAATAGAACAATTGTTTTCCGCGCAGGAAGCGAATTATTTTTAAACGTGGTACCTATAGAAGCGACTAAATCCAAGGCGGCCGCCTGTTTACTTAAAAGTGCAAGAATCTCTCTTGCAGATGTACTTTCCTTCGGCGATGATTTCGTTGATATAGACCTTATCCAAGACTCTGGTTGGTCTGTAGCCGTTGAAAACGCAATCCCCGAAATAAAAAGCATGCAAAAGGCAATACTTAGAATCATGATTGATGAACTCAAATCAGGCTGAAATAATACTACAATAATTGATATAATG
>ERZ724561.205-NODE-205-length-11811-cov-6.163814_pt1 | contig 11811 bp, 14 predicted proteins | sample MGYA00375855_ERZ724561 | MGnify/ENA primary metagenome ERZ724561 (study PRJEB28725, sample SAMN03264854) | marine sediment metagenome | biome: marine pelagic biome; feature: marine oligotrophic desert; material: ocean water | place: Pacific Ocean:North Pacific... | reverse complement strand
GGATAAAACAATCTGGTTCACATCCAGGTGTTGAAGAACCTTGTGCGTTTTCAATTACATACGTAGGTTCTGTTTCGGGTTCTGTTTCTGGTTCTGTTTCTGGTTCAGATGTTACAGCACCATGATCATCAGTTACAATTACTAATCCTTCCATCCATGGATGTACCATACAGAAGTAAGGATATTCACCTGCCTCTAGTGCTGGAGTTGTGTATGCTGCGCCCATCATAACTAATGAGCTGTCCCAGATACCATTTGGTCCATCAGCAGGAGTTCCAGATGTGGAAGTGTGAGCTGCAGAATCATTGTTAGCAAATGTAACCATTCCACCAACACCAATAGTAACTGTTGAAGGTAAGAAACAGTCTGGTTCACATCCCGGTGTTGAAGAACCCATTGCGTTCTCTACGGTAACATTCATGCTGTGTTCAGCAAATGCACTAGGTGCGGCATAAAGTCCAATAGCAAAAGTGAAGATTATTGATAAAATCAGTATATTTTTCGTATTCATTATACAAGTATTTTATTGATAAAAGTTTCTAAGATGTTTCAGACTGAACATTTTCTGCTTTGTGAGCAAAGTGAAAGCAGACTACAACGCCCACTACGCCAACCACAATAAACGGAATGGACATGCTAAACGTTTCAGTGGTAAAACCGTAAAACATTATCAAATTACTTGGAAATATCCCTGCAACGCTTCCAAATATGCAGCCAATGAACATGAAGATGGTTTTAGATAACACGATTACTATAATTCTCTAAAAGATATAGTATTTTACTATAATACGATAACTGCAAAGAATACTGGTACGAATACGATTGCAATTGTGTTTAAGAGTTTGATTACTGTGTTTAGTGCAGGACCTGCTGTGTCTTTGTAAGGATCACCAATGATATCACCGACTACTGCGACTTTGTGTTCTTCAGTACCCTTTTCACCTTTCATTTCAATGAGTTTCTTTGCGTTATCCCATGCACCACCGGTGTTTGCCAAGTGATATGCTAAGAATATTCCAGAAACAACTGCTCCCATTAAGAGACCTGCAACTGCAGATGGACCTAATAGAATGCCCACAATGATTGGTGCTGCTACTGCAATTGATGCGGATTTCCATAATTCACCAATTGATGCAAGAGTTGCTACGTCTACACACTTTGCATAATCAGGTTTTGATTTACCGGTTAAAATTTCAGGATCTTCTTTGAATTGTCTTCTTACTTCATAGACCATTTTCTTTGCTGCGCGTTCTACGCCGCTGATTAATTGGCCTGTGATGATAAATGGAATTAATCCACCAACTAAGAGACCTACAATTACAGATGGGTTTGATAGACCATAATCAATTACAACGTCTTGGAAATAATGTGATGCTTCGAATTGGAATGCTTGAATCATTGCTAATGCTGCTAGTGCTGCACTTGCAATTGCAAAGCCTTTGGTTACAGCCTTTGTCGTATTTCCGACTGCGTCAATTTCATCAGTGATTTTACGATTTTCTTCACCCATTTCTGTCATTTCTACAATACCGCCTGCATTGTCTGCAATTGGACCAAATGCGTCAATTGAAAGAACAATTCCTGCAAGAGATAGCATAGCCATTGCAGTTAGCGAAGTTCCAAAGATTCCGTATAGTAGTGGGTCAGTACCTTCTGGTGCTGCTGCAGATGTAATTGCAAATGAAACGATAATTGCTGCAACTAGTGCAATCATGAATGGTCCGGTTGATTGTAATCCTTTGATAATTCCCATTAATGTTAATGATGCATAACCCCACTTTGCAGATTCAGAGATTTCTACAACAGGTTTTGAGTTTGCGTTTGTGTAATAGTCTGTAATTTTTTGTATAACTGGAACCAGAATTACACCGATAACTGTAGCGCCAAATAATGCATAAGCAATTGGAGTGTCTCCTAAAACTATTTGAGTGAATACAAAGTTTAGTGCAATTGCTATTGCTGCTGAAACATAAAATGAAATATTCAGCGGCTTCATCACATCAGTAATCTTTCTTGAACCAATTGTTGCTGTACCAATGATTGATGCTACTAATCCAGATGCTCCAATTAGGATTGGATATGCAAAGTTTTCTGGTGAACCGATTAGTGCTGCAATTAGTAATGATGCTAAAATTGTTACAATGTATGATTCGTATACGTCTGAACCCATGCCTGCTGCATCTCCTACGTTATCACCCACGTTATCTGCAATTGTAGCAGGATTTCGTGGGTCATCTTCAGGAATGTTTGCTTCTACTTTTCCTACCAAGTCTGCACCCATGTCTGCAGCCTTTGTGAAAATTCCACCACCGATTCTAATGAACAATGCAATTAGACTTGCACCAATTCCGATACCGGCAATAGTAATTGGGTTTGGATAAATCATATACAAAATTGCGGTTGCAGCTAATGCCATTGCAGGAACTGCAAGACCTACTGTTGCGCCGCCTCTAAATGTAATAGCAAAAGTTTTTCCTAAACCGGAACCTGTTGCATGTGCTGCTCTTACTGCAGCCTTTACTGTAACTTTTAGTGAGATAAATCCTGCAACTGCAGAAAGTGTTGCACCTACTGCAAAAGCAATTCCGTTTGAATCACCAATGAAAAATCCAATGATGACAGATAATCCAATTGCTATTGGAACAATAATTCTCATTTCACGTCTCAAAAATGCTGCTGCACCAACTCTTACGGCTTCAGATATTTCCTGCATTTGTTTTGTACCAGGATTTTGTTTGGCAACCCAGCCAGTATATCCGGCTGCAACTGCAAATGATGCAATTGCTGCAATAATTGGTATAATTACCTCTATAGGCAAACCCAGAATAGTTTCAGTAGCCATCGTATATTTGAAAAACGAATCTGTGAAGAATATAAATCAACAAGAGATTTCAGGAGAATTTCTTTTCCTATATGGATCAAATGTCTTTCCACGTAAGCCTTGGCGGACTAATTTGTTGAATCTTTTACCATGACTCAGATATGGAAATCTTTGATGAATCAATTCATGTACAATTGTATTTTCCAAAGTCTTCTCATCAGGGATTTTTTTTACATTGATGAAGATTGTGTTTTTTTCCATGTATGATACACCGTAATATTTGTAGGCCGTAGTTCTGCAACCTTCAGTGATTTCTTTTGGAGCAGCCATTACTTCCTTGTTTGTAAAAAATACTTGTGGCTCAGGAGTTGAGAATCTTTTTGAGTATATTCCTACTTTTTCTAATACGACCAAACGGAGCTCATCATCTAGCTTCATGATTAGATTGTAAATTTCAGACTTTATTGGATTGTGTCAAATGATCTTGGCAAAGTGTAAAAGATGGTCAGAGTTTAGTGTTGTAATCACAAGTCATACAGCCACCGTCTCATCATCCCTTATTTCATTTGATTTACTATTTTTTGAACCTTCTCTCTGACTTCATCAGTGATTTCAGCAATTACTAATCCTTCATTTGGTTGACCATACATTACAACTGAATTTTCAGGTGCAAATAGACATACAGGTAAAACCAGCAAATCTTCTTCACCGTCAACTAGCAATCGTATAGGAGGTTTTTGATCAAAGATAGTTTTTAGAAGATTAAAACTCTCAGTACTAATTTCGCCAGGATTATTCTTTATAGTTAATTCTGTACTGATGGATTCAGTTTCAGGAGGTGAACGTTTCTCACGTTTTTCTTGTCCGTCAACTATGTGTAATAATGGAATTAGACCCATTTCTAAAAGTAATTCAGATGTTGCATCTCCAACAGTAATTACAACTTTCTCAGAGTAGATTTTCCTAATGTAAGATTCTTTTTCAGATGAATCGTTTGGAATTAATTTACCAAGTGGGATTTTTAATTCGTCACGTAAGTTTGATGGTAAAATCATGTACTAGTTTGTAGTAGCTTCTGCTTGTATTTCTTCTTGTAGTTTTGCTGCAACAATACTACATTGTGCTGCAACATTTTTTGCTGCAATTCTAAATGCATCTGCACTAGGTGATTCTGTATTTGTCATCATAACAGGTTTACCTAAATCAGAACCTTCCATAATTCCAGAGTTTAATGGAATTTCTCCTAAGAATGGAATTTCATGTTTTTCACTAATCTTTTTTGCACCACCATTACCAAAGATGTAATGTTTCTTTGTGCAATCAGGACATGCAAAATAACTCATATTTTCTACAACGCCAAGTATTGGTACGTTTAGTTTGTCAAACATTCCAATTGCTTTGACTGCAACATTACTTGCAACATCTTGTGGAGTAGTTACAACCAAAATTCCAGTAATAGGAATTGTTTGTGCTAATGTTAATGGTATATCACCTGTACCTGGAGGAAGATCAACTATAAGATAATCAAGATCTGTCCAGTTTGTATCAACTAAAAATTGTTTTAAAATTCCAGAAATAATTGGTCCACGATAAATTGCTGCTTGATGTTCTTGTTCTGCAAAGAATCCAAAAGAAACTACTTTTAGATCATTAAATGTTGCAGGTTGTAATTTGTTATCTTCTACTTCCATTGCACCGTCTTTCATTCCCAACATTAACGGGATACTTGGTCCGTAGATATCTGCATCAAGTAATCCAACCTTTGCACCTGTTTGAGATAATGCAAGTGCAAGATTCAACGATACGGTAGATTTTCCAACTCCTCCTTTTCCGCTAGCAACACCAATTACATTTTTGACAGTTGCCATTGCTTCATCGGCATCAAGTGAACGACCTTCCATAACTTTTGCAGTAACTTTCATATCAAAATTTTCAATGCCATCAATTTCGTCAATAGCTTTTCTTACATCTTCTTCAATTTCTTCATTGAATGGACAAGCAGGAGTAGTTAATTCTAAAGTAAATTTAAGATCACCTGAGTTTAGTTCCAGATCCTTTATCATTCCCATTGAAACAATATCTTTTTTCAAATCAGGATCAACGACTGTTGCCAGTTTTTCCAATACTTGATCTACGCCAACCATTGTGCAAATTACTAATTCTCTTCATTTAAAATATTCTTTACTTAGTCCAAACTAATTAGATGATTATAGTGAATTGAGGCGCATAGATACCAAAAAAATTGGAATTTTTTGAAAAAATCTTGAAAAATACCCAAAGGTTCATAAATAAAAATTCCATCAAAAAATTGCAATTGTTTTCTGTTTCAACTCTAATAGATATTGTAAGAATTCCACCTAGTCTATTTGGTTCAACATTGAAAAAAGCCGCAGAAAGTATTTTGAAATCAAAGTATGAAAGTATGATCAATCAAGAATTAGGATATATCATTATGGTAATGGATGCCAAAGTAGAACCAATGGGAAAAATGATTCCCGGTGACGGAGGTACATTCCACAGAGTAGAATTTCAAGCATTAACATTTTATCCAAAATTACAAGAAATTGTTCAAGGTGAAATTGTAGACATTACAGACTTTGGCGCTTTTGTAAGAATTGGTCCAACTGATGCATTGTTACATTTGTCACAAGTTATGGATGATTATTTGAAAAGTGATGTAGCATCAGGAATGATAATTGCAAATCAAAGTGGAAGAACATTAAAAGTTGGTTCAATGTTAAGAACTAGAATTACCGCAGTGTCATTAGGTAAAGCAGCTACAATGGGAAAGATTGGAATTACTTGTAGACAACCATTCCTAGGTACAGAAGAATGGATTAAAGAAGAAATTGCAAAAGCCAATGGTGAAGAAGTCGATGCAAAAGAAGTTGTAGTTGAGGAAAAATAATTGGCAAAAGAATTAGCTTGTAGAGAATGTAGATGTGTGACAACAGCAAAAGTTTGTCCAGTATGTAAATCAACAGACCTTTCACCAGATTGGAATGGAATAGTATTAGTTGTAAAACCAACTAACTCAAAAATTTCTAATACATTAGGAATTACTAAACCAGGCAAATACGCATTAAAGGTAACTTAAATTGAAATATTCTCCAAAAAGAGAATTAAAACGATTTTTAGATGAAGATGTTGCAAAAGGCGACATTACAAGTAAGTTATTAAAAAAACAAAAAATCGTTGCAAGAATCATAACTAGAGAAGAAACTGTTGTTGCAGGTACAAAGTATGCAAAAGAAATTTTTGCACTAAAAAAATGTAAAACAAAAATTCTCAAACAGGATGGAAAAACAGCAAAACCAAATCAAACTATTTTAAAATTAAGTGGAAATGCAGGAGATATTTTGACGTGTGAGAGAACTGCGTTAAACCTTCTCTCAAGAATGTGTGGAATTGCAACACAAACAAACAATCTAAGAAAACTTGTCAAATCTACAGGCTCAAAGTCTAAAGTTTTTGCTACAAGAAAAACTGCTCCAGGTTTGAGATTTTTTGATAAAGAAGCAGTGAAGATTGGCGGTGGTGAGAAACACAGAATGAATCTTAATGAAATGATTATGATTAAAGACAATCATTTAGCAGTACAAAAATCAATTGAAGAGATTTTAAGAAAAGCAAAAAAGACTAGAGGTAAAATTGAGATAGAAGTTGAAACATCAAGCGATGCAATTTTGTGCGCAAGAATGGGTGCAGACATCATCATGTTAGATAATTTTTCTCCAACTCAAATTAAAAAAACTATGAAGAAATTAACCGAGCTCAAATTAAGAAATAAAGTAATTTTAGAAGCATCAGGAAGAATAAATTCAAAAAACATTACAAAATATGCTGAAACAAATATCGACATGATATCTGTTGGAAGTATAACTAATTCAGTTGACGGTATAGATTTGAGTTTAGAGATTTCTTAACTTATTGCAAGCATTCTTTCAATTGCCAATCGAGCTTTGTCGGCAGTTTCTTTTGGAACAGTAACTACATTTGTTTCATTTAATAGAGAATTGTATACTTTTTCCAGTGTAATCATTTTCATATACTCACATTCTGCTTTTTCAGATGCAGGAATGAATTTTTTGCCTGGATTTTGCTTCTTCATTCGGTATAAGATTCCTGTTTCAGTAGCAACCACAAATTCATTTGATTTTGAACTTTTTACGTGATTCATCATTCCCTCAGTAGATAAAATTTGTACTTGGTTGGAGCTGTAGCTTCCATTTGCAACATCATACATCATAGGAGTGGTACAACTGCATTCAGGATGAATCAAAAATTCAGCATTAGCAAGTGAATTTAGTTTTTCTTTGACATGATCAGGTGTGATACCTGCATGCACATGACATTCTCCTGCCCAGATTAACATATTTTTTCTACCAGTCATTTTTGCAACATAAGATCCTAAGAACATGTCAGGTAGGAATAAAATTTCTTTGTCGTCTGGAATTGCTTTTACAACATTTACAGCATTTGATGACGTACAACAGTAATCCAATTCTGATTTTATTTCAGCAGTAGTGTTTACATAACCAACTGCAATTGCGTTTGGATGTTCTGATTTCCATTTTTTAAGTTGTTCAAGATTTATTGAATCAGATAATGAGCAACCTGCGTTAGTATCAGGAATGAGTACTTTTTTTTCAGGACTGATTATCGCTGCAGTCTCAGCCATAAAGTGTACACCGCAAAATAAAATTGTTTTATGAGGAGTTTTTGCAGCCTGTCGTGCAAGCCCCAAAGAATCACCAACAAAATCAGCTATGTCCTGAACTTCAGGAATTTCGTAATTATGTGCAAGAATTACAACATCCTTTTCTTTTTTCAATTGTTCAATCTTATCTTTTAACATCCGAAATCCTCCATCCGGAAATCATTTAAAGTATTATTATTTTACCAAAAAATTACATAGAATTTTTGTTTCAAGGTAATTCTTGCCTACATTTCCCTATTGGAATTATAAACGGATCCGAAGGGATTCGAACCCCCGACCTAATGCTCCGCAAGCACTCGCTCTATCCATGCTGAGCTACGAACCCATTAATTTACTTGGAAAAATTGTTAAAAACGTTTGGAAAAGAGTTATGCTTCTTTTTCTGCTGGTTTGACATACAAGTAATTCATTACTACACCACCAATGATACCACCGATGATTGGTCCTACCCAGTATAACCACTGTACTTCCCATAAACCTGCATCTCCAGATACAACTGCTGGGGAAAAGGAACGTGCAGGATTCATTGATGCACCTGTTAAAGGCACACCAACTAAGTGAAGTAAGAAAACCATTCCACCAATTGCACCGCCGTAAATCTGCTTTGGTGCTTTTGTATGAACTGCAACCATATAGATTACAACAACTAAGAAGAATGTCAAGATAATTTCAACTACTAATCCAGACACCATACTGTTACCAATTAATTCACTAGGACCTCCATGGGCACCCCAGAATACTTTTTTACCAATTTCTGGAAATAGAGCCTGTAAGGTTAGAGTAGCAACAATTGCACCCATAATTTGGAACAAGATGTATCCGATTCCATTTTTAACATCAATTTTCTTTGTAATCATCATAGGTATTGTAACTGCAGGATTGATATGCGCACCAGAAATATGTCCGAATGCATAAACCATTAAAACAATTATTCCACCGTGACCAAGTGAAATGAAAATTATTGCTTCAGTTGATAATCCATCACCGTACCATGCAGCAGATAGAATTACAGATAATGGTCCAAAGAATACTAGACCAAATGTTGCGATTGCTTCTGCAAGCCATGCTCGTGGATTTACCATATTCGATGTCGAATTTGATATCCATATAAAACATACTAGTCAATTTTTACTCAAAGAATATTTATCGGGAAAAATTGTACGAAATACATGATCGAAGAAGGTAAAGCAGTACCAAAATTTCAACTAGAGGATGCAGATGGAAACTTAGTAAAATCATCTCAATTAAATGGGCAAAAGTATGTCGTGTATTTTTACCCAAGAGACTTTACTCCAGGATGCACAACTGAAGCAGATGAATTTTCAAAAGATTATAAAAAATTCAAAAAAGCTGGAATAGAGATCGTAGGAATTAGTAAAGATGATGTAACATCACATAGAAAATTTTGTGATAAAATGAACATACCTTACATTTTACTTGCAGATGTAGAAACAGAGGTTTGTAAAAAATTCGGAGTATGGGGATTAAAAAAATTCATGGGACGGGAATTTATGGGAATTAATCGTAGTACATTTTTAGTAAATGAGAAAGGAAAAATTTTCAAAGTTTTTCCTAAAGTGAAGCCAAAGGGACATGCAAAGGAAGTCCTAGAGGCTTTTCAAAAATAAAATAAAAAGAAGAGTAAAGGCGTTTAGTGTCCAGTGTTTGCTTTAGCACCTTCAGGTCCAAAACCTTTTGGTAATGAGCCTCGATTAGATTGTACTTTAGCGGCTGCTGCTGCGGCTTCAGCTTTTGCGGCTTCGGCTACTGCTTTTGCATCATCAACTTTTTTCTGTTCTAGACGTGCCAAGTAATCTTTTTCATAGTCTTCAAGTTGCGCTTGTTTTGATTTTCCATCAGATGCACTTCCAGCACTTGCCTGAGGTTCAGGTTGTGGTGGTGGAGGTGGTGGAGGTGGAGCAGATTTTGCTTGATCACCTGCAGGAGCATCATTAATCCAAGTACCGAATTTTTTGGCTTCTGGATGATATGCAAGTCTTTGTCTTGTTGCAAAGTACTTGTTTCCTGGTGCTGTGTAACCAGGAACTTTTGATTTTTGATCATTCCAGTTGGATGGTGTAACACTAGTTTGTGCTACAAGTGCTCTACTACCAAAGTATCTGTTACTTGGTGCAGTGAAACCAGTGATTGCAACTTTTTGTGTGTTCCAGTTTCCGGTTGGAATTTCACGGAATCTTTCGTGAAGTGGAACAGAAGGTGCTTTCTCTGCAGGTTTTGGTGGTGCTTTCTCTGCAGGCTTTTCATCATGTGCATGTGGACCGCCACCGCCTTCTGGTTTTTTAGCTTCTGCTGGTTTTGGAGCTGGTTTTGGAGCTTCTTTTGGTGCTGGTTTTGGAGCTGGTTTTGATTCAGCGCCTTCAGCAAGACTTGATAATCGCTTTTCTAATTGAGCAATTTTTGCTTCCAAATCAGCTTTTGTCGTTCTTGAAGATGTGGATTTGCGTTTTGTTGTAGTTTTACGTGTAGTTTTACGTGTAGTTGTACGCTTTTTAGATGTCGCCATTGGTGGAATAGGGAATTAGTTGCTTATGTGCATTTTGTAGTGACATAAAATTTTTCCAAAAAAATAAACAAAAATTTGTAAAAATTTGAAAAAAGGAGTTGTAATGAGGATGTAGATTTTTCTATATTCCCATTTCTTTTTTAAGCTGGGCACACCAGTTTTCTACTCGTTCTTGTGTTCTATCGTTTTCACTATCTTCATCGACAGGAAGTCCACAGAATTTTTCACCATCTTCTGGTGGTGTAATCTCATTGAGATGTGGAATCAAACATCTTGAACTAGTAAAGTTCTCATAGCCGTCAAGACTTACGTATCCGACCATTTTTGCGCCTGCTTTTTCGAAATATCTGTGTAGTTCTTCCATTGCATCGACATAATCTTGTCCATAACCAACAGAGTCACCCAAGCCAAATACTGCGACTGGTTTTCCTTTGAGATCTAATGCACCAATTTTTTCTAAAAGGTCATCCCAAGCTGTTCCAGATCTTAGTTCTTCGGCACCAGTATTCCATGTAGGAATGCCACATATGAGACCGTCAAAACCGGCAAAATCTGCCAAGTCACTTTCGGTAACATCTTTAGCATTTGCTACTGCATCGCCTAGTTGTTCTTTGATAATACCACAAACTGTTTCTGTTTTACCAGTTTGAGTACCAAAATAAAGTCCGATTGTCATTAAAAAAAACTCATGGTATTCATATTTAATTCATACTATAATCTAACCGATCTAAAAATAAAGAAAAAAGGAATTTTTGGACTATAGATTAGTGTCCTGTGTTTGCTTTAGCATCTTTGATGAATCCTTTAGGTAAAGTGGCTCCTTTTTTTGCCATTTTTGCTGAATATTCTTCTTTTTCTTTGTCAGCGTCGTCAACTTTAGCCTCTTTCTTAGGTTTTTCATCGTGTGCGTGTGGTCCACCCATGATTCGCAATGACGTTAGTTGTTTATTTATGTAATGATATGAAATTTTTTCAAAATATGATATGAATTTAGGAAAAAATTAAAGAAAATTAAAGAAAAAAGAAATTGATTTACACTAATGATTAGTGACCGGTGTTTCCTGCTTTAGCATCTGGTACAAATTTTGCAGGAAGAGGACCTAATAATGAAGCTCCTCTTTTACCGTCTTTAGCCATAGTGTTGTATTCTGCTACATATTCGTCTTTTGCCTCGTCGGTTCTCCAAAAGTTTTCATCTCTTTTTGGTGCCGCCTTCTTTGGTTTTGCTTTTTTTGTAGCTTTTGGTTTGTCGTCATGTTCATGTGGACCAGCCATGACGAAGATCTGAAAAGATTGTATTTAATTCAGATGTTAATTCTAAAATTTAATTTCAAAAGATGAGAAAAAATATTTTGACACTGTGCTCGGCGCCGTCGCTGCCGGAGCCGATGGCCATCGCGCCGTCCGCCGTGTCGGTGCCGCCTGGCGCAGCGCGGGGCGGGGTTCAGCCTCAGCCTTTCTTCTTCCCTTTCTTCTTGCGTTTCTTCTTCTTCTTAACATCTTTAAAGTTCGATACTTCATTTTGAATAGTCGCCACCTTTTCCTTAATCAAAACCATATCTTTCGATATGCTATAAGTTTCCTTTAAACTCCAACCTCCTAATGCTAACAAAATAGCAATCAGGATTGTTATAAGTTTATCATTAACCATTAATTAAATTATCTTTTTTTCTTTTTATTTTTTTTTGTTTTTCTTTTTGCCTTTTTTCTTTTTCTTTTTTGCCATTGTTTCTCCTTTCTATTGAC
>ERZ724561.204-NODE-204-length-11877-cov-2.583234_pt1 | contig 11877 bp, 10 predicted proteins | sample MGYA00375855_ERZ724561 | MGnify/ENA primary metagenome ERZ724561 (study PRJEB28725, sample SAMN03264854) | marine sediment metagenome | biome: marine pelagic biome; feature: marine oligotrophic desert; material: ocean water | place: Pacific Ocean:North Pacific... | reverse complement strand
TCTTAATGCCTTTCAGACTATATTTATACCTCTCATAGGTGTTGGTTTTTCTGAACGAAAAATATCTATAGTCGCCAATAAATTAGAAGAGGAGACCGAATTGCACACTATCACTTTTCCCAAAACAATCAAGTCATTCCTAACGGAATAAATAACATCTTCGAATAACCTCCCTCTAATCCACAAGAGGCTGAGCAATGATCCAGAGACTGATTGCCGTGTAAAAAACCATCAACACGAGCATGGGATACTGGCTTTTCACAGCCTGAACGTGGTTCCTAGTTCTTCTTAAAGCAATTATATGAGCAATATAAACCGAAATTATATGACCCACCACCAGGGAGACTACAGAGGCTATCCATGCGAATCGAGCATCTATTATCCCTATGTTAGGAATATATTCCGCAGTTCCAAATAGATTAAGTCCTGTGCCCAGAGGATCTGATGCCAAAGGAATTATCTGTTGGCCAGTAATCAAAATAAACGACAGATAGTGAGATAGATTATATGCCAACGCAATCGGAACTAATGAGAATACAAAACTTCGTACCACCTCCCCTTGTGGCATGTCACCCCCAGAGAGATGGGAAACCCTGCCACAGAGAAGTATGTATACAGCAGCGAATAACAAAGGAACTAATAGAATTCCAAGAGATTCGATCGTTTGAAAAGCAGACCCAGGAATGGGATCCACTAAAGGCCATAACAATGTCTGAACCGCCACCCAAGCGGGCGTTTCAGAGAATCCATCGAATGTGACAGAAGCTAGAGCCGTGATGTGGAAAGCAACCACTGCTGTCGACACTCTTTCGCCTCTTGATAAACCAACCGCCCAAGGACGAATAGAGAATTCCTTTACATCATCATCAGCCATTTCCCAACATTCATAACAGTCAACACATCCTTGAACATCAGAATTCAGGTTCACACTTGTGGAGCATCCCGATATACAAATATCACAGACATTTCTCATGGAGCTGCTCGTGACAACCCTAACTTCAGTGGGAGAAAACCGGGCAAACAGGGCGAATAAAACAGCAAATGGGTCCCCCCTTTTCAGCCACGTATAGTTCCCAAACAAAAACATACCCAACCACGTGATGGCTGAGTAAACCACAATAATCCAGGCCAGTGAATATGGTCTCGACCCACCCGAATAAACGTTCTCTACCCATGCAAATAGAAAGAAACCAAGTAGTGCAGGCCATGCGTCTAACCAACGCGGCCATCGCAAACGTGGAGAAGTATTCAAACTAAAAACAACTTCTATCCATGTAAAGACCACTTGCCACGGATTCAACATTGCCCAGAAATTACCTATAAATGCAACCAAATATCCGATACCAACCCACCAGATTATCCATACAAATGTAGGTGAGAAATTATTCAGAGCATCTTCAGTGCCATAAATACCTGATATCACGGTCAATATGAGTAACAAGACAGAAACCATTCCCGCGAATATTGAGAAACAACGACCGAGAACTCTGAAATAGACACTCTTCCATAAATTTAATCGAGGATATTCAGAAGTATTCCCACCCTGCCTGATAAACCAACCTATAACCACAAAGGACAAAGCCACGGTGGCCGAGGCACCTATTATGAAATAATTCAAAGGAACAGGAAGATCATATCGCTCCCCAAAACCATGGGCTGAGACGGTGGGAACAAAAATGGTTACTCCAATAAGGGCAACCAAAGAAAAAACTATTATTTTTACTCTATATGGCATCTATATATCCGCTTATCAAATATTCAAACGTAAAACTGTACTAATACTAAGGGCTTTGGGGACCTTGGCATTCATATCCCATAACCTAGTACGAGGAAAAGGAATCGATTAAAGTCGGTTTCTATGGACGGACTTCAATAGTAACCAATGTTCGTTCCGCTCCTTCCGAATCCTTGCCCTTCCCATGACCTGCATGGTTGTGACTAGAGTGTGAATCCGTGGGCGGATTCCCGCTGATTATGCGGACTTTATCTGGATTTTGCGAAATCCAATTTACCGTGGCACCCGGTCTAACCGTTACATTTTTGGGATAGAAAAAATGTTCATCATTTTTGACTGTTATGGTTGCATCTTTATCTGAAACATCTGACGACACAGTGATAATGCCAACACTTTTGTGCGACATATGATCATGATATGGAATTTCAACATGGTCGAAATCCGCATCTACTTTGTAAGAGAACGTATCTCCGCTCCTCAGCGTAGCTGATTCGAACAACATTCCGTGCATTTGATGAGCCCCTTGGGATGAATGGTCCTCATCTGAAGCGTGCGTCGTTACGGGAAACCTTCCTGTAGCGTGCGCATCAAACATTATTGTGCCTTTTCCTGATTCTGGAATTTTCTTTTCTATGTCATAGCCATGAAGGTGAACTGTCATCTCCTGATCTGAAGTAAAGTTCAGTTTCACCTGTTGATCTTTTCCTACTACAACTGTCTCCTCTCCTTCAACAATTCCTCCGCTTATTACAAAGTCAATCTCATTAACCTTTTTTTCTTCCTCCAAGCTTTCTCCACAGGCGAAGGAAAAAAATATTAGCAAAATCACATTACATAAAAAAATATTTCGTATAAGTTTCATATCTCTCTCATTTCAATTAAATATTTAATTCATTGAGCTAGGAGCGTTTCTTTCTATATTCCCTAATCCAAGCTCTCCCAGACACTCCGAGAATAAACAAAAAGCCCAAGAGGGCCATAAGTGTCAATATGGGTACTACAGGATTCGTCTCCAAAACCTCAATTTCAAAAACTGTCATGGCAGAGCCCTCGTCCACCGAAATTTCTAGGGTTATAGTCCAGAGGCCCTCATGATTGAGGGGTACGTTGAGTTCGTAATATGTCGGGTCTAAAACTGTATTGTTCATCCTTATTGCTTCAATAACCAGCTGGGATTGCTCATCAGTGACAGGCCCAAGCCCAGTCAATACGACCTCTGCATTGGGGTAACGCAATTTGGTCTCCCTGTTTTCCACGTAAGATGCGAAATGCACCATCCCAGGTGAAGGAGAGTAAGGAACGGTACCAATTCCAATCACATAATTGCCAGCAAGGTTTTTCTGGTATTCCCTGACCGAACCGTTAGCCTCCAAAGACAATGGTGCCAATCCCAATGGCAATCCGAGAAACGCGAACAATAAAATGGCAACAACAGCTGCGCCAAAATGAACACTATCCTGACGGCGCAGTACACTGGAAATATTCAACAACACTCTAACCTCTAGATTCTCATACCAGCAGCCCTCAAAACTGCGATACAAATTTTTGTTTTTAGAGATGCTTATTTATTGGCGGGGGAGTCAATACGTCAGAATTAATTCCCAAAGGAAAGTTTTGTAAATCTTCGAAAAGAGTTCTCACCGAAGTGAATTTCACATGTTTCTCTAGTTCTTTATCAAACCCTTTCATCGACACAAAGCCGAATGAACTTCCCACATCACCATCAACAAACGAAACTGTTACAGTCTGCCCTATGTTGTCGGCGGAATTTGAGTCCTCTAAATTATGGTAATGGAAAGCTGTTGAGGTATTCCCACCATCATATTGGTGCGTGTGGGTATGCGTTACAAACAGATGATCGTGACCGGGAAACCAATCCAAATAATGATGATCTATTGAACTCCAAAGGGATGTACTAAGCATTAACAAGACAAGCAACAAAGAAGGAAGACGCCACAATATAGAGTGAATCATAGGATTGTTTGTTGCAGTGAATTCATATTCTTGAACTTAATATATTCGGCATTCGAGATCAGAATACCCACAATAAAACTATGCCTCAACACCCAAAGCACCTGCTACTGTCTCCATATCTTTATCTCCTCTACCTGACAAGCCCAACAAAATAATTTCATCCTTGCCTAGGTTTGGAGCCAATGTAGATATGTGATAGATGGCGTGCGAAGGCTCTAGAGCTGGAATAATACCTTCTGTTTCGCAGAGCAGTTTAAAACCCTCAAGCGCCTGAGAATCAGTGACACTAACATACTCTGCTCTACCGGAATCATTTAGCCAACTGTGTTCAGGACCCACACCAGGATAATCTAAGCCCGCAGAAATACTATGAGTTTCGATTATTTGGCCATGTTCATCCTGAATAAGATAAGACATACTCCCGTGCAAAACCCCTACTTCTCCGGCCGTAATTGTGGAGGAATGCCTCCCAGTTTCAACACCATCACCACCTGCTTCCACACCAATTAGTTTTACCTGTTCATCAGGTATAAAGTCATAGAAAAGACCCATTGCGTTACTGCCCCCTCCGACACAAGCAATCGCATAATCTGGCAACTGGCCCACGACAGAAAGCATTTGTTCTCGAGCCTCTCTGCCAATTACACGTTGAAAATCCCTAACAATCATAGGATATGGGTGGGGGCCTACAACACTACCGATTAAATAAAAAGTGGAATCTACATTAGTAACCCAATCTCGTATAGCCTCGTTTATGGCATCCTTCAGTGTCTTGCTCCCAGAATCGACTGATCGGACTTCCGCCCCAAGAAGTTTCATACGAAACACGTTTAAAGCTTGTCTTCGAATATCCTCCGATCCCATGTACACGATGCACTCCAGCCCAAGCATTGCACAGACAGTCGCCGTTGCTACTCCATGCTGACCAGCACCAGTTTCCGCGATAATACGTTGCTTACCCATCCTTTTGGCTAGTAACCCCTGCCCCAAGGCATTATTGATTTTATGGGCACCAGTGTGAGCAAGGTCTTCCCTTTTAATATAAATTTTTGCCCCACCAAGTTTTTGGGTAAGATTTTTAGCAAAATAGAGGTCGGTAGGGCGCCCTACAAAATTATTTAAGAGGGAGGAAAGTTCACTTTGAAAATTCTCATCCGTTTGAGATTCCTTATAGGCTATCTCTAACTCGTGTATTGCAGGCATAAGGGTCTCAGGAACGAACCGTCCCCCATAACTCCCATATCGACCTAATTCATCGGGTAGATCTTGCTTAGTCACCATTTAAATATTGCTTCCGATAGTAATTGAACATTATTCAACTAATAAAATTTATCCTTAATTATATGTTTATCGTCACAGGTGGTACAAAAAAGGTGGCAGAAGATGGCAAACAATTGTGCGGGTCAATACATATTCACGAATAATCAAAAACTATTTGATTCGTAAAGCAAGGTAGCGCTTGGGATCAAATATCTACTTTTTAACTGCTATGATATCAAGCCAGTTGCGTGGAACATGTGTTAGTTCCATCTCCTGGTATGTCTGCCTAACTCCCTCTTGCAATGCCGCAGAAGCTTCCTTCATGGGAACACCAGGCATAGTACCTTCGATGAAATCTGAAAATCCGCTGATATCTAGCCAACCCTCTATGGGTACGGGTACAGTATCAATCTCTTGTTTTATCACTGTTAGCCCGTTACGTTCCATGAGCACACTATAATCATCAGGGGTTAGTTGCTTTCTCGATTGAACCTTGGCCGACCTCTGAGGTTTGAGACCATATTCTCTCCTCAGAATACGCATCGCCTTGAACATCCATTTGCTATAGAAAGCCCGCGAGTCCTCGTGTTGGCCACCATCATAGAATGAGGTATTAAATGCAAATTTACCTCCTGTCCTAAGCGAGTTGGCAATATCTGAAACAACTGCGTCTTTATCTGGAACGTAATGGATCGCATTACAGAAAACCACTGTGTCTACAGATTCTTTTACGGCTTCTGAAACATTCTCGACACCTAATTGGACATATTTGACAGCATTGTTGGAAATATCTCGCAACTCTTCCATTGCCGTCTTGAGTGCGATAGAAGAATGGTCTAGCGCAATTACTGCTGTGTCTCTTGTACGATTGATTCTCTCAAGAATCAATCTAGTAACTCCACCAGCACCACAGGCGAGATCAACAACCCTTTTATCGGAGGCCACATCAGCCATGTCCACAAGTCTAGCATTCAAAGTGGAATAAAACTCATTTTTTGAAAAAGTCGCAAATGTAAATTCATTGCCATTCATAAAGCTTGCCCCAATGCTCCACCGTATAGCCCTTAGTGAAGTAAACCAGTAGGAGCATTATATATCAGATTATCGTTTGAAAACACATATTGGTAGCGCTTTTAAGGGACCATAAAACTTATCGATATAGTTGGCAGATCACCCTTCTCTTTGTTCATCGGGACGAAACACTGTTAAGACAACAGCAGTGCCCACAAGGCACGCTCCTAAGGTAAAGGCCCACTTTATTCCCTGGACAAATGATTCCATCAGTTCGATTCTATCTTGAGTAAGTGTAGTTCCCATGTCCATATTCATTAGCGTAGAAAGATCAGGGTCGAATCCCATTGAAGTCATACTTAACACAACCATTGTTGTTCCTACCGCTATGCCACTTAGGTTCCCAGAAGTTCTAACCATATTTACAAGGGCAGATACAACGCCATACCGATGCTGGCCAGCCACATTCATTACAGCAGTAGTATTAGGAGCTCCGAAAGTACCATTTCCTGCTCCTAGTAAAATCATTCCCACTGAAACCAGGATTGGACTTGAGTCTACTTCAAGCCTCGTAAAGATTATTACTCCTAGCGTCCAGTATAAGAGACCAATTACTGCTAGCCATTTTGTTCCCCATCTGTCAGAAAGCTTCCCACTAAGAGGGCTAGCCACAGCCATCATTACGGAAGCCGGTGCAAGAAACAATGCCGCTTTAGCCTCCGTGATACCCAGAATTTGAACGAGGTAAAAAGGCATCAGGAAATATGCAGGGGAGCCCGACATAAATGCCAGAAATCTAGCCGCTATTCCAAGAGAAAAAACAGGGATCTTAAAAAGTGCTAGGTCAATCATTGGGTCTTCACACCTAAGTTCCCTTAGTATGAATCCCATCAAAATTAACACAGAGGCACATAACCCTGTCACCACCAAAGGGCTGCTCCATCCCAATCTATATGAATAAGTAAGTGAAACCAGAAGTAAGCTTAAAACTCCTGCAGAGAGAACGGCTCCAGCCCAATCAAAAGACTTGATTCCTTTGGAGTCTCTACGATTTTTAGCTGAAATCGCCAGGTCTCGTATCACACAAACTGACAGAAGTATCTCAAACATGCCTATTGTCGCGATTCCCAGGTACATTGATCGCCAGCCCCAAGTATCAATCATTAGCCCACCTATCACTGGACCCATCACTGCACCTGTGCCAATAGCAGCCATGTATAACCCTATCGCGCTAGCGCGTTGTCTCTCTGGAAAAGATTCAGCCATGAGTGCCATGCCATTTGCTTGGATCATGGCCGCACCAATACCTTGAATACTCTTGGCAACTAAAAGAGACTGAAACTGGTGGCCAAAATAAGCCATGACAGCACCAATTGAAAATACAACAAGACCTAACGTGTAAATCCGCCTCCTACCAAGGATGTCGGATAACTTACCCATCGGTAATAAAAGTGCACTAATAAAAAGAGTATAAACAAGATACATCCACTGGACCGTTGGTATATCAGTGTTGAACTCATGACCAATTCTAGGTAAGGCAAGAGTGGTACCGGTCTGATCTGAAACAGTCACAAAAGCGGCCATACCGACGGAGGAATAAACTAACCACTTGTATGAGGATTTGGCCGTAATATTGCCAAATATATTTACCAAACTAGGAACTTATCCAATGGTTCAATTGAATTCACTCATTACCACATCAATATTTTTGTGTAATAGAGTTGAAATGGCCTGTATTCCCGCAGATATAGAGCCTTCAATTGCAGTTTTATCTTCTTTATTTGGTATACCCAACACGTATCCTATTTGATCCTCATTAGATTCTGGTTGACCAACTCCAATACGAATCCTAGGAAACTGGTTGCCATCCAGGCTGGATATAATAGAACGTATCCCATTATGTCCCCCCGCACTACCCTTTGCTCTAATACGAAGTTTTCCTGCAGGCAAATGAATATCATCATAGACGATCACTAATTGCATAGGAGAAATTTCATAACGGTCGAGCAGATAACTAATAGCCTCTCCCGTTTTGTTTACAAAGGTTCTGGGCCGCGCCAAAACAACTAATTTTTCCTCTAATTCACCATTTGCTGAGTGAAGGGTTCTATGAGTTCTGGAAAAACCCACACCCATCTTCTCAGCAAGAGAGTTTACAAACCAAAATCCCACGTTATGCCGACTATTAGCATAGTCAGGACCGGGATTGCCCATGCCCACGACAATGAGATGCGGTTTTAAATTAACTTTCCTGCGTCTAAACAAAATCCTAATGAGCTCCAATCTAAATTCAGCCGAGTAAGTTCCACGTCAGAAATTGATGCTCCTTTACCAAATATCTAGCGTGGTTAATATCTGTCTACCAAGCTTGTATAGAAGATAAATTTATACGTTTATAGCTTCATCAAAAGCGCTTAATTCATATTTACTACCAATCAGGGAAACTCTCGTCATATTTGCTCCCGCGAAGTTAGCTCCTCGAAGATCAGCGTAATCAAACTTAACCCTAACCAGTATAGATTCTCTTAGATCAGCGCCTCTTAAATCCGCCTTATGCAAATTGGCACCAAAAACCCTAGAGGTTGTCTGCTGTGAAGTAGAAACAGCTCCACTTAGATTAGATCCTCTCAAATCCGCATTTCGCAAATTCGCCCCTATCATGTCAGCAACTGAAAGATTAGATCTTGAGACATCAGTATTTTCAAGATTTGCCCGATCAAAAATACATCCACTCAAATTTGATCTCGAGATGTTGCAACCTTCAAGGCGTGCATCACGAAAATCACATCTGGAAAAATTGCTTCTCGAAAGATCCAGTCCAGACAAATCCACACCTACAAACAATTTAGTAGAAGAGGCCACATATATAGCCTCTTCTCGAGTTAATTCAGCCACTAGATAATTCCCTAGGTACAATACAGATGCTCTATGCTCCTTGCACAATAGGATTTGATAAATAAACCATTTGTCATGAAGTCGGCAAGCATTCTAGGTATTTCAACGCATTTGGTACGGTTGATCGGCCACTCCTCCTTCAGGAAGGCCAATTGGTAACTTAAACTCTATTAGGTAAGGTCGGTTTTCTTCATTGACTATGGATAACCCTCTACGTACAGCATCCTCCACTTTAGATTCATCATTAACTGATTCAGCTTCCATACCAAACGCTTCAGCGATTTTGACCGGGTCCATTCCTTCAAGGACTACGCCTCCATATTTTCCGGTATCGCTCATTCGGCCCTCTGCCTCCCCAAAAAATCCCGCCACAATTCCATATGCCCTATTGTTGGTAATAATGTACAGCACTGGAATGTTGTGATGAACGGCTGTCCAGATGCCAGAATCCGCATAATAGAGCGATCCATCTCCCACAAATCCGACTACAGGGCTATCAAGTGCAGCAAGTTTAGCTCCAATAGCAGCTCCAACTCCCCAACCCTCCGATCCACCTGGAGGCCTTAAATACACATTATTTTTTTCTCCGAGTCCGGAGGGTATTGACTCATGAGAAACAGCAAATTGTTCGTTCGTAACAAACCCTCCACCAATAGCCTCTAGCTCAGCATCAACAACGTCCGCGACCACCCCTGGTCTAACCACTCCATTTTCCACATCTGGCCTCATAGCTTTTCTGCGAGAACTACGCCACGATCTTCCTGCCTCTAATGCTTTTTCGCGCCTTTCATCATACCTATTTGAAGGAAACCCATCCGAAGCAACAGACAACATCCTTTCCAAGGCATCTTTTTCATCCCCAATAATAGCCATATCCAAACCTGGATAATTTGTTACGTACTCTAAGTCAGAACCTAGAGCTATATGGGTACCACCAGCATTGGTTAATCGCTTGAATGGAATATGGTCAGTAGAATAACCGGAACCCTGATGCCTAGCTCCAATCGATAATATAAGATCAGGCTCGTATGCTGCTGATGCTTGATCAAATTGACCAATGTGTTGCGGATGCTTAATAGAAATGCCACGGTAATCGGTATGGCTGTTTGCTACTGTGGCACCAAAATGGGTCGCGAACTGAGCCGCGAGTTCTTCACCACCACTTTTCCATATACCGTCTCCCGCGTATATCATCGGATTATTAGACTTATCCAAAGCACTCAGCACCTTGGCGATGTCTTCGTCAGACGCATTACCCGACCGTAATCCTGTCTTAGAACCCTCTATGATGTCAGCAGTGATTTGCTGTTTCCCCAGCATGGTGTCATACACAGCAAGATGGACTGGACCATATGGGGGAGTTCTGGCCACTTGTAGCGCTCTCTCAACAGCTGAGGGCAATCCTTCAGGATCTATAACGGTCCAATTAGCTTTAACCATCGGGGCGGAGATAGAAGATGGCCCAAAAGAATGATCCAAATCCAAATTGATTCTATCTACCCAACTCCCGGTATCTCCAGCAAAAGTAATAACTACTACTGGTAACCCTCCAAACCAAACATTAATTAGCTGACCCATACATTGAGCTAAGCCAGCACCAAGATGAACAACCATCACGGCGGGATCATTATGAACTTGGGAATATCCACCCGCCATCGACGTAACACTCCCCTCATGTAAAGCCAATATTCCATGAATATTTGGATTCCCATGTAGGGCATCAAAAAATAAGGCTTCTCGAGATCCCGAATTATAAAAGACATATTTAACGCCTGAAGCGACGAGCTGCTCAACCAGTATTTCAGAGGGCGTACCTGTAATTTGTCTAGTTTTCATCTATTTATGCCTCACTAATTGATTAAATTAAAGAATTAATACCCACTCTTCATTGGTTGGTCAGTATATCTGAAGTCCCAACAATCGATTGAATCTTATTAAAAACAACAGGGTCATCATAGTAGTACGATGCTCTTATGCGTTTTTCTTGTTATCAATCACCGAACTACAAATGGATTGTATTTGCCACCGTTGCGCTAGGTTCAATAACTAATGTCACACATCATGGCAGCGTGAGTATTGCCTTACCAACAATTGCACAGAATTTCTCCGTTTCCCTCACTACTGTACAGTGGGTAATTCTGGCGGAATCTCTTGCGATTAGCGCAATGTTACTACCCATGGGTAGGCTATCCGATCAAGTCGGAAGAAGGCCGATCCACTTGATTGGCCTCTGCCTTTTCGGGACTATGTCTTTTTTTTCTGGGATTTCACCCTGGTTAAGCAATTTTATAGGTCCGCTAAGCCCAATTATTTGCATGATATTTTTCCGAGTTTTACAGGGAATCGGTGCAGCAATGACACAGGCCACAGGGATGGCCATGGTAACTTCTGTTTTCGAAAACAAGGAACGAGGCAAAGGCCTGGGTGCCCACGGAAGCGTCATTGGAACCGGTGGAATAATCGGACCCGTACTAGGAGGACTCTTAGTTACTTACGCAGGATGGGAATGGGTCTTTTGGATAAACCTACCCCTATGCATAATAGCTTTTGGGGGAGCAATCATCTTTCTAGACCCATCTCGATTTAGTGTAAAAGAAACTCGAGATAGCTCATTCGACTGGATCGGGGCAGGACTGTCAACCTCGATAATAATGGTTTTTCTATTAACCCTTTCGAATGGATCCACTGCTGGGTGGACGTCGGTACCGATTCTGGCCGGGACCGTAGTGTTTATACTCTCTGTTTTAGGATTTATTTGGTGGGAATCAAAAATTAAAGATCCGATGCTTGATCTGACCCTATTTCGACAACAAACTTTTACCGTAGGCATCGTCTCCAATTACATTTCTTTTCTGGGCGTAACCTCATTCAGATTTATAATTCCCTTCTTTTTCCAGGCAGTCTTTAAGTTGACTCCAGCCCAAGTAGCCTATGTTCTCATTCCTAACGCGGTTAGCAGAATCATATTGGGACCGCTAACCGGACATCTGTCAGATAGATAT
>ERZ724561.200-NODE-200-length-12104-cov-2.080738_pt1 | contig 12104 bp, 8 predicted proteins | sample MGYA00375855_ERZ724561 | MGnify/ENA primary metagenome ERZ724561 (study PRJEB28725, sample SAMN03264854) | marine sediment metagenome | biome: marine pelagic biome; feature: marine oligotrophic desert; material: ocean water | place: Pacific Ocean:North Pacific... | reverse complement strand
TAGTGCGAGCAGTCCAAAAAGCCAGTAGCTAGTACTTTAATACAATGCCTGAGGATAAATTCCAATTGGCACCCCACCTAATACATGGGATGGTCTGGAGATAAGCAATGGTCGCAACATTTGAACCAAAAACTGACTACAAAGTAGTTGGCACACGCCCGATACGACACGACGGTTACGACAAGGTAACTGGACGAGCAGTTTACGGTGCAGACATGAAACTGCCCGGCTTGATCTGGGCTGTTTGTGTACGAAGTCCGCACGCTCACGCCAAAATCAAATCCATAGACACATCTGCAGCCGAAGCGTCAACAGGAGTATTTGCAGTCATCACAGGCTCAGATATGCCAAAAGCTCAAAGCAAACTTGTCGATCTTGGTGAAGGCAATATCAATTTCAAATGGGCATCCAATAAGCTAATGGCGGATGACAAGGTTCTATACAAAGGTCACCCCGTCGCAGCAGTAGCAGCAGCCGACCGATATGCAGCTGAAGAGGCCGCAAGAAAGGTGGTTGTGGAATATGAAGTGCTTCCATCAGTTACAAATGTTGTAGACGCTCTTGCCGAAGACGCGCCTATTCTTCTAGATGACTTGGTAGGGGATGATCTCGGTAAAGACGTTAACAACACCAATATGGCAGCGCACGAAAGGCATGAATTCGGTGATGTTGAAGGTGCGATGAAAACTGCGGCTCACACTATTGAACGTGAGTACAACATGCAGATGGTCCATCAAGGGTATATCGAGCCACACAACGCAACCGCGACTTGGGACGAAGAAAATCGAGTCAAGGTATGGACAAGCACTCAGGGTGCTTTCACTGCACGTACGCAAATCGCTGGAATATTACAAATACCTATCTCAAGTGTAAAAGTCACCCCTCTGGAAATCGGCGGCGGATTTGGAGGCAAGATCCCGGTTTATTTCGAACCCCTTGCAGCTCTTCTATCAAAGAAATCCGGACGACCCGTCAAAATGGTCATGGAGCGAACAGCTGTATTCGAAACCACAGGCCCTACACCAGGGGCCAGAATGATCATAAAACTTGGCGCAGATGCAAATGGAAAGCTCGTCGCTGCCACTGCAGACATATGGTTTGAGGCAGGCGCTAACCCTGGAGCATTTATAGATCCCGCAGCACAGTGTGTCTATGCTCCTTACGAAATACCAAACACCCGAATTGATGGTTGGGACGTCTTAGTCAACAAGCCCAAGGTAGCTCCTTACCGAGCACCAGGTTCCCCTCAGGTTGCATTCGCTATGGAGACTGCTGTAGATGAATTGTGCGAGCAGGCTGGCTGGGACTCGATGCAATTCAGAATCGACAATGCATCCAAGGAAGGCACACGTCGTGGAGACGGAGTCCTTTTCTCAAAGATAGGTATGCAGGAGGTATTAGAAGCAGCCACCGCATCAGACCACTGGAACTCGCCAGTTGGCGAAGCTCCCGAAGGCAAAAAGCGTGGTCGGGGTATAGCGAATGGTTACTGGTTCAATATCGGCCTGAAGTCCTCGGCAAACTTATCCCTGAACAGCGATGGTACGGTGCAATTAACAGAAGGCTCGACCGATATCGGTGGGTCACGAACATCAATGGCCATGCATGTTGCTGAAGTATTGGGTATTGGAGCACATGATGTCAGGCCGACTGTAGGTGACACCGAATCCATAGGATATACAGACGTAACCGGTGGATCACGTACAACCTATGCCACTGGATACGCTTGCTGGATAGCAGCAAACAACCTTGTTGAAGAACTTAAAAAACGCGTTGCAATCCTATGGGACATCGACGAAAACGACGTCGATTTCAACGATGGAGTTTTCAGCTCAAAATCCGAGCAAAAAAAGACCATCTCTTTTAAAGACCTAGCAGGAAAACTCGAAGACCTCGGTGGACCAGCGAATTCTACTGGTAGCGTTGATCTAGAATCTGCTGGTGACGGGTTCGGAATGCACATAGCGGACGTAGAAATTGACCTGAAAACAGGTAAAACGGATATCGTGCGCTATACCACTATTCATGATGTCGGCACTGCAATTCATCCTTCATATGTCGAAGGACAAATGCAGGGTGGGGCAGTTCAAGGAATCGGATGGGCACTTAACGAGGAATACTTCATGACAGATGAAGGCTCCATGGCAAATTCCAGCTTCCTTGACTACCGCATGCCCACCAGCCTTGATTTACCAAAAATCGAGACGGTAATTGTTGAAGTCCCAAATCCCCTGCACCCATACGGGGTACGAGGGGTCGGAGAGACCCCGATATGTCCACCAATTCCGGCTATTGCCAACGCTATAAAAGACGCGGTCGGAGTTCGGCTGTACAAAACTCCTATGAACGCTGGAAGCATTGTGGATGCACTTAAGTAAAAAAGGACACTAAATACATCACCAATCAGTGGGCCGGAAGTCATTAACAGCTTTCCGGCCCACTTGCTTAGAAATATCTTTGAACTACACTAGAACTCAACGGTTCCAGAATCGAATCTAACGAGGAAATCGAATGGTCGCAACGTACGAAACCAAAACTGATTACAAAGTAGTAGGCAAAACGCCTATCAGACACGACGCTCTCGAAAAAGTTACAGGAAGAGCTGTGTATGGAGGGGACGTTAAAGCACCTGGTTTGATTTGGGGGGACGTTGTACGCAGTCCGCATTCACACGCAAGGATCAAAAGCATTGACACTTCAGATGCTCTGAAACTGGAAGGCGTTTTTGCTGTCTTAACCCATGATGATTTTCCAATCGCAGAGGAACGCGAGCTTGAATCTGGTGAAGACGTAGTGAACCTGAAGCGAGATCAAGCCAACGTTATGGCAGACGATAAGGTGCACTACAAGGGACACGTCGTAGCAGCAGTGGCAGCGGTTGACAGAAATACTGCTGAAGAAGCAGCTTCAAGAATAAAAGTTGAATACGATGTCTTGCAAAACGTATCAGATGTGGACAGTGCGATGTCTGATGACGCCCCGATCATTCTCGAAAACCTGGTCGGAGATCATCTTGGAGAAGATGTCCCTAATACTAATATCGCCAAGATATTCCGATATGAATTTGGAAATCTAGATGATGCATTCAACAATTCGGATCTTGTTGTAGAACGTACCGTAACTATGTCGATGATCCATCAAGGCTACATTGAACCGCACAATGCAACGGCTATTTGGGCGGAAGACGGTCAAATTACAGTCTGGTCAAGCACGCAAGGCTCTTTTGGTGTGCGATCACAGACCGCAGGCATGGTGGGAGTCGCAGAGTCCAAGGTAAAAGTTAACTATGTCGAAATAGGTGGCGGATTTGGCGGAAAAACCAAAGTTTATCTCGCTCCGATAGCCGCACTTCTATCAAAAAAATCTGGTGGACGACCAGTTAAATTGGTAATGGACCGAACGTCAGTATTTGAAGCCACAGGTCCTGCTCCTGGTGGCAAAATCCGAATGAAGATCGGCGTTAATAAAGATGGCAAAATTACAGCTGCCGATACCGACATAATGTTTGAATCCGGTGGATACCCAGGTTCAGCCGTGGGCGCTGCTGCAAATTGCATTTTCGCTTGCTACGACCTGCCTGCTTCTCGGATTACTGGTTACGATATTCTGGTCAACAAGCCCAAATCAGCCGCATACCGCGCTCCAGGGTCTCCCCAAGCTTCGTTTGCAATCGAACAAGTTGTAGATGAAATATGTGAAAAAATGGGATTCGACAAACTTCAGTTTAGAATCGACAACGCTGCTCATGAAGGAACACGGCGTGGTGACGGGGTTAGGTTCATGAGGATCGGACTGGAAGAATGCTTAGAAGCAGTTAAAGAATCAGAACACTGGAAGTCCCCGCTAGGAGAAGCACCTCCCGGAAAAACCAGAGGCAGAGGCTTAGCTTCAGCATACTGGATGAACGGTGGAGGAAAATCCACATGCGATTTAATGCTTCAAGATGATGGAACTGTCACCATGAACGAAGGTTCTGCAGATATTGGTGGAACTCGCACTTCTATCGCTATGCAGGCAGCAGAAGTACTTGGGATACCAGTGGAAGACTTCCACCCGAGCATTCCAGACACGGACTCAATTGGGTGGACTGGTACTACAGGTGGATCACGCACTACTTACACTACCGGCCTGGCAGCATACAACGCTGCCCACAAGCTTGTTGACGAGCTAAAGGAGCGCGTAGCAAACCTATGGGAGACAGAAGTAGCAAAAGTAAGTTTCCAAGATGGAGTATTCACATCCAATGGTGAAACAATAGGCATTCAGGAATTGGCAGGCAAACTTGATCCTACCGGTGGTCCTGCAACTTCAACTGCTTCTGTAAACCTTGCGGATGCCGGAAATGCGTACGGTGTTCATATATGCGATTTAGAAGTTGATTTAGCTACAGGTAAGACAGATGTTGTTAGGTACACCGCAGTCCAGGATGTTGGAAAGGCCGTCCACCCTCAATACGCAGAGGGTCAGGTCCAGGGTGGCGCCGTTCAAGGTATAGGCTGGGCATTAAATGAAGAATATTTCATAACTGACGATGGCTCTATGGCCAACAAATCATTCCTTGATTACCGAATGCCAACATCTCTGGACATGCCAATGATCGAAACTATTATGGTTGAGGTACCCAATCCACTACATCCATATGGTGTCCGAGGCGTAGGAGAAGTACCGATTTCTCCTCCTCTTTCGGCGGCAGCACAAGCAGTGGGTCAAGCAACTGGTAAACGATACTTCGATCTACCCGTAAAGCCAGGACGGATTTTAGAAGCCACAAATGGTGGTTAGAGACGAGATCACAAACAGCAGGAACTGAAAAATGGCTCATGTCTTCCTACCGTATGTATTACGTAAGTATGCTGGCGGCGTGGAAACAGTTGATATGCCCGCAGATACCTTGGGTGAGCTAATTGAAAAGCTTGAAGACAACTACCCAGGCATGAAGCGGCACTTGATTGTTGATGATGCCCTCAAACCAGGTCTTGCTGCCATAGTAGGCCATACAGCGACTCGAAGAGGCTTACTGCAAAAGCTTACTCCCGACGTAGAAGTACACTTTATAAAGGCTATTTCAGGCGGTTAAAGTCATTTAGGTCATAGTCATCAGAAACTGATAACGATCATTAGACCCCATCTTCACATGCAACTACAAATTACAGAGCAGGAACACAGGCAATGACGATCTCTCAAGTTCCCAGAAATAATATTTCCGATAATAGTAATTTCCAAGATGGCAATTTACTGAACGTGCAATGCAAACAACAACTCGCCGACGGTATCTCTGGGTTACTTTCAGCTATCGGTAATGGTGTCGATAGAGAGGGAACAGCAAAAACGCCGACGCGTGTCGCAAATATGTATGACGACCTGCTATCAGGATATACGGTCGATACTAACGCACTTCTAAACGGTGCTTTATTTGAGGTTGAATACGACGAGATGGTCGTAGTAAAAGACATCGACTTCTACTCACTCTGCGAACACCATTTACTTCCCTTCTATGGAAAGGTTCACGTAGGTTACCTCCCGGACCAAAAAATTGTTGGGCTCTCTAAAATTCCCAGACTAGTGGAAATGTTCGCCAGGCGACTACAGGTACAAGAGCGCATGACTCAACAAATTGCAACTGTAATGGACGAATTAATCGAGCCAATTGGAGTTGGAATCGTCATCGAAGCACAGCACCTTTGCGCCGCAATGCGAGGCGTAAAAAAACCTAACACTGTCATGACTACCAGCGCTGTACGTGGTCTTTTCAAACGCAATTCAACAACGCGTGATGAATTCATGGGACACGTCCGTCATTCGTAACCAAAATACCCGGCAGAACAAATGGATCCAAACTCAAAAGTAGCGCTAGTAACCGGATCAGGAAGACGTATTGGACGCGCGCTAGCTCTAGCCCTTGGTGACACAGGTTGCCGCGTTGCCGTCCACTACAATCAATCCGAGCGAGATGCGACCGAAACTGCCTCGCTGATTAAAGCTATGGGCAAGGAAGCCATTACTTTCAAGGCTGACCTTGAAGACCCTACCCAAGTTAAAGATCTTGCGGTAGATATAAACAAGCAACTTGGTCCAATTGAAATCATAGTTAATAACGCATCTGTATTTGACAAATTGGGGCTGGAAGAAGTTTCAGCCCAAGAGTTAGATCGCCATTTCGCAATAAACGTAAGAGCACCGTTCCTCTTAGCAAAATCGATGAATGAGCAACTTACGGCCGGCTCTGCAGGCAAAATTATAAATCTCAACGATTGGCGAAAAGCCCGCCCAACTCGATTGGCATACGGAGTCACAAAATCCGCTCTGACAGGACTTACACGTACATTAGCACTCTCGCTAGCTCCCAATATTCAGGTAAATGAAATTGCACTAGGCGCGATATTGCCACCCGCAGATATACCCGTCGATCGACCACGTGAGGATATCGGCATAAACCTCGGCCCAGCTGATCGAATGGGATCTCTCAACGAAGTGGCCAGCGCGATGATGATGCTAATCCAAAACGATTTCATCACCGGAGAAACAATCAACGTCGATGGTGGGCGCCACATAAACTGAACCGAAGATAGTCCCAGTCTTTAATCTGAATTATTTCCTAATGCAAATAAACAACAACAAGCTTCTCGACACAGTCAAAATAGAACGACTCGAACTCGATTGCATTATCGGAATTAACCCATGGGAGCGCTTGACCAAACAGCAAATCACCGTAGATATAGAAATAGACACCGATCTTACTGCTGCCGGTAAGTCAGATTCTATTGAAGACACTATCAACTACCGCACGATAGCCAAAACCGTAACAACCGAAGTTGAAAAATCAGATTATGGGCTCGTCGAATCCATTGGCGCAAAAATAGCGGATATTTGCCTTGAGGACGATCGTGTATTTTCGGTTAGGGTAACAGTGCGCAAACCAGGGGCGGTCAGAAAAGCCTCGGCTGTCGGAATTGTTATAAGACGAAACCGCACAGAATAAATAAGAAATTTCGCTGAGTCCTTAGCCTAGACGGCAATTGGTTTACGCTATTTTTCTTCTTGGGATTGAGATGATTTGCGACCACGCAGAGGTAGCTCACGTATAAACGCTGTAGCCACAAGTGCGAAAAGCACAAAAATGAAACATAAAAAGAAGACATCGCCTACTGCACTAGCCAGAGATTCCCGTATCGCCCCGACCACTTGCGCGCCGATAAGTGCGCCGGATTCACCAGAAGCAGCGAACGCGCTCGTCAAATTGTCTGAGGCCTCAGGGCTAAGTAGAGCATTTGGATTCCCGGTAATCTGATCAAGCAACTGAGGCGGAACAGATTCGGATGCCTCACTAGGAAGGTTTTGCGTCATCCCATCCTTGAAACGACGAACCATGTAGGAACCAAACACGGCAAGACCTATAGCGCCACCAACAGAACGGAAAAACTGAGCAGAGGATGTAGCAATGCCCAAGAATTGTTGCGGCACCCCATTCTGTATGGCGATCGTATACAACGGAAAAGAAGTTCCGAGACCAAATCCCATGACCACAGCCGATATCAGCGCGTAACTGTGCGTCGTTTCTGCTGACACACGACTAAGCATCAAGGTTCCTATACCCATTATCGACAGGCCAAGAATACCCTGTACACGATAGTGGCCGCCCGTGCGGGACAATACCTGCCCACTAATAGCAGCGCCAAACACGATTCCCAACATCATAGGTGTCAAAAAACTACCACTCGCCGTAGGTGAGGCCCCAAGGACTCCCTGAAACAACAGCGGTACAAAGAATATGCCGCCAAACATAGCAAAACCCGTCAACAAGATAACAAGCAACGCTATTCCAACAACGCGATTCTTAAACACAGCCAACGGCAATATCGGATCAGCCACCCGAGTTTCATATAAAGCGAAGACAAACACCATGAAAGCACTAAAAGCCAAAGATCCTAAAACTACTGGATGAGACCATTCGTACTGGTTGCCACCCCAGGATAAACCTAACAATGCCGGGACAATCGCCAGAACAATTAGAACAGCCCCACCAACGTCAATTTTTCTTTTTGGACCATCTTTTTTAGCATTCGGAAAAAGTCGGATAAATAAGAAAATGATCGGAATACCTAATGGAATATTTACAAGAAAAATCCATTCCCAAGATAGTTGATCTGTGATAACGCCACCAAGCGTCGGGCCTAAAACAGAAGAAATCCCGAACATGGCAGCAATGATCCCCTGGTATTTAGCTCGTTCTGCAGGTGGAAAAAGATCGCCGATCGTAACAAACGATAATGCCATGATCATTCCACCACCGAGCCCTTGAATTCCACGAAATATGATCAGGGCATTCATAGACTGCGAACTAGCAGCAAGAACCGATCCAATCAAAAATATCGATATACCACCCACAAACAACCACTTACGACCGTAAACATCTGAAACTGCACCGGTAATCAATACAACCGATGTGGAAGCCACGATATATGCGCTTGAAACCCAGGTAACGCGATCGAACCCATCAAGATCTGCCATGATCCTCGGAATCGCAGTAGCTACAATCGTCTGATCCAATGAGGCCAGAAACATGGCGAACATCACGCCAATCAGTGTCAGTCGAATCTGGCGATGGGTTAATCCCGGATCGTTCCATTCGGCCTGAGAAGAACTGGACTCCGTTTGGGCCAATGCTGCTTACTCCATTAACTCACAAAAGATTTATATAGATCTAAGAAGATCCATTCATCGCTGCGAAGACGCGTTCAGGACTCATGGGCAAGCTCGTCATTCGTGCGCCAGTTGCATCATGGACGGCATTTGCAATCGCTGCAGGCGGAGCAATAATCGGCGGCTCTCCAACACCTCTTATTCCAAACGCTCCGTCATCTGCAGGAGTCTCTAAAATCACTGTACCTATCATAGGAAGATCAAGGGCAGTAGGCATTCGGTAATCGAGAAAAGAAGCATTCCTCATAAGGCCCTGATCGTCATAAACGTATTCTTCCGAAAGAGCCCATCCAATACCCTGCACGGCACCACCCTGCATCTGGTTTTCAACCTGAGTCGGATTAACACATTTGCCTACATCTTGAAATATTGTAAAGTCCATCAATTGGATCTTACCTGTTTCAGGGTCTACCTCTACATCAGCAATAGACATAGCGTATCCATTCGCAGGTCGCATACCGGGATCATTAGACGCTGTAGCTATTATGTTAGATCCGTTCTTCGTGACAGCAGATCCCGCTTCCTTAAATGACACCTTTGAATCTTGGTTGTCTCTGGCATAAAAGTGACCATCTTCATATTCCACGAATTCCGCGTCAACCCCGAATCTGACAGCCATCTTTTCTTTCATTTGAGAAATGACCGACGATCCTGCCTTGAACACAGCCTGACTAAGGGTTCGTGTTATTCGCGAACCCGCTGCGTTGCCCGTGTAAGTGATGCCCTCGGTATCGGCTGTATGCACATTTACTTCATCAGGTTCAATGCCAAGGGTTTCGGCCGCTACCTGGGCAGTTCCCGTACGAATACCATGTAAATCAACAGCACCGATAGAAACATCAACTCCTCCATCGTGATTGACCATGACTCTTGCACTTGAAATTTCAATCCCACAAGGCCACCAGCCAATTCCAACGCCCCTTCCTACGGGCCATCCATTTTTACTTGGCTTCAATGGGCGATTGTATTCATCGGATTTTTTTACCTGCTCTAGCATTTCAACAATACCGATACGGGTGTATTCCTCATCATCAACATTTGAATCACCGGTCTTAGAAGCATTTTTAATTCGGAAATCCATAGGGTCGTACCCGATGGCAGAGGCGAGTTCATCGAGGGTAGATTCTCCACAGAATGTCGCCACGGTAGCTCCAGGCGCACGATAGGCCGCTACACGCGGAGCATTAGTAACCACATCATATGCATCTACCTTGGAATGCTCGGGTTGGTAACAGGCGAATATAGTCTGCATACCTCTCAGGACCGGTGATCCTGGAAACCCTCCGGCGCCAAATACAAGTCGGGATTGAGCTGCTTTCAGTATGCCATCCTTCGTAGCACCCATTTTCACCGTGACGACTGCACCAGATGCGGGACCTGTAGCCTTGAGCACCTCTTCGCGATTTAGCACAATCTTTACAGGCTTACCTGACTTACGAGATAAAATCGCAGCGACGGGAGTCACACGTGGAGTATTTTTTGCACCGAATGCACCACCGACTTCAAGAGGGATTACTTTAATTTTGCTCACATCTATACCAAGAAGGTTCGACATGTTTTGCCTCAAAGGAAAAGAACCTTGAGAGTTAGCCCACACGTCCATATGACCATCAGCACGCCAATGAACCGTTTCGGCCTCTGGCTCGATATAACCTTGATGCACCAAAGCCGTTTTGAAAGTTCGCTCTATAACAACATCTGACTCCGCAAAACCCTTCTCAACGTCACCTTTTCCACCTTCCATATGACCCGCTATATTGCTGGGTTGGTCAGCTGAGCCGGATAAAGATGTGGCAATAAGACCCTCATGCAGTAGTGGAGCTTCTGGTGACATTGCCTCGATCGGGTCTGTTACAGCAGGCAAAACATCGTATTCAACTTTGACGAGTTTCGCTGCTTCTTCTGCAATGTGAATATCAGTGGCAGCAACTGCTGCAACGGGATGACCTTCAAACAAAGCTTTTCGCCGACCCATGATCAGGTTGGCAAGAAATTGAATACCAATTTCAACTTCGCCTGTGTCAACGTCACCTGATACCTCTGACGGAAAATCAGCAGCGGTACAAACAGTTTCTACACCGGGCATGGCCTCTGCTTCGGAAGTGTCAATTGACAAAATACGGGCGTGAGCATGGGGACTGCGAACAATCTTTGCGAATAACGAACCTTGCGCAGTAAAATCAGCTCCGAAAACTGCCCGCCCAGTTACCTTCTCATCACCATCAACTTTTCGATATCGCTTACCGAACTGATTAAAGTTTAGACCGCCCTCAGAGACCCTAGTTTCAATCGTCACAGAAAGACCTACCAAACGTATTTATTGGTTGAAAATCACGATCGCGACCTACTAACATTTACAGTGGCCACTGAACACGCCACTTTACCAGAGGAATCCTAATTCAATATCTAATTACAAACCCCATTAAGTAGAAAATAGCCTAAGAGGGCGTTGAAGTATGCCTGCAAATCTAAAGTTCTGGTATTCGCTTTATGAAGAGAACTAACTAGAGTAAATACTGCACTTTAGCACCCGACAGATACTTCTATGATGACAGGTACGGATGGTCAAACACTCAACAGCGCAAGATGTTATTGGACAACAAATGACTGAATCCTCAATAGCTCTGAATACCGAGGCAGTTACAAACGAGTTTGATCGTCAAATATCAGATGGATTCCACTCTTCTGCAACTCTTGCGGTCTTCCTCGAAGGGAAGCCGGCGATGGATATTACGCGCGGAGCAATGCACGCAAAGCCGTTATTCAGAGTTTTCTCCGTAGGAAAACCATTGGCTGCCGCTATTTTATGGAGGCAAAAGGCTAGGGGGTACTTTGATTGGGATACTGCCATTGCAGAATACTGGCCAGAATTTGGAACCCGCGGAAAATCTTCCATCACTGTCGAACAGGTTCTTTCGCACTCGGCAGGACTATCTGACCATTCAAACATACCGCCAACAGACTATAACGACTGGGGCAGAATCATATCTCATATCGAAGACATGTCCCCCCAGACAGAGCCTGGTTCAGCAGTCAGTTACCACGCTCATACATTCGGGTGGATAGTTGGAGAATTCGCATCAAGGGTGTCCGGTTTATCGTTCGATGAAGCTTTCAAACGAGAAGTTACCCTACCGCTCGGGTTAAAAAACACATCATATACTCTCGAACCTGTGGACTTTGGACGCGTAGTCCCTCTTGAAGTAAGCGCTGAATGGAATGACAAAGAAATAGCAAATAACATGGATTTAATACTGAGAGCACAAGTATCCATGCCTGCAGGCTCGATGATCACAACAGCAAATGATGTTGCAAAGTTTTATGCTGCTATATCTAGTAACGGTGTCATGAACGGTGTCAGATGGTTACCAGAAGAAGTTATATCAGAAGTATCTTCAGTAAAA
>ERZ724561.199-NODE-199-length-12143-cov-2.293442_pt1 | contig 12143 bp, 10 predicted proteins | sample MGYA00375855_ERZ724561 | MGnify/ENA primary metagenome ERZ724561 (study PRJEB28725, sample SAMN03264854) | marine sediment metagenome | biome: marine pelagic biome; feature: marine oligotrophic desert; material: ocean water | place: Pacific Ocean:North Pacific... | reverse complement strand
AATTTTACCCTCATCTCAATCTGGTTCCCAGAAATTTCGTGCAAATCCAAAGTCTCATTTGCAGGTATTTCCATAGTAGGTAAATCAACCCGTTTGCCTCTTAGGGAATTTATTTCTTCAATAGGCTTTATCAATAAATTCCCGTCCGAAGACAATGAGAGAACTCTTGGAAGGGACATAATATCTGACCAACCCCGATATTGAATACTTTCCTTTACGTTATATATTGAAAGAATTCTGCCTGACTCATCTGTAGTTGCCGACGGGGCATGAAGTCGTCCGACTGTAAGGGGGCCATAACTCATTCTCCCGTGCACTTCTGGATTAAACGTATGAGTTATTTCATCGTATTCGCCAATAAAGTATTGACTGGCACGCTTGTGACTAAAAAACAAGAATAAATGCTTTTCTGAGCCAATTGGCAAAAAATTAGGCACAGCTCCATCTTCACCTGGTTCTGTCAAAAATCGACTTTCCAGCATGATCCCCATATATTCCCAGGTGGTTAAATCTTTAGATCTAAAAATGTGATCAACTGCCTCACAGTCGACACTGCGTTCCCCGTTACGATAAGTTCCTGATAATGAATAATAATATTCACCCTCTTTCCAGATGCATGGATCAAAAACTCTATAAGGATATCCAGTACTATCGACTGGAACGATAGGTATCACTGGGTTATTCGGGTTTTTCACCCAAGTGACAAGCATCGGGTCCGTTGAAGTGGCTACTGCATTTCCAGATTCAGTACCATGATAAATGGCAATAACTCTTTCATCTTCCACCAATGATTGACCGCTAAAACAATCCTTTTCAGTCTCAGGATATAAAGCGATGGGCATATCTTTCCATCGGACCATATCTGTACTTATCGCATGCCCCCAATGCACCACATCGCTGTGGCCTCCCGGGCGATACTGATAAAAGAGGTGATAGTAACCATTCCACTGACAAAGCCCATTAGGATCATTCATTACATTTTGGGGAGGAGAAAAATGAAATGCTGGACGATAGGGATCATCGGCTAGACTATTCCTTGATTCGGTGAAGTAAACCACTTGGGGGTCTTGTCGCAAGTCAGCTAAGTCAGCCAACTCTGAATGAGAGTAATCAACACGGTCAGGTAGTAAATTCAATTAATATTCCCTCAATTCAATTAAGGATCATATACAGCAGTCAATGCGAAGGGATCGAAATTTTTATATCAGATCACCCTTTCTAGCTTTGGATTATCGACTCTTCCTGGCAGCCTTCCACGTTTAGACACAGGGGTATCACTTATTTCTCGTATATCCGCAGTGAAATCGTTAGGAGCCGCATTAGTAATATAGCTTCCAACCATAAACCCATTTATAGGAACTTGTTCTTCAACGAACTGTCGGATTCGAGTCGGATTAAAGCCTCCACTAACGTATATCTCAACATGCCTAAAATTAGATTGATCTAGTCTAGTCCGAACTTCATGGACCATCATAGGGGTGACTCCGCCACGTTCTTTCGGAGTATCAAGTCTGACTCCGCGGAGTTTCTCTCGAAGAGCCTGCGCGACACCTATGGATTCTTCTACCTCATCTTTAAATGTATCCACTAGAACAATACGTTGGACTGCCATATCTAGCCGCTCATCAAATGCTTGGGCCGCGGAGATGGTATCCCCAAAAATCAATGGCAGGGTATGAGGCATATTTCCAAATGGGTTTCTGCCAGCCTGTTTTGAACCCAATCTGGTGGACGCGGATGAACAACCACCAACCACTGCAGAATAATCCATAATATGGGCAACATTTGGATGGATATGACGGGCGCCATAAGCTATCACTGTTGTATCGCCCGCCGCCTTCACACATTCATTGGCGGCGGTGGCCCATCCAGTTGAAGAGGACAAAATTCCACATATGCTGGTTTCGTAGAGGCCAAACGAAGCATATCTCGCTATAATTCTTAAGACTGTTTCACCACCCTCGAATGCATCACCATCATCAACTGTCCAAACCTGGATATCATCATCAATGTTGTCAACATTTGCTGCTGCTGTATCATCGACTTTCGGCAAAACACTCCCTAACAGCGACTTAACCTCATCTATCCCACAAACCACACCACCCCTAGAAGCATAGAACTCCATAAGAACTTTAGGGTTTTTCGATTCAAGACGAAGAATTTCTTTCGTCCAGTGAAGGTACTCATCTGCAGGATCACCTCTTATAACAGAGGGGCGTATTTCGAACTGTGGCGAAGTCATTTGATCATCCTATGTATCTTCCTCATAATTAAATTTAGTTTTATCAAGGTAGGTTTGAGCGTATCACAGTAGCCCCAAGAATCTGCTCCAGATGGTCAAGCGCTGCCCTATGGGCATCTACATCGAATGAAGCTACAGCGTTGTCATTCACTTCCACTTTGTAATCTCGGTTTCTAGCATCAGCTGCCGTATGCATGACACAAATATCAGTGCAAACTCCACAAATTGTAATTAAGTCAGGAGCTATTTCAGTGAGCTTCTGTTCAAGGTCAGTTTTGAAGAACGCACTATACCTCGTTTTGTATATGAATTCCCCTTTATACGAACGTAACTCAGGAATCAACGTAGCTTCCTCTGTTCCTTTTACACAATGCACAGGAAACATTTCAAACTCTAAATCATCGGGTTCATGGCTATCACAAACAAATATTACAGGGTCTCCACGGGATTGATGATCTTCAATTAAGGTACATATCTTGGGAATAATTTTCCTGCTTTCATTTCCACAGTACAGGTTGTGACCCTCAACCATAAATCCCACAAGCATATCTACCACTAATAAAACATTTCCCATATTAGTCTCCTCCGTGTAAACGGATGGAACAACTTAAATAACCTCTAAGCTACCCATAGCGAAATTCTACCCCACCCTGATGACAGAAAAAGTAGTGCCTAGCCGTGATACCAGTGTCAATGACTAGACAGCGCTTTACGTGAAGCCGCGAGACCTCCGAACCTGATTCGTAACAAACCCTTTATGTCCTCCCAGGCAGTTTTAAAGATTTTTACCCTGGTATCAGGATCGTCAGTCCAAATAACGGGTATTTCGCAAACGTTATATCCATTCTTTTCTGAAATTATTAACAATTCTGTATCAAAAAACCAACCAGTGTCTTCCACCAACGGAATAACACTGTCGACAACTTGTCGAGATACGACTTTAAACCCACACTGGGCGTCTTTAAATGAGACTAAAAATAATGCCCTAAAAAGAGCACTGTAACATCGTGAAACAATTTCCCTCTTAATCGTTCTCCCTATTACTTTGGAACCTCGAGATAATCTGGACCCTACTGATATTGAACACTCCCCCGATGCAACAGAATCCACAGCACTAGGCAAATGTGCCAAATCAGTAGATAGATCCACATCCATATATGCAACGATATCGGCTTGGCTTTCCATCCATACGAGCTTTAAGGCTCTTCCGCGGCCTTTTTTGGTCATTCTAGATACATCGATTTTAGAATATTGTTTTTTTAGATCAGCAGCTACACTATATGTATTGTCCGTGGACCCATTGTCCGCAATAGTAATTTTCCAGTCGTAGGACTGCATGTTTTTTTCGCAAAACTGAAACAACTGATCTATGCAAACCGGTAACGCCTTTTCCTCGTTAAGCACCGGTATAACAATCTCTAGGCTAAACAATATCGAATACCCTCAATGCCAACTAATGGTTGAAGTGCCGCACACCTGTAAATACCATGGCAATTCCTGCCCTATTTGCCGCTGCAATTACCTCTTCGTCCCTGATGGATCCACCGGGCTGCGCCACAGCTGCAATCCCACCCTCCACCGCCATATCAATATTGTCTGCAAATGGCATGAATGCATCAGAAGCCAATGACGACCCTTTGGACTTATCACCGGCAATTCGAAGAGAAAGATGAATGCTTACGACCCTATTAGGTTGGCCAGCACCCATGCCTACCATCATATTGTCTTTTGCTAAAACTATAGTGTTGGATTTGATATGTTTCAAACATTTCCACGAAAATTCGAGATCTTTCCACTGCTGATCAGTTGGTTGAATTTCGGTAACAACTTTCCAAGAAGCCCGATCTTCCTTAACATCATCAATTGTCTGCAAAAGGGCTCCTCCTGACACTGACTTCAAAGTAATTCCTGTCAGGGACCCTGTTGCTACATCCGCCCTAAGAACGCGAGTTCTCTTGCGCCTTCGAAGAATTTCTAATGCATCCTCCTCATATGACGGTGCAATAATTATGTCGAAGAGCACCCCATGCATTGCTTCGGCTGTTGCCACCTCTAATTTCCGATTGAAAGCAACTATTCCACCATAGGCAGACACACTATCGCCTTGGAAAGCCTTCTCATAAGCCAAAGTTTGATTATTATCCAGGGCTATACCGCAGGGATTTGTGTGCTTCACGATGACACATGCAGAATCATTGAAATCTGTTACAGATGTCCAGGCTCCATCTGCATCCAATACATTCGTATACGACATAGGCAACCCGTGAAGACGTTCAGCTCGAACTATCCCACCTTTACCTAAAGCACTGGCATAGACAGCCCCTGACTGGTGTGGGTTCTCTCCGTATCGTAAATCGTCGAGTTTATTGTAAGCCGCTGTAAATTCAGTTGCATTTAAAGGAGTTTCGTCTTCAAGCCACGTTGATATAGCTGAGTCATAAAAAGAAACATGCTGGAATGCCTTGAGAGCCAATTTTTTACGTTCTGAAACAGAAAATGAATCCCCATTTAATAAACGTTCACTAATCCAACCATAATCTTCTGGGTCCACCACTACCAACACGTCAGGAAAGTTTTTTGCTGCCGCCCGAAGCATGGTAGGGCCGCCAATATCAATGTTCTCTAGACCATCTTCCAACGTTGAACCTGGGCGCAGCACGGTGTCCACAAAAGGATAGAGGTTAACAACGACAACATCGATATTATCAATACCATGTTCTGACATCTGGAGACGATGATTTTCAATATCTCGTCGTCCTAAAATCCCACCATGTATGGTGGGATGTAACGTCTTTACTCTCCCATCAAGAATCTCTGGAGAACCCGTCACATCTGATATCTGTGCAACCTCAACTCCCACACTGGATAAGGCCTCATATGTACCTCCGGTACTAATGAGTTCAAACCCAGACCTATACAACGCCCCCCCCAAATCTTCTATTCCTGATTTATCATAAACGCTTATAAGCGCTTTCATCCATATTCTCCGTGTCACTCTTACATATAAATAAACTACATATTCTCAATTAAAACACGACCACTACCAGTATCTGTTACAACCTCACCCGTAATTAATGATCCTTTCACACTACCGAGGATAGTATTCGTTTCTTCAGGCTCACATACAACCACCATACCAAGTCCCATATTGTAGACACGATACATCTCTTCTATATCTATTCCACCCTGTTTTTGGATAAGCTGAAACACTGGTGGAGACTCCCATAAAGAGGCATCAAACCGAACCGCCAACCCACTGGGCAGCATTCGGGGCATATTCTCGTACAACCCACCACCAGTAATATGGGCAATACCTTTCGACATTTGAAAAACAGGTTTCAGGATCGAGTAATACGAAGGATGTGGCCGGAGGAGAGCTTCTCCTAATGTCTCACCCAATTCCTGCACATATTCAGAGAGTATCGTTCGATTCGCGTGTAACTGAAACACGTGTCTGACTAAAGAATATCCATTGGTATGAAGACCATTAGACGGAATACCAATTAATGTATCTCCTTCTTTTATATTTTCCATAGGTGTGAGCATCTGTTCAGCTTCCACAGCACCAACAACGAATCCAGAAAGGTCGAAGTTATCGTCCGAGAAAACACCAGGCATCTCGGAGGTCTCTCCACCAATGAGGGCACAGCCAACTTCTTGGCAAGCATTGGCAATACCTATAACAACAGTTTCGACGATATTTGGATCCATAACAGAAGTTGCAACATAATCGAGGAAAAATAGCGGGTCTGCACCAATAACGATCAGATCATTTACGCAAGCATTGACCAAATCGGCCCCGATTTGGTCAAAGTTATTAGCCATCACAGCTACCATAAGTTTGGTTCCCACCGGATCTGTGCTAGAGACTAGTACAGGATCCTTATATCCACCAACCCTATACATAGCACCAAATCCACCAACACCACCCAACACATTCGGACCATATGTTTTCTTGGCGACTTCTTTTATTCGTTCTTTAACTCTTTGGGAAGCCTCAAGGTCAACGCCTGCAGATTCATATGTAGCTCCAGACTGTGAAGAACTCATTTATTTGCCTTATTAGAATATTTAATGCATGTACAGATAACTTTTCACAGTTATAGATTACATAACATTGCTTTAGTTTGTTAATGCATCCAAATCTATTTCCCCTGTCCGGATCTTTTCTATCGTTTCGATCCAAAAGGAATGCTCTTTTGTTTGAATTTTCTCCCTCAAGGAGTCAACGGTCTCTTGAGGGGCAATTGGTATTTTCACTTGAGCTATTATTGTCCCTTGATCATAATTTTGATCTACTAAGTGAATAGTTACGCCACTTTCTGTTTCACCAGCATTGATAACAGCGGCATGTACTAGGTCCCCATACATTCCTTCTCCGCCATACTTCGGTAACAGAGCCGGATGACTGTTAACCACTCTTTTAGGAAAATCCTCAATTAATTGAGATCCAATTTTCTTCATATATCCTGCAAGTACAATCAAGTCTACTTTGTGATCGGTCATAACATTCTTTATAGATCGCTCAAGCTCTAACGTATTTGGGTGAGTAATCGCACTCATATGATATGAAGGTATGTTCGCGTTACTAGCCCTTCTAAGAGCTTTGGATCTGGAGTTGTTGCTTACGACAACTTTGACATTACCGTAAATATCCCCGGTTGCGCAGGCATCCATTATGGCCTGAAGATTCGTTCCTCCATGAGAAGCCATTACCCCTAAATTTATGGGCCTCCGAGAAAAATCTGGCAAAATTGCTAAATCCTAAAGGCTTAGGCTTCTAAGACCAACTTATCCATTTCTAATTGAACAGGTATGGGATATTTTCCCGTAAAACATCCCATACAATACTGGCTTTCATTTCCAGAGACAGATTTGATCAAACCTTCTGGGCTTAAGAAGCCTAAAGAATCCGCCCCTATAAAATCACATATTTCCTTTACTGACATATTAGCTGCTAAAAGTTCATCTTTAGTAGCTAAATCAACACCAAAATGACAAGGGGAAATGATGGGAGGAGCACAAATACGTAAGTGAATTTCCTTTGCACCTCCCTTCCTCAAAAGTTTCACAACATGAGGAGTGGTTGTACCTCGAACTATGCTGTCATCGACAACGACAACTTTTTTACCCTCTAAAATCTGCGGCAGATAGTTCAATTTACGCCGAACACCCAGTTCCCGAAGTCGTTGGTCAGGCAATATAAACGTGCGACCAACATACCTATTCTTTACAAGACCTTCGGTAAAAGGAATCCCTGATTCCTGAGAATAACCAACCGCTGCAGCCGTAGCTGAGTCAGGAACCCCAATGACAACATCAGCATCTACAGGAAACTCCCTTGCCAATTCCGCTCCCATCGACATCCTGCTTGAATATACTAGAGATCCATCCAAAATACTGTCTGGCCTAGCAAAATAAATTTGCTCAAAAACACAATTTCCAAAAGATCCCTTGGACGGTTTTTTATACACAGATTTGAGACCCTCGTCATCAATAACTACAGCTTCCCCTGGCTCCACTTCACGAACATAATCCGCACCTATATGATCAAGGGCACAAGATTCAGAAGCCAAAACCCAACCGCCATTTAGACGCCCCACGCATAGAGGCCTTACACCGAGTGGATCTCTCATGCCAATGAGTTGATCGCTAGTCATAATGACTAATGAGTATGCTCCTTGAAGTCTACGCATCGCGTAAGCCGATCGATCAGACCAATTATCCGCAGGAGCATTAGATATTAGGTGAGCAATTATCTCAGAATCTGCTGTAGATTCGAATGAGAGACCCCAATCAAATAATTCCTCTCTTAGTTCTAAGGCATTTATCACGTTTCCATTGTGACCAAGAGCTATCTCCACCCCTGTGCCTTTGGAAATAATTGGTTGGGCATTATTGATGTTACTGGATCCAGTCGTTGAGTATCGCGTATGTCCAACAGACATATAACCTGGCAGCCTAGACAGGTCATACTCTTGAAAGGCCTGTCCAACCAGTCCCATTTCTGTATGGACTCGTATAGATCTGCCATCACTGGTAGCTATTCCTGCGCTTTCTTGCCCTCTATGTTGCAGAGCATAAAGACCAAAGAAGACAGCTCTCGCAGCCTCTTCTCCTCTGGCATAGACTCCCACAACACCGCAAGCCTCCCTCGCGGAATCATCAAAATCATGAGAAATGTCCTGCTTTGGGGCAATATCTGTAGGGGTATTAGAAGATACGGGAGTTTCTCCCATTCTCACATTGGGAATCGGACTCGAAGTCCTATGCTGGTCGGAGCCTTGATCTTCACGGATAATTAAACCGTCTCCCAGTTGCTGATATGGTTATTCAAAACCTACCTCACAGACCGAAGAATGCGCCCTTGATATTACACATCTGATTATATGTCTGCGTTAATTAAGGGTCAAACGATAAATACCTACAAATCAAGAAGATCGACTCTCAATATCCAAATACGACGATGAATAATTCTATCCGCCGGTATCCAGATATTCTCTAAGGTCTTTTTTGCTCATACCCTCCAGTCCTAGTTGTCTAGGCCCTCGCCCCTCTGACCAAGCATCTAATCCCATCACAATACTTCCTATACCAACGAAGGCGTCAATGACAGGTGTTTGAACTCCATACTGGGTTCCCAACTTACTCCATGCCGCTATACCGTAGGGAATATCCTCCGTTAACCAGCGACTTTCCAGAGTTCCAGGAGCCTTTAGTCTAGTCAGCATATGACTCCCATTTATAGCTTCCCACAGAGTACCTCGAGGGCCAAAACCAGCCTCATGGAAAGCTTTGCCAACGGGAGTTAATTGATAGCCAAGTTCAGCACCAACTGCGATTCTCTCTTCGTCAACAACCTCTATAACTTTTGCTACACTCTCAGAAACCCCTTCCTCATAGAAATAGAACTCGCCCCTTGAGTACTCGACCCTTCCTGCGTTCATTAATACTCCTGCCGGGTGAACAACCGGATTCATCGATGACAACCCACACTCAAGCGCATCGCTATACGGTGAAATTCCCGGAAAAAGAGGCTTCAAGTCAGCCAATACATTGTTTGTCTTCACTGACGGGAAAACTCCCAATCCCAAGGAGGAAACTTCTCCCCAAATAATCGCGCTATCGCCAGATGTTTTACGACACACGTAAGGAGCTGTATCAACCTCAGCCACAGTTATGTCAGAAACACCAAAATCTGCGGCAATTGCCGAAAACTCCAAGGAGCCCAATGTCCCTGGCATAACGACTACAGTATGATCGGAAGTAAGATGAGAACCAGTAAACTCTGCAAAAGGTCTATGGGCATAAGCTGGAACTATCAAAAGCAGTAAGTCAGAAAACGCAAGAGCTTCTGACGGATCGAGTGTCACAAGAGAAACAGGAGCCGGTCCATTTTCCATAACACCCTCGAGAGTGATACGACCAGTCTTAATAATTTGATCGACACTTTCCGCAAAATCCGGGTGTTCTAGAATACAAATTTCATTTCCTAGGTGACTCAGACGAGCGGCAACTGAGAAAGCAGTGTTACCCCCTCCCATGATTGTGACTTTTCTTCCTGACATTAAGTTTTCCTCACTTTTTTGTGGACTTAACCACCTAAAAACATATCGAGTATATTTCCTGCTCTCCCGCTTCTACGTTTAAAAAATTCTGTATATCCACAGTTTTCACAAGTTATATGCGAAAATTGCTGGTTCTGAACATCAAGAAATCTTGATAATCCTCCGCCCGTAGTCCGAATTGTTCCGGTTTCATACGATTCATTCTGACATTTAGGACACTTATATTGGTTTATTGTTTCGGGTTCGTTCTGCAAACTACAATCCTCCTAATACAACTTGATGGCCTCAGTTTACTTTCATATTTCAATAAATCGCAAAACATAAAATCATCGGCTAGACAATTTTGAACCAGAATTTGAATGCGTTGGAAATCCTTTTTTATTGAGTAACATAGTTATGAAGAATGAAACCAACAAAACTGCCACACATACACTAAACACGTCCCCAATGGATTCACTTAATGAATTCCTTAAAACTGCAAGAATATCCCCAGGCATTTCTGCAGAAACCATAGACATTTGAGCGTCAGGATCTACCAATACCCTAGGGTTAGTTTTAAGCTCGTCAAAAACATCATTACTTATTGGAACAGCTAAATTTTCAACTGCTCTATCTAAATTGGCAACAAATCTATGAGACATAAGAGAACCTAGAAGAGATAGGCCTACAAGACCGCCAAAAGTTCGAAGAAACTGTATGAAACTAGTCGCAGCACCAATAGCACTAGGGGGACTAAAATTTTGCACAGCTATGGTAAAAGTAGGGAAAGTACTCCCAAGACCAAATCCAAGCAGAATAATGTACGACACGGCACGTGGATAGTCTGACGTACTGTCTAAAGTGGAAAACAAAAATACCCCGACAGCCATTAGAGCGACCCCAACTAAACCTTGAATTCTAAAATAACCTCCAGTTCTAGAAAGGATCTGACCTGAAATGGCGGCTCCAAATACTATCCCCAGCATCATTGGAGTCAGAAATGTTCCGCTACTGGTAGCAGAAAAGGCCAAAACTCCCTGAAAGTATAACGGTACAAAAATAATAGCCCCAAACATCGCAAACCCAGTAAGCAAGCTTAAAATGAGTCCTATAGTAACCATTCTCTCTTTGAAGAGATTTAAAGGCAAAATAGGATTATAAGTTTTGGTCTCCACAATCACGAGTATGATCAAGGATATTAATCCGGTTACTATGGGACCAACGACATAAAACGATGTCCATTCATATTGGACTCCACCTAGAGACAACCCGACCAGCAGGAGAACTACTCCAACTATAAGAAGACAAATACCAGGATAGTCTATCCGCCTGTTCTCTCGGTTGCTTTCACCGGGAGTATCTGGAAAAAACCTTGCCAGTAAAAACACAACCGGTCCTGCAAGAGGAACATTAACAAAAAAGATCCATTTCCAAGAAAACGTATCAGTAAGAAATCCCCCAAGTGTTGGACCAATCACCGAAGCCAATCCAAAACATGCAGCCAAAAGACCAATATATTTGCCTCGATCCGATGGGGGGAAAAGATCAGCTATTGATATAAATGTCACCGCCATTATCGTGCCTCCCCCAATCCCTTGAATAATTCTAAAAATTATCAACTGCGTCATATTCTCACTAAAACCGCATAATATTGAGCCCACCATAAATACAAAAACTGAGCCTATAAATATCCATTTCCTACCATAAATATCGGATAATTTGCCCACTATTGGGGCGGCGGTCGTAGAGGCAACCATGTACCCTGTAGTTATCCAGGTGTACTTGTCGAACCCGCCAAGATCAGCAATTATTCGGGGTGTTGCAGTGCTCACGATCGTTTGATCTAATGCTGCCAAAAACATTGCCAGCATCACACATACTAATGTGATTATTACCTGCGAGCGCGGTAAGGAGACAAATTTAGAGGAATTTTGATCTGGTAAGGATTCCTGTAGACCCGTCTCTTTCAACGAATCGTTCTTCATTTCTTAATGCCTTTCAGACTATATTTATACCTCTCATAGGTGTTGGTTTTTCTGAACGAAAAATATCTATAGTCGCCAATAACTTAGAAAAGGAGATCGAATTGCACACTATCACTTTTCCCAAAACAATCAAGCCATTCCTAAAGGAATAACCAACATCTTCGAATAACATACCTCTAATCTACAAGAGGCTGAGCAATAATCCAGAGACTGATTGCCGTGTAAAAAACCATCAACACGAGCATTGGATACTGGCTTTTCACAGCCTGAACGTGGTTACTAGTTCTTCTTAAAGCAATTATATGAGCAATATAAACCGAAATTATATGACCCACCACCAGGGAGACTACAGAGGCTATCCATGCGAAG
>ERZ724561.196-NODE-196-length-12214-cov-1.980309_pt1 | contig 12214 bp, 7 predicted proteins | sample MGYA00375855_ERZ724561 | MGnify/ENA primary metagenome ERZ724561 (study PRJEB28725, sample SAMN03264854) | marine sediment metagenome | biome: marine pelagic biome; feature: marine oligotrophic desert; material: ocean water | place: Pacific Ocean:North Pacific... | reverse complement strand
CCATCATGAAGCTCGAAGGCAAACACGCTTTACTTCAAATGTTTGTAGCTGAAGGCGTGAATTATGTATTCGGTAATCCGGGCACCAGTGAAACTCCCATGATGACCATTTTGCCTGAATATAAGGATTTAGATTACATACTTGTCCTACAAGAGGGAGTCGCTGTCGGAATGGCAGAGGGATATGGGAGAAGTACAGGAACTGTGCCACTGGTGTCTTTGCACATCGACAACGGAATGGCCAACGGCCTGTCGCTGATGATTGACCAGTTACGTTCAGGAACACCCATGGTAATGACAGCTGGAAATAAAGATATTAGAAAGTTAGGTCCAGGCCGCTCAGACCTTGCAGAACTAGCTAGGCCTTTTGCCAAATGGAGCGCAGAAATCACCCACGCCGGACAAGTTCCATCAGTCATACGACGAGCGTTCCAGGAGGCCAAAACTTCACCAACCGGACCGGTATTCGTCGGAATGAGTGCTAATGCTTTTGATGATGTCGCAGACGTGAATATCCAACCATCGACAGATGTTGTGCAGAATTCATCAACTGACCCAAATACATTAGAGGAAGTATGTGATCTTCTTTCGACCGCCAGCAAACCAATTATGATTATTGGAGACCGACTTAATGGAGCTAACCAAGCAGCAGTAAAATTGGCTGAAACTGCAGGTATTCCTGTATATGGTCATGGTTCATTCGAAGTCAACTTCCCCGCGACACACCCTCTATGGCAAGGCAACCTCTCTGTACGTAACCCCGATGCCGTTAAAGCAATAAGATCAGCAGATCTAATCATTGCTGCTGGCTGTACAGTATTTGATGATTTTTTCTACCAAGCTGAAGACATAATTCCCAAAAGCGCAAAATTAGTACACATTGATTCAGACCCAAGTTCAGTGGGTAAATCCGAACCAAGCGACATTGCAATTCTTGCTGCACCTTCGGAAGTAATAACTCAGTTAGCTGAATCTGTCTCATATGAATTCACAGGCACCAAGGCTGAAGAGGCCGCCCTGCGAGTAAAAGATGCAGCATCAGTATCAAGCGCACGTAGAGAAGCATTCGCCAAATCAGCCATGAAACAACGAAACATGTCTCCTATGAGCCCATCTACGTTTGCAGCCACGTTCGCTGACGCGTTGCCTTCTGATGCCACTGTATTCAACGATGGCATAAGTACCGGAGGGTTAATTTTCGAAGCAATGAGCCCAGATGAAAGAGGAAGCTACTACGCTATTCGTGGAGGGGCTATCGGGTGGGGAATGGGAGCAACTATGGGAGTTCAACTTGGTCAGCCGGATAGGCCAGTAGTAGGAGTCATGGGCGATGGAACGGCAATCATGACGATACAGGCTTTATGGACAGCCGCCAATTCAAATATCCCTGCTGTTTTTGTTATCTGCAATAACCGTTCGTACAGGATATTAAAACTCAATTCAAATGTTTACCATAGGATGCAAGGACTACAAACACCAGAGAGCTATGTTGCCTCAGATTTCGACCTTCCCCTCGACTTTAAATCGCAGGCAGATGCTTACGGAGTTGAAGGTGTCAGGGTTGAAACGCCCGATGAACTAACCGCACAAATTCAACGAGGATGTGAATTAAATAAACCACTGGTGATAGATGCCGTAATCGATGGAACAGTTTAGTCTGCTGATACTGGGCAATTAATTAGTATTCAGCTTGCTATTGAACTTTGACGCGTGCCTAAAGTGCAACATCAAAAGCGTCTCAAGAGTTAGAATTCTCATAAATTAAGTCACACGATTCGTTTTCGGTTATTTTTCTGGGAGCACTCTATTGGAACTCAGGGTAAATCGCGCCAAACAGAAACTCGCTAACGGTGAAATAGTCACCATCGTAAGTGGAATTACTCATCCCGATGATATAGATGCCGTAGGGCCATTGGGATTTGACGGGATATGGCTAGAAGGGGAACACGGAGCGACGGATGCATCTGACCTAGGAAATCTAACCAGGGCATGTGATATCTGGGGAATGACTTCTGTTGCCCGAATCAATCTGAACGAGCAGGGACTCATCTACCGCACCCTCGACCGCGGAGCTCAAGCTATTGTCGTACCCCATGTGAACAACGCCGCTGAAGCTCGAAACGTAGTGGAAGGTGGCAAATTCACACCCAAAGGCAAGAGAGGAATGTTCACCAGTCGACAAGGTCTGGGTGTCTCAAACTATTTTGATAGCGCCAATGACCAATCCATGTTAATCGTTCTCATAGAGGACATCATCGCATGGGAAAACTTAGATGAAATCATAGCGGTTGAAGATATAGACGTTTTCTTCGTAGCCCCTTCTGATTTTGCATCATCTATGGGACATATGGGCGATATCCAACATCCTGATGTACAAGAGAAAATCAACGACTCAATGTCACGAATTGTCGCAGCCGGTCGTAATGCTGGCGCTCTCGCTACAAACGAGAATGTCGCGAGTTACACTGAAATGGGAGTCAGGTTCTTTATGACAGGCGCTGGCCCTTGGATCGCCAACGGTTTTAATGAATTCGTTGCAAACGCAAACGCTGCCAAATAACCAAAACAAGATTTAACCAATTGAACAATTTGATGTCAAAACGACTTATGGTGGTTGCTTTAATCGCCACCCTATCAATCCTATCTGCGTGCCAGGCCGCCGGTAAAAATCCCGACAACGTCGAAATTCCAATTATTCAACCGACAGCTGATACATCTTTATGCCATAACAAAGCGTATCCACAAGAAGCCCCAAAATTCGAGGATATTTCAACTGATCAACTTGTGGGCGAAGCAGATGGTATAAAAATTTACGATCGAGTAGAAGGAAGCGGCACCCCTCCAAAAATTGAAGACATGGTTACTGTCAATTACACCGGTTGGCTTGATGACGGATGTGTATTTGATTCTTCTTATTCACGCGGCACGACGAGTGACCTCATCCTCGTATCCTTGATACAAGGATGGAGAGAAGCAATGCTAACTATGTCACCGGGAACGATAAGGCGCGTTGAAATTCCGGCTCCTCTCGCATACAAAGAAATCGGATCACCACCAATGATCCCGCCTAACGCCACACTAACTTATGAAATTGAACTGGTCAGTGTCCTGACGCCGGCACAGGCAATTGCCACAGCTACAGTGATTGCTGCCAATGCGACGGCTACTCCAGTTCCTACAACCACACCAGAGGGAGGATCCATAGTGTCTGATTGTGATAATTCTGATTACCCTGAAACGGCTCCGCAGTTCGAAGATGTGACCGAAGATCAATACACCGACGAGGCATCGGGTATTCGCGTGTTCGACATAAAAGTAGGTGATGGCAAAACCCCAGATCAAAATAACCGGGTTGATGTCCATTACACAGGATGGCTCGCATCTGACGGCTGCGTATTTGACTCTTCGTACGCAAGAGGTCAGTCAATCTCATTCCCCGTCGGAGGAGTTATCCCAGGCTTCCGAGACGCGATACTGGGTATGAAAGTCGGAGGACAACGACGCGTGTACATACCCTCAGATCAAGGGTATGGCCCTCAGGGTGCGGGTGCAGCAATCCCACCGAATGCGGACCTAGTATTCGATATCGTCCTAGAAGACGTTCGGTAAAGCAGCGCAAGGATTCATCGCGTATCACTTACTGTACGTTTATGTGCTGTGTTACCTGGGACAGAAAATACATCCTGATGCACAGCAGGAACAAAATCACACTGCCTAATGCCACGAAAAAAACCATGACATGAAAATTAAAAAGGTTGAAAACATATACGTTGACGAGTTCTGGCAGATGTGCTGGATTCGTCTTCACACTGACTCTGGAGAGATCGGACTAGGCGAAACATGGTATTTACCTAGGTCCGTCGCCGCCGTGGTCCACGAGTTATTCGGTCCCACTCTAATTGACCGAGATCCGATGGATCGCGAAGGAATATGGGACGAATTATTTAAGCTTGCAGGCATATTCACATACTCAGGTGCGGAGCTAAGAGCACTCTCCGCAATAGACATAGCATTATGGGACATCGTAGGCCAGGCTCTTGATCAGCCAATTTACAATCTTCTAGGTGGAAAATGCCGAGACAAAATCCGCATTTACAATACTATTGGCAGCTACGGTAAGTGGCAGGATAACGAATTTGAGCAACGGGATCCCGTTGGTTTCTTGCAAAGTCTGATTGACGAAGGAATCACCGCTGCGAAGGCTTACTACATGGCACCTTATGCCGCCGAGTCCGGTGGTAATTTCGTTTCGGCAAAGCAGATCAAAGAAGGTCTGGCACCACTCGAAAAACAGCGAAAAGCCCTAGGAGATCAAATCGAAATCGCTCATGATGGCGGCGGCCAATGGGCATTAGCTCCAGCCATTAGGATCACCCAAGCGATGGATGAATTCGATCTGCTTTGGCAGGAAGAGATGATCCATCCGGTAAACGCTCAAGCCCACCTAAAGTTGGCCAACGAAACCAAAACGCCAATATGTGCTGCTGAACGATTGATGACTCGTTTCGAATTTCGTGAATACATTGAAACAGGCGCTGCAGAAATTGTAATGCCCGACCTGATATGGACTGGTGGAATCTCAGAAACTAAAAAGATAGCGACACTGGCCGATACTTATCAAACCCCAATTGCACCGCACGATTGGACAGGGCCGGTAAACGTCTTCGCCTGCGCTCACATATCGATGAATTGCCAAAACGTAATGATTCAGGAAACTAATCGCGCCTATTACCGTGGCTGGTATGACAAATTCATAGAACCTAACATCATCATCAAAGATGGCTACCTGCTTGCACCCGAAGGTCCCGGACTGGGCACCCGTCTCAAAGCCAGTGTTTTTGATAGACATGACGTCCACGTAGAACAAACCACCGAGGCTCGTATTTGGGAACCTGTGGGATTCAAAGACCCTGGGCAAAAAGTAGCGAACTTTTTCTCACCAAACGTCCCAAAAGATCAAGAATAACCGGATTAATGTCAACAATAGTATTACAACATTAACTCAAAAATTCCATATCCTCACCGAAACAATCTCATATCGAATTTTCGACCGGTAACATACCTAAATGTCCACTCAATATCTTTCTATCGACGTAGGGTCGACATCTTTAACGGCTGTAATTATCGATATAGAGTCGAAATCGGTGGTCGGATCGTCTAGCGCAGCCAACACATCGGAAATCACCTCAACTGCAGATAAGAAAATCGGCCGATCTGAATGGAACCTCGAGCACATGGCCGACCTTGCGATCACCAACGCAGCAAATCTCATCAAACACACAAACTCGCAGCCCGCAGCAATTGGAATTACCGGTCAACAGCAAGGACTACAGCTTTTAGACAAGCAACTCAAAACAGTCGGCAATTTCATATCCTGGCAAGATCAACGTTCCAAAGACTTAATCCGAGGTAAAAACCACACGTACCTTGATGCAATGGGCGAGCTTGGAGGTGCAAAAACCGATACTGGTGGACTCCCAGCCTTTGAAAACACAGGGTGCCCAATTGTCACAGGTTATACCGCTCCAAATCTATACTGGCTCAAAGTTAACAAAGAGCTCTCATCAAAAGTTTCCAGTATGCACGGAACAACCGCTCCTGAATTCGTTGTCTCCCGTCTGACAGGGACTCGCCCCGTCACTGATCCAACCGATGCAGTCAGTTGGGGCGTTTACGATTTGGACAAAATGGAATGGAACTACAACCTTATCGATTCGCTTGGTCTTGACCAGTCTCTACTATCGGATCTCGCAGAGTCATGTTCGCCAGCAGGAGCCCTGACCAGACAGATGGCAGCAAGGCTGGGTGCAAAAACTGGAATACCAGTTTCTGTCGCTTCTGGCGATCATCAGTGCAGCTTCGCAGGGACTGTCACAGATTATGAAAACACACTAGCAATAAATATCGGCACAGGAGGACAGGCGTCAGTCTATGTTGAGCACACCATCTCACGTGGGTGGCTTGAACTTAGACCATTTATTCAAAGTGGCTACCTGCTCGCTGGAGTAGGGGTCGTCGGAGGTCGAACGTTCCGCACTCTCAAAGATTTCTTTAAGAACTCCAGCAGTGCATTAACCGGATACGAAATGGATTCAGATGTGATGTACGAAAAATTAGTTGAACTGGCAACCAATGTACCGGCAGGTTCAGAAGGTGTGGTCGTGGACCCACTGTTCACAGGTTCTCGTAGCAACCCTCGAGCGAAAGCAGCAATACGTGAAATAACTCCAGGAACGTTTACACCCGGACACATAGCGCGTGCCCTTTTCGAAGCGATGGCAGCCCAGTTGGCAGGTTCTTACAGAGAAGCGGTCAAACTGGGAGCAGGAGAACGTTCGTTTCTCATAGGATCGGGAAACGGACTAAAACTGAATCCAGTACTGTGGGAATCTATCAATGCTGAGTTAGGTATGCATGTCCAACTGAGTCCGCACAACGAAGAAGCAGCCATTGGTGCTGCCCTATGTGCAGCCGTAGCTGATGGCTCATTTAATTCGATGAATGAGGCAAGTGCGTCATTTTTAAATTTCATCCCCCCCTCGACTAGCGATGAGGCTTAATGACAAACTTGACGCCTTTTCCTTCACCAGAATCAATAATTGCTTGCGGGACATCCTCAAGCACATAACGATCAGAAATTACTCCGTCTAGGTTCAGCGTATCGATTTCAGCTGGAGTTCGAGCAAACACATCCCCGCGTCCAAACGCACCTTTCAAGGTTATCTCTCGATAATGGATATCGTACATATCGACAGGTAAAGCAGCGCCCTCAGGGTTGACTCCGATCATCAGCACTTGGCCACGCGGCCTAACAACCTCGAAGCACTTAGCTACAAGATTCGGCTGCCCTACAGCTTCAGCAGCAATGTTCGCACCATTACCACCATTATGATCCTTTATAAATTCCTGAAGGTCGCCCTCTCCTGGGTCATGAAGCAAATCCGCACCAAATTGAGTTGCCATCTCACGCCTGCTTAGCACCGGCTCAGACATCACCATGCGGTCCACACCTTGGCGTTTTAAGAAGGCCAAGGTAAATAACCCCATAATTCCACCCCCCACTACAACTCCAAAATCATTGTCATCAATTCGCATCATCTCGGCACCCGAAAGGCAACATGATGCAGGTTCAGTCAATGCAGCGTGTTCAAGATCCAACGTGTCAGGTATCTTCACCGCCGATTGAGAAGGGGCAGTTGCATATTCCGCAAACATTCCAGAAGTAAGATAAGTGTTCTGACAACGTGATTGCGACCATGTAATACATGCTGAACATTCACCACAATGACTGGTCGTGTTCATTGCCACCCGTTCCCCAATACGGTTTGCATCTACACCTTCACCAATTGAAACAATTGTCCCTGAGCCTTCATGTCCAAGAACCTTGGGTGGTGTGGCGGGAAACAGACCTTGTGTGATGTGCACATCAGTGCCGCAAACACCGACCGTGTCCACTTTTACAATTACTTCTCCAACCGAAGCTTTTAGATCCGATGTTCGGTCAAGCGAAAAATCCGATCCCCCGTGCCAGGTCATCGCACGCATTAGCAAGTAGTCCTCAAAATTACTTCAGCCCCACAACGGATACAGGTTTATAAACCGCTAGGGTATTTTATTTATTGGGCTTAACAACAATGTTAACCAGCCGGCCCGGAACATAGATAGCTTTAACCTCGGTCATGCCTTCCATATGCCGAGCAACGTTTTGACTTGCCCTTACCGCTGATATGGCACCATCTCGGTCAATATCCGCAGCAACCTCAATCTGATCACGGAGCTTACCATTCACTTGAACAGCAAGCGTAATCATATCGCTTGTCGTCAGCGTTTCATCGAACTGAGGTAAAAGTTCCAAATGGATTGAACTTGAATGACCTGTTCGTTCCCACAATTCTTCTGCCAAATGAGGGGCGAAAGGAGCAATTTGCAATAACAATCGGTCTACAGCCCAACGCCATGAATTAGCAGAAATATCACCTGCATCAAAACGACGTATTAATTCGGTCGTGTATTCCATAAGAGCAGCTATAGAGGTATTAAATTTGAACGATTCCATATCGGTAGTTACACGCTGAGTCGTTATGTGAGATGCGCGCTCCAAACTACGCTCACCTTCAGATCCCTTCAAAATCGATTCATCTCGTTGTGCCAAACCCCACACACGACCCAACCAACGTCTAATACCGTTGATTCCGGAATCCGACCAATCACCTCCCTGATCCCAAGGACCGAGAAACATCAAATAACAACGAATCGTATCTGCGCCATGTTTCGCCACCACTGGATCAGGTGTCAGAGGGTTAGATCGTTTAGAAATCTTCTTATGGTCTTTAATCAACATTCCTTGGTTCATCAAGCGCGAATATGGTTCATCGAAATCAACATACCCGAGATCGCGCAAAGCCTTGTTAAAGAAACGCGAATAGAGCAAATGCATTACTGCGTGCTCAGCCCCTCCCATGTAATGACTAACAGGCATCCATGCACGAATTTTCTCCGAGTCTATCGGATGCTCATCCGCGTTCGGACTGGCGAATCGGAGGTGATACCAAGATGAACACACAAATGTATCCAGCGTATCGGTTTCACGCTTTGCCGCTTTTCCACATTCAGGACATGTGGTATTCAAAAACTCAGCGTGCTCAGTTAGTGGCGATTTACCATCAGAACTAAACTTGACATTTTCCGGAAGTAAGACGGGTAAATCTTGTTCTGGAACCGGCTTAGCTCCGCAATCATCACAGTAGATAATTGGGATCGGTGTACCCCAATAACGCTGTCGCGAGATCAACCAGTCACGAAGATGGTACGTAACCGTTCTAGCGCCCCATTTATTCAATTCAATTTTATCTGCGATAGCCTCTTTTCCATCTTTGCTGGACATCCCATTAAATTCTGCTGAATTTACTTGCAAGCCATCTTTTATCCATGCATTCGCCAGCTCGGCGCCATCCCAATGGGGTGGTGCAACTACAACTCGAATCTCCAAATCGTATTTTTTTGCAAAAATGAAGTCCCTTTCATCATGCGCAGGCACACCCATCACAGCGCCTGTCCCATACGTGGCAAGCACATAATCACCAACTAGCACGGGAACCCGTTCACCATTCAGTGGATTGATGCAATAGGCACCGGTTGCAACCCCGGTCTTTTCTCGTTCGGTTGAAGTACGCTCAATTTCAGTCTCTTTACCTGCCTGTTCGACATATTGCTCAACAATTTTCCTTTGGGAGTCCTGAGTTAATTTTTCAACCAAAGGATGTTCGGGAGCCAATACAACAAAAGTGACTCCGTACACTGTGTCTATACGTGTAGTAAATGTCTGAATTTTTTCCCCTGGTGCAAATTCGCCTACGTCAAACCCGATCGTTGTGCCAGTAGAACGTCCGATCCAGTTTCGCTGCATCGTTTTAATTTTGTCGGGCCAGTCAATACTATCCATTTGAAGCAGTTCATCGGCATATTTAGTAATGGCGAAGAACCATTGCGGAAGCGCTCGCTTAACCACACTCTCTCCACAACGTTCGCAAGAACCATCCTTTACCTGTTCATTTGCGAGAGTGGTCTGATCTTTTGGGCACCAGTTCGCCTGGCCATGCTCACGATAGGCTAGGCCATTTTTATAGAACTGCAAAAAGAAATATTGATTCCATCTGTAGTATTCAGGATCCGATGTAACCAACTCACGTGACCAGTCATATGAAGTACCCATGGCACGGAATTGTCTTCGAGCGGTTTCAATATTTTCGTAAGTCCATTGACGTGCATCCGCACCTCGTTCAATTGCAGCATTTTCCGCCGGCAGACCAAATGAATCAAACCCTTGCGGGTGCATAACGTTGTATCCCTGCATACGCTTAAATCGAGCATACGCATCCGCCGGGGCATAGGCATACCAGTGACCCATATGAAGGTCTCCAGATGGATACGGGAACATCGTCAAGGCATAATAATTCTTCTTGCCTTCGACACAGTCTTTTGCATTGTAAATGCCATCAGACTCCCATTTTAATTGCCATTTTCGCTCGATATCCGAAGGGATATAACGACCTAAGTCATTACCCGAATCTCCACTATTGGAACCACCAGGAATCTTATCAGTCGTAGTCAATACTTATATCCGAACTTATGAGTGATCAATGTAACAGAACTAGACAGTTTCATTTAATTGGACCACTAAAGGTAAAACGTAAAACTTTCCAGATCTCAGATTTTATCAATCAAACAGGGATGTGCGTTTTTGTGTCGCATTTTTCCAAAAATCTGTTGCCCACCAAAACACGTTACTTTCAAAACGCGAAAATATCGCGAAGGTACAAAGCAAAACAGGCACAATAATATGGCTGATAAACAACTTTAAATCGACGAAAGTATTTTATGTGCCTTAACAGGCCAATCAACTGTCGTGCCAGCGGCCCCTGATTTATACGCACGTTTCAAGGCTTGCATAGAGTTACCTATACCCCAAGTTCTAACAGACAGCCCGGATTCGTTAGCGATGTCTATTTGGTGTTTGGTTACGTTCATTGCATTTGGATAAATACCTGAAAGCCCTAGATCCACTGCAACTCTTAGTGAATTCTTGTCAATTTTCTGAAGCAACCAACCGTGTGCAATTTCAGGCATTAGTGCAATGGAACGTTTAAGCTGTTCGACATGAAACGATGAGATAGTGACCCCGGGCGATAGGTAATTACCTGTGTGTTGACCAATAAAGCCCCAATTTCTCAAAGATTCCATGACTTTGACAGGCAACTCAGGCTGGGTAGATTTTAATTCAAGATGAGCATGGATTTTTTTTTGATAACGCTCTAAAAATTCATCTAAGGTGGGCACGAAAGCGTCAGGATATGCAAGTGGACCTGTGGACCCAGCACCATCATCTGGTCCCTCGAACCAAAGACCAGCATTCAGTGATTTAATTTTGGCTATGCTCGTCTCGGCAACAAGGCCTTGAATACCAGTGGTTCGATCCAAGAATTCATCATGAATTAAAATACAACGTCCATCACTGGACAATTGGATATCTGTCTCAATATTGTCAAACCCCATTTCCAGTGCAAGGTCAAATGCTTCAAAGGTATTCTCAGGAGCATCGTATGCTCCTCCTCTATGAGCAATTAGGGTGAATTGTTTTTTGCTCTTTTTTATTGGCACAAAATTAACCCTACCTCATAATGCAATATCCACCATTAATTGTTCTAAGTGTAAATTATAGGTTGTGCAAATCTTGATTCAATTTTTCAAAGTAAAAAAATATTAATTATTCTTCACTTAGAAAGTTCATACTTATAAAGTTACTACCCAATACATGTAAACTCTAATCATGTTTGAATCACTTTCCGACAAGCTTAATGGAGTCTTTGGCAAACTAACAAATAGCGGCAAACTATCGGAAAAAAATATAGATGATGCCCTACGTGAAGTACGACTATCTTTGCTCGAAGCCGACGTAGATTTCAAAGTCACACGCCAATTTGTAAAAAACGTTAAACAAAGAGCAAGTGGCGATAAAGTCTATAACTCTCTAACTCCTGGACAGACAGTAATTAGAATTGTCCGAGAAGAGTTAATAAACATCCTCGGTGGAGAAACTGTTGAATTAGAAAGAGCTAACCAGCCACCAAGTGTAATTATGCTGGCGGGTTTACAGGGATCTGGCAAGACTACATCCGCCGCCAAATTAGCTCTCCATCTGCGTAAACAAAAACACTCGGTAATGTTGGCCGCATGTGACCTGCAGCGACCAGCAGCTATCGAACAACTCAAACAATTAGGTCTGCAGCTCGATCTCGATGTTCACTCAGAACAATCTCCTAACTCCACACCATTAACTGTTGCTAAAGCTGCAGTTAATAAAGCTGCCAAAAACCGCGTGCACTACCTAATCCTTGATACTGCTGGTCGACTCGCTGTAAATGATGAATTAATGAGCGAACTCGAAGAAATACGAAATGCTACATCACCAGTGGAAACACTTCTTGTTGTTGACGCCATGACTGGGCAGGATGCGGTGAATTCAGGCAGTACATTCAATTCAAGGATAGGAATAACAGGAATAATTTTAACGAAGATGGATGGAGATGCTCGTGGGGGTGCTGCACTCTCAATGCGGTCAGTGACTGGCGTTCCGATCAAATACATAACTGTTGGAGAAAGACCGGATCAATTAGAGGTTTACCACCCTGATCGAATTGCATCGAGAATCCTAGGAA
>ERZ724561.195-NODE-195-length-12219-cov-3.800198_pt1 | contig 12219 bp, 14 predicted proteins | sample MGYA00375855_ERZ724561 | MGnify/ENA primary metagenome ERZ724561 (study PRJEB28725, sample SAMN03264854) | marine sediment metagenome | biome: marine pelagic biome; feature: marine oligotrophic desert; material: ocean water | place: Pacific Ocean:North Pacific... | reverse complement strand
CCTATCGGCCGCCGAAGGAGTCCTAGGGCAACGCTACGGACATCCATCGGATGCCATCAGGGCTGGTTCCGATGGGGTGATCGTGGGCACAGGGATACATGGCTCGGACGAGCCCGGGGCGGCGGCCAAGGCATACGCCGATGCTACATGGGCTGCATTGATTTCTAGATGACTTTCACTCGGCCTCAAGAAGAGTCGGATGACCCCTCATATGCAACACAAGGAGTTAATGCAACAAGGCCAATAAAACATAGAATCATGATATATTCAGCCGGCCCCTCTGAAGGTGCTCCTTCTGCCACGGTCCAGAGATATTGGGAGATTAACAAGGCCACCGCTGCCATTACACCACCAAGCCAAGGACGCATCGGCCCTACCTCCTTGCCCATTACGGCCGTAAGTAGGAACACCAGAACCCCGATTACACCCACTGCTAGACCACCCTGTGCGATTGTCTGCTGGGTAGAGTCTAGCACCATGGTAAATTCGTTCCCATCATTATCCTGTTCTGTGAGTTCACCCTCCGTAGCCATATCTGCTAAACCAGACATCATGAACATCATCAACAGAGCGAAGACAATCCATAGGATACCAAGTCTTTGCAGCCTGGTTTCATCATCTAGATCCAATGTCGGGTCGCCGATCGCCATTGCTGGCATGTAGGCAATTGGACCTATCATAAACAACATGAAAACAGCCCAGAACACCATCCCATTCTCGCCCATAACCACACCCATCACGACCATCAATGCTGGAATTCCCAAGGTTACCCCCATCCTCGCGTTAGGGACTGAAAGGAAGAGTGCCAAACCAGCACCCCCCATCATCACCAGAAAGAGGTAGTCAATATTGTCCTCTACTCCTCCCTCCACTGCCCAGTAGGCGAATACAGCAAAAATTCCCAACTGAGACAGTGTCAGCAGGGATTTAGCGGAAAGGTCGATTGTTGGCATTTTGAACAAGGCATTGTCTTCCATGAATCCACAGGTAGGAAGATGGTTGATTATGATTGGCGGTCAGGGAAGATACTCTTCCAACAAAGGCAGATACTCCGTTAAATCGACAAAACCAGCGTAGTGCGCCCCAGCGGCCCCGGCCCCGGATACCACCAACAGAAGCAGGATCCTCCTCAACCACTTGCGCTTCTTCCTCGGTTGCTCCTCTGGCTCAGGGTCCGTCTCCGGAGTATCCTCAGATGGTATCTCCACCGATTCGGGCATCGGCGGCATCAGGGGTGGCATAGGCAAGACTGGTTCCTCGTCCTCGACCTCTGGGTAGAGCTTGTCGAGGTCAGCGAGTCCGGGAGCAGGCGGGATCTCTCCCAACATCGCGTCCCACTGCTCGTCGAAGACCGACTGGGTGAGGGGGGTGACGAGTACACCCACAGCACCCGCCGAGTAGGCTGCATCACGGGCTTTCGAGGCGCCTGACCTCGAGCTGATGATGGCTATTCTGGCACTGTAGTCGGTCTCACGCATCTCCAGTGCTGCGATATGACCGTCCATTGACGGAAGGTCGAGTGCTAGGAGCACTAGGTCGGGCTGCAGTCTGACGTACTCGTCGACCGCCTTGTCGCCGTCGCCGCAGATCTCGGTGCGCCAGCCCTGGTGTTTCATGATACTGCGTATCCTGCCCTCAGTGGTGGCGTGGCCGACCACCACGAGTGCTAGTGGCTGGTCCTCGTCCGACATCTCGTGGCGACGTGTAGGTCGCGCTTCAAGAACGCCGCGGTCACCGGCCCGATTATCACTCTAGAATGGAATCGATGAGCCAACCGGGGTCGAAGTCGATGAGGTCGTCGTAGCCCTGCCCGACGCCAGCCAGCACTATCGGGCGGCCGGTGGCGTGGGCAATCGAAAGGGCCGCACCACCCTTCGCGTCGGTGTCGAGCTTGCACAGGGCGGCACCGTCGAAACTCAGCATGCGCTGGAACTCGATTGCTTGGCTGACCGCGTCATTTCCAGCCAAGGCATCGGCAACGAATATCACCAGATGGGGTTGTGTGACTCTGTGGACCTTGCGCAGCTCCTCCATCAGGTTGGTCTTGTTCTGCATCCTGCCCGCGGTGTCGATGATTACCACGTCCTCACCGCGCGCCTTCGCGCTATCGACGGCGTCACGAGCCACCGCTGCTGCGTCCCCCCCCCTCTGGCTGCGGATGCAACGGACGTCGAGGCGTTCGGCGTGGGTGGCTAACTGGTCAATCGCACCTGCTCTGAAGGTGTCTGCTGCCGCTAGAACCACACTGTGTCCGCTTTGAGATAGTCTGTTGGCCATTTTGGCCGTGGTCGTGGTCTTGCCTGTGCCGTTGACGCCCACCACCATGATGACGACCGGTGAGTCCTCCTCGAGGAAAGAGCCGACAGTCTTGTCGAAGTCCCAGTAACCCGATTCTAGTAGACGAAGCAGAGTGTTTCTGAGAGCTTCCTCGACTACGACCTCGATCTTCTTGGTGGTGGAGATGCGGCTTCCTATCAACGTCGCCTTGAGGGTCTGGATTACTTCCTCCACAGCGCTTTGCGCCATGTCGGATGTCAGCAGTTCCTCCTCGAGCTCCTCTAGCAACTGGTCCAACTTCCCACTACCCTTGACCACCCGTCCTCCGGTCTTCGTGGCGGAGTCGCCGAAATCGACTTCGATTTCTGCCGGCCCACTGGCTACCAAGGTACGGCCGGTGGTGCTCTCCATCGGATTTCTTCGTACCTTCTCCTCGATCTCAGGAGGACTCTTGGCCTTCTTCACGGAAGCTGCGCGGCGGGCCTTCTTGCGCTCCTTGCGACCTGTCGGCTTGGCGAATGGGTCCTCGGCCTCGGAGTCGTCCCACTCGTCCTCCGCCTCTGGAGGTTGAGGTGGTGGTGCCTCGGGCGCCGGCTTGCTCTGCTCCAGCGCTTCCTTCAGCCGTGACCCTTCGTCGAGGGCTTTCTCGGCCTCGGGGGAGTCCTCCTCAGCCGTGACCTCCTCCTCGGTCTTCTTGAAGCGCTTCTTGAAGCGGTCGAACAGTCCCATACAATCGCCTCAGTCATCCAAGGTGAGGTCCGTGCCCCGCTTGCGTTTGGAGCGACGTGGGGTTGGAGTGGGTGTGGAAGGCTCGGGCTCCTCGGTGACTGCTTCGGGTTGCATTCCCTCCACGCTCTCATTGAACTTCTGTGCTAGGCCTACGGTGGTCTGCTCGAGTTCGCTTAACTCGGCCTTCATCCTCTCGATGATGGCGGCCAACTCCTCACTCCTCTTGCTGAGTATATCGGCTGCCTCCTCCCTTGTCCGCTCGGCCTGCACCCTGCTGCCGATGTCTACCACCGCCCCGCCCTCAGAAGGGATGTCGGCGATGATTTGGACCCCGGAGCCGAGGGGAATCATAGCTCCCTGGGCACCCTCCTCGGGAATTGCCCGCAAGGCCTCTATGGCCTGTATCTGCTCGACGCGGATGGATTCCAACTGACCCAATTGCTGTTCGATGGCCTGCATGCGCTCGCGGTTGACCTCTACCAATTGGGCGATGCGTTGCAACTCCTCACGGTCGGCTGCCATCAAGCCGCTCGTGATGCCCGACCCCCATGAAGCCGTCGGGAGTTACTCGCCGTCCCAAATCCCCTCGGCAATCATGAACTCCATGACTCGCTCGGAAACGTTGGCTCGGTTACCGCCACGAACGCCTGTCGCCGAGACCTCGAACACCTCGGTTGGGATATCCTCAGTCTCGCGGACCTCGTAACCGACCTTCCTGCCGTACGAGATTCCTTCGATGTCCGGCATTATCCACGCCTCGACGTCCTCACCTGCGTAGCGATACTCGATCATCCGCTTGCGCATCTGGGCCGAATACGGGTCCGACTCGGATACTGGAGTGTCCCTGATGCCCACTATCACACGCTTGCCTCGGTCGAGCTCGCTCTGAATCAGCCACTCGTGACCGACGTGCAGCGGTTGCCAGCGACCGGGTAGTAGCACACCCTTGGGCTTCTCGAAAAGATGGGTCAACTGGTCAACCAGCTCATCCACGCTCTTGCCCTCCCCACCACTGGAGTCGAGCGCGAGATGAGCGCATTCAGGCTCGTCGAAGGCGTCGGTGATGCCCGTGAAGTTGGCTATCTCTCCGGATCTCGCCTTCGCGTACAGCCCCTTCGCATCGCGATCCTCGCAGACCTCTAAGGAGGTCGATACGTGCACCATGACGGCGTTGTCTGGAAGGATGTCCAGTATCTTCGCGCGGACGTCCTCGTAGGGCGTGATGAATGAGCAGATGACATTGGTGTGCTTGGAGATCATCCTAGCCATCCTAGCGACTCCGAGCAAGTGGCGCTCGCGGCCCTCCCGGGAGAAGTCGGTGTTGGAGAAGAAATCCCGGATGGTGTCACCATCGAGTACCTCGCAGCCGAAACGCTCGGCCGCGGCCATTGCAATGGTTGTCTTCCCTGCGCCGGAGAGGCCGGTCAACCAGACTACTCTGTTGTCCATCAAAGCCACCTGAAATACGGCCGTGCGACAGTAGTTGCCTATATCACACCGCCGGGAGCGCGTACAACCTATATCGTACGGGGGTCAGGAGCGCCTGTGACCATGCACGAGGATTCTGTGCCGAATGTCGGGGCCTTCCTGCTAGGAGCCCCGAAATCTGGTACCACCTGGTTGGCCAGCGCACTCGAGCAGCACCCCGAAATCTGTGTCTCCGACCCCAAGGAGCCCAATGAGGTCGCGACGCATAAGGGCACATTCGGGAGGGATGCTGGAGAGCCCAATTGGGGGAGATATGCCACCTGTTTCGATGGCGCCGGCCTGAGGTTGGATTGCTCGGTACACGCACTCGCATGCCCGGTCGCTCCAACTAGGATTGCAGAGCATTGGCCGGAAGCCCGCTTCGTGGTCTGCCTCAGGGAGCCGAGAAGTCGTACGATAAGCCACTGGGGCATGATCCTAGACACTGAGGAAGACAAGGAGAATAGGGCCGATTGGGTTGACTTCGCCTCGGCGTGGCGTGACGAGCGCCTGCGCTGCGATACGCTCTACGGGACTTCTATGGGAAGGTGGTTGGAAGTCTTCTCGCGTGATCGTTTCCTGTTGATTGACTCAAGGAGGATGCGGGAGGATGCTGAAGCGGTCTTAGCGGAGGTGCAGCAGCACTTCGGCGTGAGAGCACACGACTTCGATCTATCCAGCATTCACAATTCCAACGTCGCAGAAGATAGGCGGCCGCTCACCCTTTTGGGCCGGGGTTTCCGGTTCGTCGCCTCACTAATTCCCAGTTTCATCAAGCGGCCATTTGTCGGCTATCTACAAGGCAAGGGGGTCAACGTGTACAAAATGCCGGTGCTCAGTAAAGGCCGTCCTGCTCGTGCCTCGCCCACGATAGAGCAATGCGCCGAGATGGAAGCCGAGGTGACAAACGACGTCACTGAGCTTGGAAGACTCACTGGATTCAATATCGGGATTTGGCTCGACGGGGATCAGTAGTTGCACTCGACCCAGTGCTTCATCCAGCGTTCGTCCGCTGCCACGAGGAAATGCGGGTTCAGGACATCCACGACGAGATCGTAGTCGAGTGGTGTCCCGTCTGGACCGACGACTAGGCCTCCAGCGGCGGATACGACTGCGTGGGCTGCGGCGACGTCCCAGCATGAAGTGGGTCCGAAACGAGGGTACAGGTCGGCGTTCCCCTCCGCGACCACGCAAGCCTTCAGAGAGGAGCCCATTCGAACTAGGTCGTATCTCCCGAGGGAGGCAGCGAATTTCTCATCCATCTCACCCCGGTGTGAGCCACTGGCCACCAAACGGATGGGATCGGGTGCGGAATTGGGTCGGACTGCCATCCCGCCTGAGCCGTCGGGCCCCCTCCTCTCGGCGGGGACTGTTACGCCTCCGAGCCATGTCACCCCTGAGACAGGAGCGTGAACGACTCCGAATAGCGGGGTCCAACGCTTTTCTCGTCTAGCCATCAGAGCGATGTTTACGGTGAACATGCCGTTACGCTTGACGAACTCCTTGGTTCCATCTAGGGGATCGACCAGCCAGCAGGTGTCGGACTCGGTGGGGTCGCCCAGACGTCCCTCTTCGGAGACGATGGGTGTGTCGGGGTCAATCCTAGAGAGTCCTTTCGCTATGACTTCGTGCGCAGCGAGATCGGCTTCGGTAAGCGGCGAGTCGTCGTCCTTGGTTGTCACGCTAATCGAGCTCGGGTCGTTGTAGACCTCAAGGATGGCCTGTCCTGCACGCAGGGCGAGGGTGACTATGGATTCGTGGTCGAACATTCGGACACCGCGCTCAGTAGTCCTGCAAATCGTCGGCGGAAGATGCTAGACGATCTCGTGCAGCCTCGTTGAGATGGAATAGGAACGGATCCTCGTCGCCGACGATGTTCTTCCATGAGGACATGGTGCGGGCCCAAATCTCCTCTTCCGAGTTCCACTCCAACCACCGATCCACGAAGTCGCAGTGCCTCTGCACATCCTCATCATCCGGATCAAGGCGGCGGAGGATGGCGTTCGTCTGAGCGAGGAGGATGCCGAAGGAGGCGTTCAACTTGTAGGTCGTGAAGGGGTTGCGCTCCTGGACCACCGTGAGGTGCTCCCTCCACAGACCTAAGGTGGCGTCGTAGATACGCCCCACCAAGAGAACTGAGAAAAGAACCGAGCCTCCGATGGCCATTAGGCCCCAATATGTCGAGGGCAGGCCTAGGAAAGAGCCAGAGAACATCGGCCTCCAGCGAACATAAGGCCAGATCAATAGAGTCAGGGTGGCTGTCCAGAATCCCATCGAGATGAGTGTCTGGCTCTGCTGGATACGCCAGTACTGGCGCATGAACCACTTCTTCATCGGCCCTACCCTCCTGTGGCTCTCCTTTCACCGTTGCGCGTCTGGGTCTAGTCGGAGTGGGTTCTAATCCCCACTCACAATGATTGACGGATCGATGTATGAGGTGAGGTTTTCTTGGAACTCAATCTCCTCGGCAAACGCGTTCTCGAGTTCGTGACGCGTATGTTCGTCCATAATTGGAGAGTCTGCTGCGATTGGTTTGAACCCTGGTGAGCGGATTGGGTCGAGGATGGCTCTGCGCAGTCCCTTAGTTGGGAGGAGGGTCCTTGCCAACTTGGATAGGAACGAGGGTGGCTCTCGAAGTGTCTTCGCCCAGCCTGACGGGTTCATCTCTCCCCTCTCATTGTAACGAGGAAGTGAAGTGTCCTCGGGCATCCTCTCGACTTCCAACCATGATAGGATCTCGTTCGTTGTTCGTAAGGGATCAGTGGCAATCGAGGACAATGGAACGACCCTTACTCTGTCCCCCAAAGCCTCGACCCATTGTAGGGTAGGGGCCTTCAGGCGTGGGAAACGGAGGAAGCTGTATGTCTCTGGTACGCTCTCATCGGGTTGGAACGACTGGGTACGGGAGATCTCGATCATGGTGGCCTGGTCGGTGTCGTACTCGACCAATCTCTTTCGGTGCTCCTGATGCATGCTCAGCATCAAGTCCACAGGGTGGCGCAGGGTGATTACCACCCGAGCTTCGGGTAGGTGCTCGCAGACAGCTTCCAACGCGCGTTGTGAATAGAGATGGAAAGTTGACTTGTCCATGATCCATTGGTGGTTGTCGACACCGTCGAGGTCCGCCCTCGGAGCTAGGATGGTGGTTCCCTTCGGGTGGATTGGTGAGGTTGGGAACTCTGCCGGGCCGGCCATCAGGAAGTGGCTCTCGTTTGGCCAGGGGTGGTGAATCTGTTCGTGTGAGGCTAGCCAATGCATCAACGAGGTGGTGCCCGTCTTGGGCCCACCAATTAAGAGAAGATTTGGAGATGGGTGGAACCTGTGCACGCTATTGCCTCAGAAACCGCGGCAACAGGGTCGGCTTTGAACGCCGCGCATCCATCAGTCTGACCTGAAATGTGCGACTACCGTAGGCGCTGTGGATTCGGAGGGGTCAATCTCCTCGAGGCTCTCGATGTTGACAAAGCGGCGGGGGACGCCGTGCCGGCTGCCGAAATTGGAGTATAACCGGTGTCTGGCGTCCTCCTCATCACTGGCAACGAAATCAAGGGTGAACTCCTGTTGTTTCTTCCGGGCCCTGAAGCTGCCAACCGCCCGATATGCCTTCATTGGGTGGACCACTTGAGGATGCGATATAAACGCGACTGGGTGGTTGGTAGTCTCGGGTCCTGACGTCGGCGTTTGGTGGCAGACCCCAGAGGACCGAGTCCCGGTCCCCTTCGGTCCCTCAAGATTCAATAGTAGGTCCGCGAGGCTGCTCGTCGAGTCAAATGAGTGATGCGAACCCGGCACAGGGGAGCGAGGAGGCAGAAGCACCCGATCTGTCCTCCCGACTATCGGGCATGTCGCCCGAACGTTTGGCCGAGGAGGTAATCTCGGTATGGGATGAGGTACTCCGACTAGAGGGTGAGTTGGCCACTGAACGGCAACGGGCTCGCGCCATGGAAATGGAATTGGAGGTACGAGAAGGGGGAGATGCTAGTAGGGCGAAAATGGTAGAATTGGAGGAGGCCCTCCGCGTCGCTGACTTGAGAATAGCCCAGATGGAAGTGTTGTTGGAGAATGAGCGTTCTCGTCGTGTGGACGGAGAAATGGGTGGGGGAGAGGGTCGTCTCGCCGAGCTGCAGGAGGAGAATTCACGCCTGCTACAGACCGAAGATGAGCAAGTGATGCTGATACTCGATATGGAGGTGCAGCTCGAGAGGCTGATCGCCGAGATCGAGCGAATCAGGAGCTCATCTGACTGATGAATTCAGACAGTACTCGCTGGAGCTCGTCGGCATCATCGAACTCCTCAGCCAGATTGCCGGTGATGATCCAGTCCGCCCCAGCCTCGGCGGCAAGATGAGCCGTTGGCCCATCGCGGATTCCGCCCCCGACGACCAGTGTGAGGTTGCACGCTTCCCTAGCGGCGCGTATCAGGTTCTGGCCGACAGGGTGTGAGGCTCCACTTCCTGCTTCGAGGTAGAACATACTGAAGCCGTACGATTCTGCTGCCATGGCATAGGAACGAACGCGCTCATCGTCGTCTGCTTCGATGAGTTTGGCTTGGCCCACCTGGCCCGCCCTACCTCCGGGGGCGCAGATTAGGTAGCCCATGGGTAAGGGGGTAACGCCCGCCTCCCGGATAATCGGGGCACCTACGACCTGTTCCTCTATGAGGAAGCGTGGTGAGGTACTGTTCATGAGCATCATGAACGTGATACCATCGGCAGCTGGGGATAGTGCCGCTGCACCTTGGGGAAAGAGTACTATTGGCACGGTCCAATCGCCCTCTTCGGACCCAGAGTCCTGGCTGGAGGCCCAGGTGACCAATTCCAGAGCTTCACGTATCGCCACTATGGTGTCATGGACGTTAGCCATGTCCGTGTCCGTCGAGCCTCCGACCAATATCATTTGACTACCGGCGGAGACGGCAGCGACGCATCTCTTGGCAGCGACTTCGGGAGTCTGATCGGCGGGATCGATGAGAATGGCGTGCCGTGTGCCGGTTTCGGGCCGGCAGACGTACTCCAGAAGCCAGTCAGACGTATCTCTCACAAACCGCGGTCCTGAGTTTCCCATCTAAGCCTTTCACACCATTTGTCAAGGAGTGGTCCTTCCGCCGGGTAATCGTTTGATGGTGGTCTGTCGTCAGGAAAGTTGCTCCACGAAGAACTCTCTAGCTCGAACTAGCGAATCCGCACGAGCAGTGGGATTGCCTTCCACATGAGCGCCCCTATTCCGCAAAATTCGGATGATCAATCGTCGTTGCCAGCGTTCGTTCAAAGGTAATCGAATTCCCAAGAATAATTCCCCAGACATGTTACCATTTTTGTCGATTCTAGCGGTCCGCTTCCTCAGATGAACGGCTTTAGGGAGTAGTGTGAATTCTTTCTCACTGTCAAAGGAGTGATGTGCTCCTGGATAGACGTGCAGAGTGGCATTTGGGAGTTGAGGTATGAGTCCCTCGACGAAATGAAGAGGGGTCCAATCATCTATGTCTCCATGAAGTATCAAAATTGATGACTTCGACCAATTTTGGATAACTGGGCGGATATGGGCTGCTGGGTAGAATGGTAGATGAGCATCGAATGCAGATCCTAGAATGTCGATAATAGGAGACCATGCAGAGTATAGAGCAACAGTTCCACCAAGACTCCATCCCGCAATTCCAATTCTTCCAATTCTAGGATCTTGAACTAACACTGAACGGGTACTGAACGCATCTACCAGCATCATTGCGTGTGTGACACTAAGTTGGTCGTCGACTGTTGATATGATTGACCTCGAGGAAAAGGAGTTGACTTTGCAAACCGCAAGACCGGAATCAAGCCAACCATCGATGTGATCTTGATGATGAGAGGCCCAACCTCGGCTGCCGTGTAGGGCGACAATACATCCGAACGGCCCTTCACCTTCCGGCAAATACAGTTCAGCCTCAACAATTGTCTCTGGGGATTTTCCTAAACCGGTAAGGATATGATGGATCTCAAATGGAGAACTAGATTGGATTTGTAATCGCTCCACCATATCCTTGGGCTTCAAGGTGTGCTCCCCCTATCTGTAATCATACAACTCATCATAACAATCCACCCCAGAGGAAACCCTACCTCCCCCACGGAACGAGATTTTCTGCTCTTTCTCATCAATACCTAGGATTGATGTCCGAAGCTGAAATTGTGCGCCCCTCTCTGCGAGGCGAATAGTCATAGCCTTGCATAACCATGAGTATGCAACTGCAGATGTTTCTTTTCTTCCAACTACACTTGGGATCGAAGCAACCCATGCCTCTGGTATGGAACGTAAAGATTCCTCAAGCTCTACTTCCTCAAACACACCTACATCTGGAAACCCAGGTTCAGCATCCTCTGTGTAAATTATGATTTTTGCAGAAATATTCTCATCGAGACTCATATGCCCTTGCTGCAACGCCTCCAAAGAAGATCCTAGAATTACTATTCGATTCAAAGAGACACCCCCAATCCACCTTCAACAATATCCAATGCAAACACAGGACAGGCTGGAATGCACAACTCACAATGAGTACAAACTGGCTCATCGACATAGACCATCACCCCCTCGAGCCACAACGCATCAACTGGACAGAGTGCTATACAGGCCGCGCAGCCGAAACAACGATCCTCATCCACGACAAACAGATGTCCTGGCTTCCTCACCATACCCGGACCGAAGAGAATTCAGTACCTAAGAGTGCCCAACCCCCCCATTTCCACTAAATGTAAATCCCCGCGAGTATGATCGATGCAAATCTCCTGATTTCTTTCATCTTCGATAGCCAATCGAACGAACCCGACGAAATACGATAAGCATTGTTAGGACTAATCTTGAGTTAATCTGGAGCATTACCATCTGCAATGGAAATCGTGGGGATGGTCCGGTTACCTGATGAAAGATGAGTGTCAGCCACCCCCATGGTACTGTACACCCCGGGTCGAACAAGCACCTATCCTGAGGAACCGGTAAGGAAGGGACTTCGCGCCTTCTTTCTTGGTGGTGGTGATGAAGTTGGTAATGTCGGTTGTATCCTCGAGGATTCGACTGGGACACGTCTGCTAATCGATTATGGGTTAGCTCCGACGAGACCACCCAAATATCCTGCAGAGGCGCCGATGATAGAACACGCAATAATCACTCACAGTCACATCGATCATATGGGTATGGCGCCCTGGTTAGTGGGACATATGGGTACAGTTCTTCACGGAACTCCACTTACTGCTTCAGTTTCTCAAATAATGTGGGGTGATACCTACAAAGTCTCTAGAATTGAAGGGTATCCTCTTGCTTGGGATAGACGAGATATGGATGAAGCATTGCAGGCATGGTCTACACATCAATTAGGTGAGTGGTTCGAGATTGGTGCATGGAAGTGCCGGTTCCATCGAGCTGGACACATCCCTGGTGCAGTTATGGTGGAGATAGAGACACCCGAGCTTCGGATACTCTGGTCGGGTGATATGGACACAAGAGCCAGTCCAAATGCTCTGGGAGCAGTTCCAGTTGATTGCGACGTCCTATTTCTAGAGGGCACGTATGGGAACAGGATCCATCCACCTAGGGTGGAAGAAGAGGAAAGACTCGTCAGAAAAGTCCTCGAAGTGGCCGACAGGGGTGGCACGGCGCTAATCCCTGCCTTCGCGTCCGGGCGGGGGCAGGACATTCTGCGAATCCTTCGAAGAGAAGCACCGAATTTGGAGGTCCATTACCACGGCATGGGGGTCGGCATCACGAAGCATTGGATGGACC